>Ga0181346_1000024_pt1 | contig 50608 bp, 81 predicted proteins | sample Su13VDMM15DN_FD_130100 | JGI IMG/M metagenome (GOLD analysis project Ga0181346, IMG submission 130100) | Freshwater viral communities from Lake Michigan, USA - Su13.VD.MM15.D.N | ecosystem: Environmental > Aquatic > Freshwater > Lake | place: USA: Michigan | collected 2013-07-15 | reverse complement strand
TTGGCGCACCTCTCGATAACGAGCAAAATGATGTACCATTGTATGACATGTACAATCGCGGTCTAGTAGCATGCGAGCAGGGGCTAGAAAGGAATCCGTTGAATCTCGAGGGACAACGGCCTGGAATGACGGGCTATATCCCCTCAATGGAGCAGGGTTTGGCGATGGGAGCATCTCCGAAACCAAGAACGCTGGTGTTGGAACTGGAGGAACCGGACGAGAAGGAACGGATGCTGTCAGCAAAACGTCGTGGTTTGCTCCGGTAGAAGAAGTGAGTGACTGCCCTGGAGGTGTTTGCCCAGTACCCTGGGCCACCAAAGAAAAGCCTCCTGTGGTCCGAGAGGATGTGGTCAATCACCCCGCTCACTACACAGATGGCGGCATTGAGTGCATTGAAGCCATTGAAGCAGCTTTAACCGCCGAAGAATTCCGTGGTTACTGTAAAGGCAACAATTTAAAGTACACCTGGCGTGAACGCCACAAAGGCGGTACAGAATCACTAAAGAAAGCTCAGTGGTATCTGGACCGCCTCATTCAACTTGACGAAGCTCAAAAGGGCTGAAGCTCATCGTCATCATCCTCGTCGTCGTCTCGATATCCACAGGCGGCGGCGAGTTCAGCTAATTCGAGGTCGGTTGGATGATCCCAGTCGATCTCAATGTTTTCTGACGCCATGATGTCTTTGATAGCATGCCACTCCATCAAACGTTGGTGGTAGAGACTCAACAAAGCAAAACGCAACTCTTCCCAAGTCATCTCCTCGGACTGGAGTTCAGCTTTGCGCATGGCAAATTGAAGCTCAAGAGGAAGTTCAAACTCCCGTGGCTCGACCGAACGCTCCATTCCACTCTGCATTTGCTAGTTGCAATTATTCTAATGCTAGCCGTTAAATATCAGATCGACGGACTCATCGGCAAAGTCTTGCCATCGGTCGTCATCAATACGAAAACTGTTGGCAAACTCAGACAGGATGTAAGGATTGATGCGTTCCTCCAGGGCACGGATTGCGCGTACTTCGTGGGGAGCAGCGCTGTAATTACGGAAGGCGGTCAACAAAACTTCTGTTGATGCCCAAGGGCTAGTGTCTACATCACGGAGGAAAAGACCCATCTCTTCTCTCCTGCGTTCCAGGAGACCACCAACAACCTTATGGTTCTGGTCAAAGATCCAACGGCTCATCTCCGTGGTGGCACTAGCAAAATCCTCTGCTTCCACATGATCAATGATGTGGCTGTACAAGAAGGACTCCCAACCAACGGAATGAATGAACGAGACTAGAGCCTGGCGCATGTTGTCGTCAAGCCCAAGGTTCTGCCGCTGGAGTTGGGACTCAATGACGCTGACCTCATGGAAGAGGTACTCAAGAGCTTTCTCCTGGCTGCAACGCTGACCTTGCTTGACGGGGGAACCATCGGGATAGAACTGGGTTCCAAACCCGATGGTGTATGGCTCTGCACCAGTGTACGGATCTGCGTATGCCTTTTCGTTAAACCCTTCGTATTTACGAATTAGGTTAATAGCACGCGAAAAATCCGACATGGAGATAACTATTGTTATCCCCAATATACATAATTTTTATTTACCTTGGCCCCTCATCTTTTTACGGCCGTGGCTAGGCAAGGAGTGCCTGCCCTGACCTTGTCTAGTGCGCTTCGGTTTGGACTCAAGACGGACTGTGGTTGATTTGGGTTTTGCCATGGTGTTGTGAAAGCAACCTCAAGAGTTTAGCCAGGATTACCAGGCTTTGCACGACCAGTAGCCAGCCGTCAGCTTGCTCTTCGGTTCGTCGCAGTTGTGTCGAGCTCTGAAGTTTTTGCGTCGCTCTGGATTGTCTTTTTTAATTTCCATGTTTGCATCACCAAAGCGCACAATTTTTTCCTTACCGTTCTCACAAGCTTTCACAACGGATTTTTTTCCGCCTTGGATATCACGCCTGGGCTTGTTACAGGCCATCTTATCCTTGGCAATCTTGGAAGCAGACACGGCCTTTTTTCTTTTATCCGACATTAATTAAACCCACTAAACATGGATGTAAAATCACCAAGGAATGATTGAGCCGCTTTTGATTTTTGAGGTAGCTCTTCTTCTGTATCCTCTCCAAATATATTAAAATAGGAAGGCGTTTTTTTAACAACCTCTTCTTTATCGTCTTCCAAGTCGGTTTCATCCGTACCAAAGAGACCTGACAAATTGCTAAGAGCAGAGAATGGATCTTCCATGTCTCCAAGGTCAAGTTTTATTCCTTCTTTAGACATTGTTTTTGAAACCAGTTCTTGCTCAGAACGATCTACGTCTGGCATAAAATCTGAATAAAATTCATCTTCTGTTCCGCCGTAGCCTGCGTTTTTGAAAATACTGTAAAGCGCAGTTTGTTCTGAAGAAACTTCTTTTTTATCTTCTTCTCTTTCGATGTAACTAACACCTAGCTCTTTTTGCGTCAGGTCTTCTTTCTTTTCATTAAGGTATTTGATGTTTTCTCTAATTTGTTTAGCTTCTTCTGTCCTGAAAGATTCAATCAAATAGTCCTTGACTTGCTGCAAGTCTTCCGTGTAGTCAAGGCCTAATTGTTCCAAAACTTTTTGCCATTCTTCTTTATTTTGCGCAGGATCAACAGATTTAAGCAACGCATCAGCGTATTCTTCTGGTGTCACAAACTGCATAAAAGAAGCATCCCCATAGAGTTCTTTTCTTAAAGCCATCTCAGCCCCAAAGCTTTGAATCTTTTTATTCAGCTCTTCATAAGGCAGGATATCTTCCGCTGGATCAAAAATAAAAGATTGTCCATTTGAGTCTTTGTTTGCAAAACGACCTTTAACTTGGTAATGTAAACGCGCAAAAACTGCCGGGTCTGTCTTGTATGTATTCTCGTAACCAAAACGATATGCTTCTAATGCCCAATTAGTACCGTCTGAACCAAGGGTACCATTCTTTGCACTTTCAAAATCAGCAGCAACTGTCTCTTTTTGCTGTGCATACTGACTTTGCTTTGCCGCACTGATCTCCTTTGTTGTACTTGCCAGGGGATCTAGGTAGAACTTTGGATCAAAATCTTTAACAGCTTTTTCTGCTTGTGTGATTGTATCAAGAAACCCCTTTGCCCTAAGGTCAGCGATTTGTTTTAACTTGTTTACTGTTGTTTGTGATTGGAAAATATTTTGCTCATCTTCTTTTACGTCCAAGTAACTAATAAATTCATCCATTGACTTTGATTGATCAAAACGTGGCTTCAAGTACTTGTTGATAAAAGAGTCTACAAATTGTTTTTGCGAAGAAATATCCACATCAACGAGAATCTTTTTGAAATCATCAACGTTATTGATGTTTAAAGTAACCCCTTTTGCCTTCTGTTCTTCAATGATCTTTAAATAGACGGGTTTCTCAAAACTTGTATTACCTGCTTCGACTTCTTTTTCGTAAGCAGCGATTTCATCTTTAGCCTGTGCCTGTAAAGTATTTAAGTCTTCCGGGCTGTATTCATTAACAGTATATTCATACTCCTGGTACTTTTTCATAAGTGTGTCTTCAAACCATTTTTGCCAGTTGTATAAAGTTGAGTTCGAGCTAACTCCCGTGATTTTTTCGATGTCTTTCTCAAGGCTATTTTTGTATTCTGTCTTGCCGCCCATCATTGAAAGAATGCCGCCAATACCTGAATCACCCAGTACGGAATTGGCGAGTGTTGTGTTAATTTCTAAAATTTCGTTGTAGCCAGGTAAACCCTTCATGAAAGAAAGGTCTGCTTCCTTTGCTTTTGCTCGTTTTAATTCGTCGATACTTGTTTTTAAAACATCTTGCGCAAGTGCGCCAAGTTGTTTTTCTTTCCTAAGTTCTGTTGAAGTAAGAACCTTAGCAAACTGCTTTTCAAGCAGAGTGTCAACTTCTTCTGGATTAAGAAGCTTTCCTTCCGAATCGTATTTTGGGGCTGAAAGCACCAGGGTTTCTTGTCCTGGTAAACCGACGACACCTAAGACTTGATCGCGATACAGTTGTCGTTCAGCATCTGTGAGCTTCTCTACGTACTTTGTTGCGCTCTCAGCTTCAATTGGTTTGTATCCCCTAATTCCTTGATGGCGTCCAACGTTTGTATAATCTTGCCGCAAGTAAAGATCAGGGTTGCTAGCTCCATAACGAGAAATAAAATCAAGATCGCCCGAAGCGACTTTATTCCAATAATCCGTTACTGCTGATGGTTTGTAACCTGCATAATCACTGGCATTAAATCCTCCCCCCGGCGGCTCAACCATCAAAGAAGTCGCATCCCAAGGAGCAGGCGCTTTGTTCTTAAGGTAAAAACTATCTATAGAGTTTCTGACAGCACTGTCAAACTCTGCTTTGCCTACGTTAGAAAGTGAATTATAGCTTTGATTTAAAAGAGTTAAGTACTGGCCTCCTTCTGTTGTGTTAAAACGATTTGCTATATCTTGATATTGTTGTTGCGCTCCGGCACCAATAACATCTGTGTTTATAGTTAAATTACCAGCTCTATCTTCAATAAGTTTTGGGCCTTGCAGAATTCTGTCCTCGTTCTTGCCCGCAGTAGTCCAATGAGTTTTCCCCCATTCATCTTTTGTTTGTGTTTTGGTTGTAGGTAAAATTCTTTTTTCTCTTTGGCCGTTAGAAGCCCAATGCTCTGCTCCCCACTCATCTTTAGTTTGTGAATAAGTCTTAGGAAGTGTACGTCCTTCTTTGCTTCCATTTTTTACCCAGTGATCCGCTCCCCATTTTGCAATATTCCAGCCACTCTTTTGTGCCGCCGCTTTTAAATCTGGATAAGAGTTAACATAAGCTGCGTAATCAGGTGTTCCGGTAGACTGCCAAGCGGCTAACAAATCAGGATAGCTATCTACGTAAGCGCCATATTGGGGAGTGCCACTTTTTTCGTAAGCGCTTGCAAGGTCGCTATACATATCTACATAAGCAGAATAAATACTCATCAACACTCACCAAAAATAAAAACAGATTCTTGTCTGATCCAGGCTTCAATCCTATCAAGGTTTACAGAAGAAAAAAACTCTTGCTTTTCAAACCAATTTTTCATATCTTCTGATCCCTTGTGTGCGTTGCAGCGACGACAACAAGGAAGTAAGTTATGGCGATTAGAAGAGCCAGACTTAAACCTTGGTATGATGTGATCCAGGCTTGTGGCAGTATCTCCGCAATAACCACACTTGTGGTCCCATGCTTGGTATATACTTTCTCTGAAACGTTTTTTGGCAAGTTTAGGTGTTAATTCAACTAGCAGGGCGAGGGGCTCGTGCTCGTTGCAAAACATGCTCTTCGATTGCCGTTAACTCATTCTAATTTCCCCATACAGTTTCATGGCTACAACAAAGAGATAAAACTTTCCTTAAGACCGTTGACGACGGCTTGACTTGCGATAAGTTGTATGAGTAACGACTGCCAAACCAATGGCTAAGCACCCTGGCTGGGTCTCTGCTCAGCAACTTGAAGAACTCCTTGGAATCGACCGCAAGACGCTCTTCAAGTACCGCGACGACGGCACCCTGAAGCTAGGTCCACACTACGCCGCATTTCCGGAGACTCGTTCCAGGGATAGCTACCGTTGGAATGTATCTGCAGTCAGACGGCACCTTACAAAGAACGGTATGATGCCTGTTGCCGCATAGCTACATCAGACGATGCGTGACGGCTCTGCGAAATGCAGAGCTTTTTTATGGCGTGTAAGGTAGGCCATTCTTATCAAACATCGTAAAGCCTTGCATCACAATAAATTGAGTAGGAACATTGAATAGTTTTTGCATCATTGGCATCATCATTGGAGATTGACAGTTATAGGGCGGCACATCCATTTGCGATAACGAAAAACGATTCAAGTTAGCTGCATCCATTTCTTTCTGTTCATTTTCTGTTTGATCAACAAGCTTTTGTTCCCACGCTGCCATGCTTCCAACGCCTACAGGGAAATCAGAAGGTTCTGGTGGAAATGTGTTATCAGCAAACTTAAGTGCGTAGATGTGTTTGCAATAACGCAACTCATCGAGTAATGGTTCCCAGTTATCTGTTAAAGATGTGACAGTACCCTGGTCGCTCGAATAGTCCTGATAGGAGGGCATCCCATCTGACGCAGTTCCAGGTATCGCTGGATTCGGTGTCTTCCTGGTGTAAGTAGCACCAAAATCTCTGTACACACCAGGGTTATCCCGTGTTGCGTTACGATCGACAGTGGATGGCGCAACGTCAAAAGGAAGTGTAAAACCACTGGGTGCATAGACCGTCATCTGTCTGTTTACAGATGCAACCGTCATGGCACTGTTATTTAGAACACCTGCCAATGTGGTTTCTTCATAACGACCTGGCTTGATAGAAGAAGCACCGCTGCGTGGATAGAGTTTCTTAATCGGTTTGGTAATGTCACGCATGAAGGCAAAATCACGGTGCGTAAAGTCTTGACACGAACAACAAAACCTTGAACCTGTAATGAGATAACGTCCAATCGTAAAGGGCTGAGGTGAAGAAGAAATATATTCCTTATCTGGTGTGACTTGAACGGATCCCGACTTACGTACCGTTAACACACCCGTTGTTGGGTTTGTAGCTACCAGGACGGCTTGTACGTAGCCATAACGCTTTTGTGTTTGCGGGTTAATGGTGTCGCGATCAATGATTTCACCATCAACAGAGATGACACGATCCTCAAGGATCTCACTATCTAACGGTGTTAAGCCCCCTGGTACACCTGGCACTGCAACAAAAAATGGCGGGGGAAGTGGGTTGCTTACGCTCCAGGAACCCGCAAGTTTTACATACCAGTAGTTTGCATCTTCTGTAATTGATTCAACGAATAGTTTTTGATTGGTAACGGGATCTTTTAGTTTGTCACTGCGCATAGATCCGGCATAACGCCAGCCAGCCCAATGCATACCCATCTCTTTGTTCTTGGTCGGGAACCCAACAAAAGTCCCGGACACAACGGGGGATGGGTTAACAACAGAACTTGGGGTGCCAGATGGCACAGGGATTTGATACTGAAATGGGTAGTTATATCCGTTGTCAAAGAAAGTTGCTGTTGCTAGTTCATAACCACGCCGCCAACGGGACCATGCTGATTCCCTGTTAGCAGAATAAATAGAATCTGGTACCGAACCTTTGGAAAACTCAGTCGTGATCGGTTTAATCGGCCTCGGGTCAAAGACTTCAGACCGATTGAAATTACCAAAAGAGCTTCCACTCTTTTTGGCCATGATCAGAAGAAGCCGCCTTGAGCAACGATATGAGCACCTGGTGTATAACCAGAAATATTAGGTCCGTCAGGGAACACGCCAACGTAGATGCGGTCGCCTCGTTCCAGGTAAATGCCTTTGTTGCGCAGGGGAGCCGTGGAACCTAAGCCAGTGGTGTTGCCGGCTTGCGCAACGGGAGCGGCAAGTTGCGGCATCAGGTCAGAACAGTCGACAGTACCACTATTAGCTGGAAGAGTCTTGGCGAACAACACACGGTAATCACCAGAAGCTGGGATGGGTACAGTCGTGCCACGGGTTTGGTAGAACACAAAAGTTACCGCTGGTTGATATCCGTAGGCAACACCGTTATATGCAAAACCACTAGAAGTTCCGCCCGAATAAACTAACGCAGTATTGACGCCCGTAAGAGTCGTTGCTCCTGTGTAAGTGTAATAACCGTAACCACTGCCAGGAGCAGTCGCTAAGACCCCAGTGGCAGCAATAAACACAAGCTGACCGCTGACAAGAGATATAACAGTACCAGAAGTCGACGCATTGACGGTGTAATCTGGGCCACGATAGAAGTCATTACGGCTAATGGTAATTGAATCAACAACGCCGCCACTGTTGTTATCTTCTTGTAAAGCAGCGTCCATATCCACCAAGATCGATGGAGCTTGTCCGCCTTGTACAAAGAGAGTATTGGCAGTAGAACTACCAACGGTCTGAGTCGTTACCCGAACCGAATCAAATAACGGCCGGTCGATAAGCAGTGGCTGCTTGTTGGTACTTGTTGACGACAATGTTCTACTGCACTAATTATGTCTATTATAGACCTGTCAATGGTCTTGTTAACTGCGTCAGATAAGACGATTGTGGTGTCAAGCGTCCTGCATCAAACACATTTTGCGTGACAGGAGGAAGTTCGCCTAGCAAGCCAAGGACATTTGATCCAAGAGTAGGATTAGATGTAAAGACTTGGCTAGCAAAAGCTTTTAATAATTGCTGCGGATCAATTGCAGGTACCTGTTGTGTGCCTTGTGAAGAGGTTGGTTGACCTTCTAATGCGCTTAATTTACCGTAGATTTCCCTTGCAGCCTTTTGACGTTGTTCCGCTTTGGGAATACCGGCACGCTCAAAATCCGTAAGAAAACGACGTGCAGATTCTTCTGGTGAAACAGCTCCACGGAGAGATTGGTCTGCTCTTTTCTCTGATCCCTTTAATTCGTAGATGAGAAAATCAGTTTGGGCTTCAATAGAACCAGGATCTAATCCTTTTTGCTTGGCATAATTAATTAAGTTCTTTTGCCTACCACCAGTCCATTGAGCAACACCATATCCACCAACACCTAAAGGGGCGCCAACTTTTCCGCCTTCATTAATGCGCGGATTATTACCAGATTCAACATCAAAGTTACCAAGTATGCCCGCAGCCTGCCCACGGGTATACCCCTCAGACAAAAGGCGTTTGGCAACAAAAAGAACGTTCGGATCTAATGACATGGCTGCATTAGCTTTGTTCTCCTACCCAATTTGAACTTGCCTTGAGACCAGGAATAAAAACTGTTTGGAGTGCCAGTGTTGTGGCCAGGTACACAAGGGTGCGTTTAACAAGATTGGGACAGAGAATCATCGGTTTAAAGCAACAACACTGGCCCCCGTGAATCAAAGATTCGTGTCCAGTAGGTTGGGCTTACATGCTAAGCAATGCCAATTAAATTACTTACTTGCTTGTTGAAGAAGTTTTTTCTTCATTTCCTCAATTTTGTCTGGTGTTAATCCGTAAGCAGCAGGATCATACCCTGTTTCTGAAACACGGGTGCCAAGATCGCCCATCTGGTAAGGCATGGCCCCTGGAGCCACGGGGATTGGAGCAGCCGTCTTTTGCATTGCAGTAAGCTGATCCGGTGCCATGCCAGTCTGATAACCAAAAGTTTCCCGCATCAAGGGGTTAAAAGATCCAACTGCGCCGCCCGTTTGGCCCATGGGAGTGGTGCCATACTTCTGGCGCCAGATCTGCATGCCGATATCTTCTGCAGATTGCACTTGTTCTGCTGTTGCGCCAGGTGCTACGGCTTTCAGACGTGCCGCTTCGTAACGCTGAAGCTCGGGATCTTGAGCAGTCAGTTGAGCGACACGAGATTTCTCTGATTGATATGCACGTTCTGCGGCTGGAGAACCTCCTCCTAAGCGTACTGCATAGTCGGTATTAGCCCCAGGGATATCACGACCTGTTTGATATTCTTGGAAACGACGAGACCGTTCACCTGCACCAGAATAATCTGGACGCAAAAACTCGGGATTAACAACAGAACGTTGCTGAATAGGTACATTAACCCCGCGAACTCGATTCTTATAGTTTGTGAGAGGTTGCCCAAAATCCTGAAGAAGTTGAAAAAGAGACCTTCCTCCTGCGGCAGATTGTGTAGCCCTAATCAGATCATTGAGTCCCGCCATAATTACCTCCAAACCTCATGTAAATAAATGCGTGAACCAACAGCCACTGGCTCGACGTGTTAATTCGATTCTAAATCAAGACACGCAAACTCTTTGTAAAAAAGCTTCCGCGCATCTAGAGCAGCCTTCTTGGCTTCTTCTTCATTTTTAAAATTACCAACCGTAATGCGTGTCCCATCCAAAGTGACACGTACACGATAAAAGCCGGTATCTTTTCTTTTGCTATAGCCAACAAAAATCTTGTTGTAATTATTTTCAGCCTCGCTAGCAAGTCTTAAATTTTCCCAGCGATTATCTTGGGCGTTCCTATTTCTATGCTCAACTAATAAAGAGCCGGGATCAGTGCCGGTCATTAAAAGCCATGAAATTCTACTAATGTAATAACTTTTACCTTTGTGTTTTATTGTCCATGTTTTACGTCTTTCTGGGCCTCCAAGGGATCCTATTGGCTTACCTACTTTCTCCTTGTCTGCATTGCAACGAGCCTTTATTAAAAACAGTTCTCCTGTTTCTGGTACGTACTTGTAGTATTCTTTTAGCTCTTCAACGGCGGGCAACGGACAGGGAGCTACCATTGGCTTGATGAGTGTATCAATATACTAGCATACACGGATCAATTTATCGCCATAATTCATGAAGGTATATACGAGTGCCAACCGAAACATCTGCCGGACCTGGCAGCGCCTGAATAAACTCAGCGCCTGAACGCTCGTAACGGTAACGAGCTTGGAACGGATCCTTGTAGTTAGGAACGTAAAGGATGCCGGCTAAACGGTTGGTTTCGTAGAGATAAATCTCATCCCAAACCTTGAGTGCCTCTTTGGCATTGCTGGATCTGATCGTACGATCAACGTCACCAACAATACTTTCAAGACGGGTAGAAGGTGAAGTGGCAACCTCAGTCTTCTTTTCGGCAGTGTCACAGCGACCAATCTGAATAGCGATCTTGTCGTAAAAGTACGAATCTGGGATCGTATTCATGGCTTCTTCCAGACGGGCATAATCGCCCGCTGGCACGGAAACCGTGAAGTAGCCCAGATGATACCGGACTCTACTTTTATCAAAGTCGCTGAGTTGCACAGCCTATTTCCGTATGTTTTTAATTATAAACGCTAGTTATCCGTAGATAATTTCATCGAGTGGGCCAGAGCTGGCGTACTGCAGTAATGTAGAGATATTTGATTTTCTCGGAGCAAAAGTACTGGCCATAGCCGATTCCATCAACTGTTGCTGTAGTGTTTTTTCTTTAGGTTGCACAGCATTAAGCAAAGCACCAAACAAGTTTGCCTCGGCAACTTTAGTGTTTACAGAGCCAGGGTTTTCAGATGAGATTGATTGTGTTGATGCTGTTGGCATTACATCTGTCAGCTTACCTTCTGGTGTTTTATAGCGACCAGTGGCCAGCCATTCGAGTTGTGGATCGGTAAGGAATTTTTTGCCTTCTAATGCCAGGTGTACATGAGTGTCATGACCCTTGTCACCAGGGCCTAGGGCTTCATTAAAGACACCTAACTGTTTTGCACGCCAACTGAGATTACCGGTACGCGTCTTCCAATCAAGCTTGGGGCCGCCTTCATATGCGGGGGCCATATCAGGACGCCAATCAGTGACGTCAATTGCAAGACCCTTGGGATGATAACCAGTAGGTGAATGACCGCCTCCTACGCCGCCAAACGCAGGATTTTCGCCAACACGCAGACCAACGCGTTGGAGGTATTTACCAACATCAACAATTGATCTTTCGGCCATCGTATGTTTTATTTTTAATTGTAAGACTAAAAAACCCCTGGTTTCCCAGAGGTTCAATAAGGAGATGAGTAATCAAACTCTGATTAAGTCGGCTGCCAGAACTGCGTCCCAGTCAACTCGCTTGATTTGTCTTAACTGTTCGAGATTGTTGAACCTTTCACCCGATAAGGACATCTGAAGATCTTTAATCTCTCGGGCTGTTTTCAATCCAATACCTTTAATATGATCAGCGATCATTTGGGCGGTAGCTGAATTGATATTTAAACGGTTGTCCGGGGGAAAAGTACGTGGCTCTTCCTGAGCAGCTTTATCTTTTACTTGAAGCGTTTTTACCGATTTAGTAGCAGCTTCATCAGGCGTAAGTTCAGTCCTGTAAGCGGTATAAAGGCGACCGTCCTGGTCTTCGACCATGTACCAATCGCCGTTATCCCATTCGCTTACAATCTTGACCCTTGCGCCTGTTTTTTTGTGCTGATAAAGCATTGCTGCAGTAGCTGACATAAGACCAGTTATTCACTGGTCTTAGTTTAACCTAATCAGCTGACTGTGCGGCCCAGGAGGTAGCCATCGATGTCTTCATAGCCAGGTGCTTCATCCGGTTTGATATAGCAGCACTCAACCACGAGGTAACCAGTACGGCCGCCAGCGGAATCGCCACTGGAGATGTAAAAGCCACCGGAAGTAGCAGTGCTGTTTGCGGTTTCTTTTGCAAACACCTTCAGAGTAGTAGCAGCAGTTGCAGCGTAGTTCACGTTACCGGCGGTCACACCGGCTGCGCCGGATGCAATCAGGAACGGATTGGTGCTGTAAGCAGCGGAACCAGCAGCGAAGAAGATCTCACCAGCCTGGGTACCAGATACAGTGGAAGCCAGGTTGGCCTGGATCACACCTTCACCAATACCGGAGGCAGCGGTGGGGCTACCACTGTTGCTGCGACCGAAGGAGATGACGTTACCGGTTGCTGCATACACACCAGAAGCAACGCGGCCATCACCCCAGCCAGAAGCTACGGAGATGGTGGAGCGGTACACATAAGCAGGCAGGGTGCTGCTACCAGAGATCACCATGCCGGTGATGTCGGGGCGAGTGTCGTCCTGGCGGTAAGGCGAAGGAACAATCACATCTGCTGCAGCTACGGGACCGCTACCGGAAGTTGCGGTAACAGGCACGTAACCGCGCTGCTGGAAGTAACGATAGCCAGGGACAGCCAGCACAGAAGTGGGGCCGCCCTTAGAGCCTTCATTGGTACCATCGCCATTATTGTCGATGTTTTTGTACCAACCGTTCAGAGGTTCTGCCCAGTTACCTGGGAAGATTTTTTTAGCGGACAAATAGGTCATTTATCTTTTCCTATGTTGTGGTTTATACGTTAGTTATCAGATAGTGCCGTCATCTTGCACAAAGCTGTAAGCAGTGGTCACGAAGTCCTTGTTGAGGATCTCAAAGCCAGCGTACAGTTGCCAAATCAGGATGATGAAACGGCTGAAGTCATCGTTGTTGTTGATGAGCACCTGAGCGTTCGGGCCGCCGATACCAACACCAACAGACTGAGGACCGAAGAAGAAGCCTTGAGCAGCTTCCCTGGAAGCATAAGTGGAACCACCATCGAAGGAGGCACTCACACTCTTGGTCGGGAAGTTAGTCGACTCGAAGAACTTCACACCTTCAAACTGAACGCCAGTAGGCATCACAGGTTCACCAGCCAGGAAGTAGCCTTGGCCAGCTTGAGGACCCATGTAGAAGCTGGCATTGTTAGGCATCATGGGGTTGCCCATGTACATGCCTTGGCCAGGGTTACCGGAGTAACGCGCAATCTCACGGAAGTCAGGATCACGACGCAGGTGCATCATGAAGGTAGGATCGCAGATGCAACGATACAGACCATCAGCGAAGGTCGGAACGTTACGCTTGCGCAGATCCTTAACAACGGTCAGCAAGTCAGTACGCACCTGGAACTGCTGAACTTCATTGCCGTATTCGGTGGTGGTGTAGCTGACACGACCAGAGGAATCTTTGATCTTGTTACCAGCGAAGTAGTAACCACCTTGGGTAGTAGAAGCAGCGCCATTGGCTTCTGCTTTCGACAGTTCGTCAATAAAGACGCGGTCACGCCAACGGCGATAGTCGTCAAGCAGCGTCAGGCTACCGATCGACTGGTGGAACATATTCAGGTTGCCCGAATCCAGAAGCAGGCGCTGGGCCGTGATCAGGGTTTCGCGAGCAATCTTGAAGGTCGAAGGCTGAGTCGGATCACCCGGGTCGGCAGGACCAGTGTATTCCTTAAGCACCACCAGGACTTTCTCCTTGGTGATGTTACGGCTGTTAGCGGTACCGATGGTTTGGTCGGCAATACGCTCACGGCTGTCCTTAGTACCAGGGGTACCCCAGAACTTATAGCGATCAAGCTGAACAGTTTGACCAGGCTGACGAGTGAAGTCGTGAACAACTACAGGCTCGACTGCCATTTCTGCGATATACGCAGGGTGGGGACGGTAAAGTTCCGCACCCAAAATCTTTGGAAAGTCGTTATCAATGAACACTTTGTTTTATCCTCCAGTGTCGCAGGAAGTGTTTTATCGGGTGAAAGATTCAGACATGAATATGTCTTATCTAACACAAATTTTAGCAGCCGGTAATTTAGTTAAGAAATACCGTATTGCCGAGTTGTCGTACCAATGCCTCTTGGGTTTTGGTTGACATATCCTTCTGGATCAAGTGCAACGTTTTGCTGGAAACCAGGGACTCCAATTGCGCCAGGTACAGCACCAAGAGCAACTCCACCAAGGCCAGCGGCAAGTGCAGAAGCAGGTACTAAACCAGCAGCAGCAATTTTACCGAGTCCGCGTGGATCCGTTGCTCCCGTCAGAACGTTGGCTGTCATGTTGGCAGCACCTTGAACAGCTTTGGCACGAAGTCCTTCTTGCCGATCAGCCGGGATTGATTTCCTAGCAGAAGAAAGAAGAGCGCCAATTCCCCTTGGCTCCTCACGTGTTCCAGTTAGATGAGTTTCCGCAGCTTCGCGAAGACCTGGGGCATGCTTACCAGCAAGTCCGCGTGCTGCAAGTAAACCAGCGGCGCCACCAAGAGTGCCAGCAGCTCCAGCGAGAATTGCAGACCCTGGGTCTTCTCCTTGAGAAAGGGCGTACCCACCCGCCAGTAAACCAGCGGCGGCAGGTACACCATACTTAAGTCGACCACGCATGGCCTTACTCCATCACAAACAGTTTGTTGGCAACAACTTGAGGCTGGGCTTGGTTCAGGAGACGCCAGGCTTGTGCAGGATCCACATCCATTTGTTGCTTGAAGCTGCCCCAGAAGTTTTCAGGTTGCTGAGGAGCGGAAGCAGCGGGAGGAGCAGGGAATTGACCCAGGGAGGCATTAATGGGAGCAGTGGGATAACCACGTGTTTCCAGTTGAGCTTCGTCCTCATACACAGGATAGGGACCTTCCGGACCAAAGAACTTCAGTGTGTAATCACTGAGGACGTCAGGGTTGGTCAGGATTTCGTTATAAGCCAGGTTCTCACTATGCTCGTTAACCGCAAAGTTGGCATAGCCTTGAATCAGACCTTTGGCTTGGGTGCCCCAGGCAACGGCACTATCCAGCATGCCTTCCAGTTGAAGGGCATAGTTATTTAGGATTCCTGGTGCCTCGACCCCGTACGCGTCGATCACCATCCGGCTTTCCTGGCTGAGATCCAGGTAATCCGCGATTTCCGCCAAGGAGGGATTCGAGGAGGTTTGGGAATAGTTGGGCGAGTAAGCCTGGTTGGTTGATAAGGTCTGCGCTGCCGAGTTCAGCGTACCCTGGTTGCTGACTTGTCCGTAATTCGCCGGGGTATACTGAGTCGTCGCTGGTGATGGTTGACCCTGGAACGGGGATTGAACTGGTGCGCTCAGCAGGTTCACTACCTTGTTGAACGCCGATTCCCACGGATTGCTGTTGCTGCCCGAATCCGGTTGGGATTGGGGGGCGTACTGAGTAGGGGCGGATTGGTAGCTGATATTCGGCTGAGGGATCGCTTGGGGGTAGCTGGTACCCACTTGATACGCCACTGGAGCTTGGGGCACCGGAGCTTGGGCTGGTACCACGTAGCTGCTTGGAGCCACCGCCACTGGTGCTTGGCTCGTCTGTGGGATCGATTGGACGGTAGCGTCCTGCATAACTCATCTCCTTTTGTAGAGCTTCTAATGTTCGATACAGATATGGCGTTAAATCCAATCTTGGATCCGCAGCCATCGGAAGATCCGGTGCTTGCGGGTGAGGAGTCTGCATCATTCCCCCCACTAGTTTAGCAAATTGAGAGTAAGCACCCTGCAATTCGTTCACCATCCTGAACGGGAACCCAGATAACATCTCGGCCCGCTCCTCATCCGTCTTAGACGGGAAGAGGTATTTCAGTGCTTCAATGCTATCAACACCTAACTCCTGAAGGTTGCGAACCACGATGGAGTTATTGAGGATGTCTTGGGTGGAATCCTCGTAAACAGGACCTAACCAACGCCAAAGAACAGTGACATCACCATCTGGAATTAAACCCATCACACCAGGTGGAATTTGTTGCGCTTCCACGCAGGCAACCATTAGGTTTTTGACCTGCTCATTAAACTGCTTAAGGGCTTCTTCGTAAGCTGCAACTTCTTCTTCCGGAGCGTCAGTCTTTGGTTTAATTGGTTTTTCAATCTGCGCAGCTTGAGCAAGTGTTGATTTAAACAGCTGCTCTTCTTGGTAAAGAATCAACTCTAAACAACGACAAATACCATGGGTGTAAATAGAGTTTGCTTTTTTCTTGGAAGTAGCTGAAACACGTCCAAATAGGGATTTGTACTCAGTTGCAGTAACGCCTGCTGAAATGGAAAGCTCATCCACGCCACCAAGGGCCGTCCGAATCTCTTCTCGATACTGACGAGCAAAAGCGTTTTGGTCACCAGTGATGGCATCTGGAACGATGTAACCAACACGGTCGTTTGGTTCCAGGTTTGCAATCACACGTGGAACACGGATTTGACCATCAACGCCACGGCTGACAGGATCAGCCTTGAACATTGAACGACTCATTGGGGATGGGCTTGTAAAGCCTGAGTTCGCAGCAATTGACGGTCGTTGAATCGACATATCCCCACCTGCTTCCATCAGGTCTGTCTTGGGACGTGACGAAAGAAGTGTTGGGTTGCCAAAGAAAGTAATATTTTTGCGCATTGTGCGCATTAAGTCATCATGCGTGCAAATATGGTTGGCCATTGCATCAAACTCCCCAACGCCTTCATTAGAAAAGCCTTTGGGGTTATTGAAGATTTCTACACAAGGAATGAAGCCAAGACTGTTGGCAAATGTTTTTGTTTTGCCTGGAGTGGCAAAGCTAGGCATCTCAAAAGAAATTTCACCTTCTGAGTGTGTCTCTTCAATCGAATCATTCTTGATTGAAAGTTTAATGTAACGTTTTGCTCCGGGTGCTCCAGTGGTTGCCGTCCCCGTGATCGAGGTGATATTAATACCTTCATTTAAGCCAAATCCTTTTTTGACCTTATAGCTGTAGATGATCACCACCTCTTCCAGCTCACCATCTACGTTGTAATACGTTCGATATTCATGCTCACGGAAGTAGTAGAGGCGATAGCTAAATTTCGTAGGTCGAATATAAAAGAGGCCTTTGCCGTCACATAGGAAATACTCCCAGATAGAATCCAGGCGTGTGTCCATCTTGTTGTACTTCATCACGCGATCGATGAAGTCTTTACGTTGGTTGCCGAAGTTATCTTGGCTTGGAAAGAACTCAACTCCCTGGCGGATACCAAAGAGTTTCATTTGTGCAATGTGAGACGCAACAATGCCCGTATCAACAACAATATTGCTGTCCTTATCCAGGTAAGCGTTGATGATTTCTTGAAGCCGGCCTTTAGCGTCAGACATTATTCACCTTATTTGTTGCTTAAATACTAACAGTTTTAATGGTTAAAATCGACCCATCACATTGCCTTGCACACCGTAACCAGGGGCTGCATTAAGCGTTCGAGGAGTTCGCATAACATTGACATCAAAACCAAATGTTGGAGTTCGATAGCCCAAACCTAACTGTCCGCTTTGATCTTGAACGTTATAGTTACCGCCAAAATTAATAGATTGATTTGGGTCTAATTGTGTATTAACTGAGCCACGAAGATTTTTTACTTTTTCATTTTCAATGTCAACTCCAAACTTGATAGGTGGTCCACCTTGCATTTGCATCTGTTGCATCTGCTCGCTGTTCATGCTCATGCCCCCACCTAAAGCGCCCGCGTCTCCCATTGGCGACATGCCAGGCCCTGCTTGTGCCAACAAGACACCGCCAACATTTCCAATACCTGCGGAAGGCATTTGCCTTTGAAGTGGATTTTGACGTTGATAATCTTTTATTTGCTGGCGCCAGCTGCCAGGAGCTTTGAACATTTCTTTGAATTGTTTTTCTTCGTCTACGTCAGATCTTCCAGGGCCGATAGGAAAGCTAAGTCCACCGGCAAGCGCCCCTGCCCCTAAGTTTCCACCTACTGGAATGCCGCCTGTAATACGCATTTATCTAACTGTCAATCCGTTTATTCTACTCTTCTATAACTTCATAACCAGCCGCGTCATTGACCTTGGAAATGATGATGCCAGTGCCACGTACATCCCAGTTAAGTACGTCGCCTTCTTGCCAGCAAAGCTCTTCCATCACCTCATCGGGAAGAACAATGTACTGATCTCCGTTCTCGTCCTCCTGGACCTCGAGGATGTAACTCATTTGGATTCAAGTAATTTCTCAACTAGCTTATCAAGTTTTGCATTGATTTGATTAAAGTTGTCATGCATTTGTTGGATCTCTCTCAGGAAGTCAACCTTGAGAACGTACTCTAAAGGCATACGTTTTAAATCATCTTCCAAAACATCAATCCTTCGCTTTTGCGATCCGATGTAATTAAAAGCTTGTTGGATCTGGTCGTTTTGCCTGCCAAGGATCTTGCCTGCGACCCAACTGCCACCGGTAATAGCGGATACAACGGCCGTCAAACCGATAGCAATGTATTCAGGCCCCACGACCAAATTTCGCTTTTTTCTAATTCTAAGGTTTAGTAATCAAGTTGGAGTTTACCCTTTTTCATAAGACCATTAATCATCCAGACAAGGGCATCCACACAGTCATCATGACTGCTAACACCAAAGTTAGTCAGCTCTTCAAACATAGCGGTGAAGTTGCGATACCTATTAAAGATGATCTTACGGTCTTCAAAGAGTCCCATGCAACCACGGAAGCGTGCCAACTTATCAGCACGGAATCCTTTAACGGGATGCCAATTCAAGTTGTAAAGACTTTCATTGTTCAGGCACACACGTTTGAAGTCTGCTTCCAGAGAAGCCTGGTACTGTACGGCTTCTGAATAGATGTCACACGTCGAGTAAGTCGGGAAGTAATGACCGCTCTCATCTCGGCCCAAAATAGACCAATCATTAAGCAGTTCTTTCAAAGCATCTAGTTTTTCTAGGTTGCCCATAACGCGTAAACGGCGGTAATCAATGACATGGATCTGATCACCAATACGTCCACCAAGTACCATCACGGTGTAATCATTTTTCTCTTTAGTGCCAGCGGAAAGATCGACTCCTATTGCAAGTGTGTCAAACTCTGTGGCGATCTCAGCTTTAACAATCAGCTCAGGCGCAAGAGACAACTCATTTTGTCTAATGACCTGATTCATGTACTGGAACGAAAAAGCAATAGGTGCTTGCCTTTTCTTTTCCTTCAAGTAATCCAATGACCACATCTCTGGCCAGTACGATTTTTCATCCCCTGTCTTGGGATCATTAAGTATCGCAGAAAGAACAATTTGCAACCAGTTGTTTTGTGTGTTAAATGTGGTGGAATGAATGTCATCATGGCGAAAGCGGGTACCAAGGCAAATAGCTCTAGCGCCTTCAAACATGGTGGGTGCGATCACCGCATTCCAGTTGTCCTGCATCTGTTTACGGATGTCAGGGTTAGAGATGTCTGCCGCTGATTTAATGGCGTCATCAATGATGACAAGGTGTGAACGCTTGGAGGTCACTGAACCTTTAAGGCCAGCAGCACAGAGGGTAAACTGTTCTTCACCTGTGGTATCAATACCAGCAAACTTGTGGTCAATGGACCAGTACTCATTACTGGTGACGTTCTTAAGAAGACGTACGGTTGGGAAGACTTCTTGATATCGTTTGCTTTCAATGATACGTTTGATGGTTGCCGACTTGGAACGTGCAATATCAACCGTATAAGACAAGTAGAGGATCTGTAGCGGCTTCTTGGCTTGTGTGTGAACACCAATAGCCCAGGCGGTAAACAAGCCGAGGACCGTACTCTTTGCGGAGCCCCTGGGTGCCAGGAGATCAACGTTTGGTCCTGCAATCTTAAGAAGACAAGTACTGTCTTCACCTGTCACAAAGTGACGATGCCATTCTTTGTGGTGATGAGCTGGAGGTTTATCTGCTACATACTCACAAAAGAAACCAAAATCTTCTCTTGCTTTCTCCAGGGATTCAAGATTTCGGGGAATACGAATCTGTTGCCTGCGAGCAGCAGCTTGTGCATTACGTCGATATGCAAGATGTTGATACGCAGGCACAGTAAGTATTGTTCAGTGTATTACTGAATACTACCTCATTTGCCGTCTCTGTTGTCCTTCTTCCGTTCTTGGTACTTGCGGACTTTGTCCAGGGCGGCCTTGCGCTTCTCCTTGTCCGACATCTCGCTGCCGTCCTCGTTCTTGGCTTCCTTCTTTTTGAAGTGCTCCAGGAGCTGGGGCGGCATTTTGTTCTTGGCCATCTGGCGATACTTTATTCAATAATTGTTGAAACTGCTGTGGATCTGCGGCCGGTTGCTGAGAGGGTGAAGTTGCACTGCGGCCCATGCGTTCACGCTGGATCTGCCTAACGAAAGTAGGCATGTTTGTTGCTACACCTGCTGCGTTTACGTTAGAACCCATGGCAATTCTTTTATTTTAACGTGAGCTGTTATTCATCTAATTGCATTTTAGCCCAGATACTCATCGAGGCTTCTTCCAGTGGTATTTCAATTGGATCATCTTTAAAGATGACCATGAGTTCACGCATGGCACGGTCGGCACCAGCCATCAATAAACCTTTCCGATCGCGATTAGATGTAAAAACTTCAACTTGAGCAATCGTGCCACGTAATTCTTTTTGCATGCCTGCAATGCGCGCAACACCTGCATCACGTTTTACAACGCCATTATCAACATCTTCTCTAAGCTTTCTGATATCCTCTTGCATCTCCTCAATTTCATACAGAAGTTTCTTTCGGTGATCCGGCTTTGGATAGTTGTTTTTAAGCCAAGCTTCACACGAAGTAATGCTTCCGTTGTAACCAAGGAATCTTGCGTATAGAAAAATTTCAACCACAGAAAAACAATCTGCAGCAAATGCCGTAAATGATTCTTGGTCGGAAGACGTTAAGTTATCGACCCACTGGTCAAATAACTCAATATTTATAAGCTCGTTGGGCCTGCTCGTAATCTCTTTCTTCGTCGCTCTGGGCAAAACGCTGCGCTTGTTCTGCTGTTGTGCGCTGTTCTGCGGCACCTTTTCCGATTGTTTCACGTTCTTGAGCTCCTTGCTCTTTCATTTTTTCTTTGCTGGAACCAACGGAGACATCCTGAAAAATTTTAACTGCAGACGCAGCTTTCTTGGCTTTATCTTCGTCAAACAAAAATGAATAGGGATCACTGGAGAGGTCGTCTCCAGTGTTAAGAAAACTACTAGACATTATTCAAGGTCCTCCCCTTCGTTTTTGTTTTGGTCAGAAGACATTGTTTCTTTCTCCTGATCTGCTTTGTTTCTAGCGTACTGGTACGCAACTTCCGCTGCTTTTTGATAGAGGCGAAGATCTTGACCCTCGCCCGATTCATTTTTTTGTGCAGCAGACGATTGCATCAGAAGTTGCTCATCATGGAAGCCAGGCCTTGGCTCATGATGTCACGACGGCCTTCAGTACTCTTTTGACGCTGTTGCCGCATCTTGGAGCCTTCGAGGCGGCCCAGAAGATCTTCAAACTCATTGATGTTAAAAGACTTGGCGCCGTATTCGCCTTCAGTAACTTGTTTTTTCAGCTGAGCAGCAGTTTCTTGATCAATATTACCGGCTGCAAGGGCAGCATTAATATTGGCAATCTGGTCGTTGTAGGTAGACGCCGAAGGAGATTTGGACATTGTGAAACCTTTTGTTTAAAGATATTCTAGTGCAATTAATTAAAAACTAAAAGCACCAATTAACGCATTACGATAAGCCGATTCAGATCCAATCTTTGCAATATCCTTTTGTCCGCGTTGACGCTCGGATTCTTGTTTAACGCCAAACTCACCAGTAATTCTTGCAATATCTCTGCCGCCTTGCTGACGAACACCTTCGACATCTTTAAGACCAGCATTAATAATATCCTGTAAACGGAGATTGCCTTCTGCCTGGATCTTTGCTACATCTGTTCGACCCAGGTAATCTTTATCGGCAAGGTATTTGCGAGCTTCGTTATCAAGTTCAGCAGAACGAACAGAGGCTCCGGCTTGGATATTGGCTACAGAAGATAGTCCAGTAGCTCTAAGTTTCTCTAGTTCTTGCTGAATATTGCCTTGCAGAGTAGTAATTCCTGAATGATACAGGTAGTCTCCATACTGCTCTTGAGACATACCCGATTTACTGTCATCAACGCCGCCACCGGGTTGAACATTGTAACTTACGGGAGTGTTTGTTGCAGGTGTGTCACTAGTACTTGATGTTACTGATGGCCCACGATTAGTAACTACACGCTCTGCAACATTTTTACTTACACCTGTTGCTTCCCTAATATCTTTTACGGATTCACCGCGTGCGGCCATCCGTTGCGCTTTTAAAAGATCTTGATTTTTTGTTGGCATTGTTTTATCCAAACGTAGTGTTTAACATCTGCGCAAAAGCAGCAGAATCTTGATTCAGTTTAGGTGCGTCCGGTTTAAAGCGATACTGACGCGATTTGTACTCGTCACTTGTGGTTAAGTATTTACCAAAGGTAGCTGCCACGTCTGCTGGATTGCTTATGCCCATACCTTGGAAGGACCCCACATAGTTTTGGATTTCGGGATCACTTAATGTGCGTCCCAACATCTGTTGAGCTGTTTGCTGGAAGAAGGGAGTGTAACGTGTGTACTTCTCAGCAGAAGGAACGCCGGCTTGTGTACGAGAAAGTTTAGAAGCTTTTTCGATTACTTCTTTACTGAAGTCTCCGGCACTACGTGATGCACTTTCAAAGGCAGTAGAAGCCTGTGAAGGAGTCAGGCGACCTTCCGCAATATCTGTTAAATAGCGATCAAATAACGCAGGTAGTTGTTCTGTTTTAAATTGTTTCCCAGTCTTCTGAATGTCTTTAATTGCCTTTACGCCATAACGCGCAGGGTTAAAGGCACCGCCCCCTAGTCCACCGTACTCATCCGTGCCTTTGATAGCATCAATAAGCTGTTGCTGCTGTTCAAGAAGTTTGGTGAATTGATCTTCTTGGCTGACAGACCCTTGGTTTCCAGCTCCGTAAATATTATCTGCCATTGTTACGTAGACTAATATATTTTGATTTTAGATCAAACAAACCTTGCTAAAGGCGGAGTCGCAAACCCGCTCTTACCAAAATCAGCTTGACGCATCGCAAGGTTTTGGGCCATGATTTGACGACCGCGTTCCTGTGCGCCCACGCCACCAGCTTGTGCTCCAGAGAATTGAGCGTCTTCAAACTCTGTAAAACGAGTGATAGGAGCGCCGGAAAGCATGTCGTATTTTTTGGTGAAGGTTTCCAGGCCTAAACCGCCGAGCATATTTTCGCGATTAGCTTGAACCACCATTTTAGATTGTTGTTCAGCGGCTTCCCTTGCCTCTTGGGCAGCACTTTTTGCCCCCTTGCCACTGGCCGTACCACCAGCAAGAGAACCTATACCAGAAAGACCTGCACTAACAAGGGTTGCTGTTCCGGGATCAATCATGCTTCCTCCTAAAGGTGCGCCAGAAAAACCTGATGATGAAAAGGGATCGCTTACATTCGTATAGCTCAAATTAGGAATTGAGCTTAGTGGCGTTCCATATGATGCCATTATTCTACTCCTTTATTATGCGAGCCATTTACGACCTGCATAAGGATTGTTTGAGTAGACCTGGGCCAGCAACTCAGGAGTCCTTCCGCGAATAGACATTTCATAAGCTCTGATTGGAGTGACCGCATTAATTGCGTTTTGGAATATGTTATTAATCTGACCGCCTACAAGTTGAGCAACTTTATAAGGCCTCTGCATTGCTTCTGCTTCCTGCGCTTCCCGCTTACGCATTCCCTGGATCTTATCAAATAAGCGTTCTTCGGCTTCCATTTCTTGTTGGCGTTGGTTTTGAGAAAAGTTTGTAAAGATTGCATAAGGTGCAATTGTATTTGGATCAACTTTGCTCCAATCAATAGGAGGAACTGCTGCTGTTGTACTAAAGCCACCTGTATAACCAGGTGTCAAGGTATTCTGAAAAACGTTCGGACTAGTGCCTGTGCTGCCAGGGGGATTAAAACCAGCAATAGGAGAAGGATTTGCCATGATCAACCAATCGATACGTTGGGAGCAGCAAGCGCAGTCACATATGGGTTGGTGGCGATAGCTTGACGCATTAATGCACCGCGTTCCCGTTGTGCATCTAACATCATGTTACCAGCAGTACCAAGAACCATCTGCTGCATGTAAGCGTTGTTTTGTGTGTTGATCAATGCCTGGCTACGGGCAAGATCAGCATTTTGCTCAGCTTGTACCAGAGGGAAATCACGTTGGCGATTCAAATAATCTTGATCGCTAATTTGTTTGTTCAGATCGATAAGAGCACTGGTACGAGTACCAAGAGCATTACGATATTGTGTCTCACCCAGCTCGCCAAGCTGCTGCATGTACTTCAGCTGTTGAGCAGACGCATTGAGTGGAAGGTCACCAAAAGGTGTGGGGATACTAACGGCTTGTGGAGTTTTTTCAAGTGCTGCCTTGGTGGCATTCACAGCACCTCCACCGACCATGGAGCCAACGAAAGAACCAGCGGCAACACCTAAAGGACCAAGAGGTGCACCTAGTAAACCGCCAACCAAAGCTCCGCCCGAACTTCCAGCAGCACCGGCAATATCACCTTGCATAAGTGCGGGAACACCGGCAAGAATTGCGCCGCCACCAGCAAGTGCTCCAGTAGGAACCCTGCCAAGTAAACCACCTGCTGCACGAAGAGCAGTTCCTGTTTTACCTGCCGCTTGTGTTCCTGCTGCTCTTGCTGCTTGCGTAGCTTGTTGAGCAGAAGATCCAGTACTAGAAAATAGAGCCTGTACTTGAGTCGCGGGTCCTACTCCGACGGTGCGGATTAAAGCAGGATCAACCCCAGCCTTGCGAGCGGCACGTAAGTCACGATAACCAGGCGTTTTACCTACTCCAGCTACTTGCTGAGCAACTGCTTCTGCTGCCATTTGCTGCGCAGCAACGGCAGGATCTAAACTTACATCTGTAAAAGCACCGCCAGCTTGTGGAGAACGCACACGTGGATTTACTGGCGACTGAAGACCAAAAGTTGGATTGGTGGGATCAATAGAGTAATACACTTTTACGTCTACTTTTTCTAAATTCTATCAGAACCCATCATTTCATATTCAGCAGTTGTAGGTAATTGTGGCCGATTACCAGATGCAATTGCTTCGTTAATAGCATTACCGCCAGCAACACCTGTCAAGGAACCTGCCAAGGCACCAATTGCACCACGGATAGCGCGTTGTTTTGGAGTACTTGCTCTCGCTGTAGCAGCCCCAATATTGGCTCCAGCGCTACCGCCAACAAATCCTGCAACCATTGGGACCGATACAGGGAAACCAAGGACACGAGCTTCTGGATAACCTTGTAAATTCTCTCCTGTACCTTTGATAATGCCGAGACCCAGTAAACCCTTGTCCTGGTACAAGAAATTCATATAATTAGCGTAACGCTGTGGTGTTAAAGACGGGATATCTTGTTTTGCTGTTTCATACTTCAACGGATCACCTGTGCGCTGCAGGAAGAAACGCTCAAAAAGCTCTTGGCCCGGTTGAGCAGTCTGCCTTCTGTCATCAGCACCAACAGGTGAGTATCGTTGAGCAAAACCTTTGGGCCTGCCGTATTCCTCAGGATTTGTAATGTCGAATGTACCAGCAGCAGCTACGGCTGGTATGGCAACACCAAGAGCGGCTACAGCGCGTCCAGTGGGTGTATCAATGCCTTGTACACCTAATTCCGTAACACGTTGAGCAATGGCAAGAGGATGGTTCCAACGCCACCAATATGTACGTGTGCCATCATTTGCCACATCAATCAGCATGCGTGACGAATAGGCACCAAGGAATTGGGCGGGTGTTTCACGCGCAGATACGCCCTTAGCCGCAATAGCCTCTTTGAAACGTGGATCTAAAACACTTTCTCCATAGCCAAGGCCTTGCCTTGCCATACGAGTTTGTGCAATGTCAGCTTTTTTAAAGCCGCGCTTGTATTGCTTTGCTTGTTGATTTAAAAACTCAAGTGGGTTCATAGCCCTAAGTCCATCCCCGTTTGTTTCAATAAGGTTGCAATACGAGCTGGAACAGGAAGCGCAGTTTCAGATACTTGTGGTGTTAAGTAGTCATTCAGGAATTCAATACCTGCCATTTGGAATTGTGTCCCAGGGGAAACCGCTTGTGGTGTTTGTAAATTATTGATTTCCTGCCTTTGCATCATTTGATGCATCAACGTTTGTTCCTGCGAATTAACTGTCGGTTCAACAGCAGGACCAAAGGGAAGTAAGCTTGCGCCAAGCTGAGAGGAGAGTATCATGCCACCAATATTGGCAGCACCTTCAAGCCTGGAAGGTTCTAGGGCAGGCGTTAAGTTGCCAGCAGAATCACGTACAAAGTTAGTAGTGGATTGTTTTGGTGGCCTTGCTGCACGTGCAAGTTTAGTAAGAGGATAAGAAATAGCAAAATCAAGAGCAGCAGAACCAAGGCCCAGGACGGGGCCACCTGCCATGGCGCCAAAAACACCGGACAGTGCGCTGCCAGGGAGAATCCCACTGACAACACTTGGAAGGCCTGGAGTTTGGTTTTTAGCTGCTCTACCTAAGCCCGCAATTCTCACGTCTTTTTCTTGTTGCTTTCTACTATTGTAGACGGAGGTTCGTTATTCTTTTTATACGTTTCTTTGGAATTAACAGAAGACAAGGGGGCGCCCGTGCTTCCTTTCGACATTAATTGAGCAACTGAAGTTTTGCCTTGTTCTTCGTTTTTAACTTGCTTAACCGCAGAAGACATCAGGAAATCGCGAGGATCTGGATCAGATGCTCTAGGCATTGGGTTTTTAATCTTCTTTTCTGGCGGGATGGTGGGACTTAAGCGATAAGAGTCTGGCCACAGTGGGTTAAAGCCAGGTTGTTCTTCTGGACGTTGAGAAGTTAATGCACGCCCATTCGCAAAGTCGTATTCAGCAACACGATTGAAGTTGGGGAGACCTGCAAAAACTTCGTATTCTTCAGGTGTGTTGCCAACAAAATTAAGACGCGGGTTTAAAGATAACTTACGCGTCATCATCTTGCGCAGCAAGTCAGCTTGCGTAAAGCGCGATGGGTTCCAGGGATATTGACCAGACCCTGCAGGCGAAAGAAAAAGCTCATCAAAGTTGAGAACCTTTTTCTGTACAAAAGTATCGTCTCTGATGTAACGATCTAAAGCAAGCCTATGATCTTTTGCCATTACGATTTAGATTCTTTTTTCTTCTTTTGTAATCCTACTAAAGTCTGACGCAACCGTGCTTGTTTTACAGTTTTTTCGTCGTACTCATCAGGATTAGAAAGAACGTTTTCCTGGAGCTGAGCGGAAGTGATGCCTTTGCGTTTGGCTTTGGCTGTGAAGGCACCTTCCTTCATGTCCATGCCTTGGATCCACTTCTTGTCTTTCTTTTTTTTGTTAGTCATGACTTGCCAGTATTTAGATATTCTAATAGAAGATCCAATCCTCGACCCTCAATACCAAGTTGACGAGGATCGGCGGGATAAGTACGAACAGGGCCGCCACGGCGATACGCAGCGCGCATCAGATCATCACGCCAATCTTCTGCTCCAGGATTAATACCGTAGCGCGGAACATTGGTAATAGTTTCCCCACGGAAACCAAGTGCTTTAGCTGGCTTATCCATACGTGGATAAGCAATTTTCTGTCCTTGGGGAGTAAGCTGTGTAACAGGAAGTCTACCTGCACCTTGTACGGTTCGTTGAGCCATGCCGCCAATGCGAGATAAACCTGCAGATTGTGTGATAGGACCGATGGGAGCTGGTTCTAATCCAGTTACAAAAGGTTCCTGAGAAGAGTCGTTAAAGTAACGTGCTCTTTCCCCACGGCGAGTTAGATCATTTAACCTATTAGGTGGATAGAACATATCGCGTTGTATTCCAGGGGTAACATTGGCTGTTGGTTGAACAACAACAGTACCACCAGACATTTCACCAATGAAAGGGCTTAAAGGTACAGGTACGCTACGACCGGGTTGATATTGTGCATACAACGTACGTTTGCTGGGATCAATGCCAGGAGTGCCTAGTGTTCCTGCAAGACGCAGGGGAGAAACAGTTGCAACTTGTGGGGCTTCAACGGGGCTGGCATCATTAAGAGGCATGAGGTTTCCATCCTCATCAATAGGGAAGAGCTCTAGTTGACTTGTTACTGAACCTCTAGGTGTCACGTAAGATTCAGGATCACTAATAGCTTTAGTCTGCATTCCACCAGTGATAGCGTCTGCTAAGAAAGATTGCGCATTTGCCTCAACCTGTCTTGAAATTGCACGATTAGCTGGAGTACCTGCAACGTTGTAAACAGTGCCAATAACATCAGGATTATCTTGTGTCAGATAGCGTCCTGTGGGTGTGCCGATAGAACCAGTAATTGGAGGTGTTGCTAGTACGGTATTTGCTTTACTTTTACCTGTAAAGATAACTGGACCAGCGGCTTCTGCTGCTGCACCGGTGTATACGTCGGAAGCGCTGACAACAGGGCCGAGTAATTGCACCCGTTCCGCTTTTGTCATTTTTTTCAATTCATCTGGATCAACATCTGTGACAAAACCAGCCCTCATTTGTTGTACAGAAGGAAGCACGGGTAAAGGTTCTGAAGGTTCAACGATCATTCCTCGACGCAATGTTTCCATTGCTCGAGCAAGGTCTTGTGCTGGACCAGGGGCAATAGTTGGTCTTTGTTGGCTTTGAATACGAGCCTGTTGACGAATTTCTTCCGAGGCAGCAACAGAAGCTCTTGCACGATTTAAAGCCGCTGCTTGTAGCACAGTGGGTTCTGGATTTTTTAAAGCTCTTGCAACTAAAGTTTGAGATGCAAGATTAGTAAGATAAGTATCAAGAGAAGTGCTAATAGCTTGTTGCTCATTACCTCCAGGATTAAACGATAAGTTTAGTTGTCTAGGATCTTGATACCTTGTGAATTTTTGAGATACTCGTTCTTTTAGTGCTTGCCTTAAAGGAGATTCTTGGCCTTCGAGCAACAGTGAAGTTAGCTCTTCATCCGATGCCCTGCCAATAAGGGGTTTAATTTCATTAGTCAAGAGCGCATGTGCTTTAAATTGAACACCCTGACCTTGTCTGGCCTTTACTCCCGTATCAGCAGAGGCATATTCTTGACCTGATTCATCCATATAACTAATATCTCCAGCCCTATTGAGTTTGCCGCCACGCAGGGCTTTACCACGCATTGTGGTTTCAACTTCCGGAACATCGCCAAGTAATAGTGATACAACATCTTCTCCCTCAACACCGGCTTGTGCTCCGCGAAGCTCTTGTCGTTGGCGAGTATTATCAACCATTTGCAGCTCAGGATTTAACTCTTCTCTATATTTTTTATTAAAGGCAGCAGCAAATTCCTGAGGAGATAACTGTTGGCTAATTACTGGACTTTCTGCCTGAAGCTCTGCAAGAATTTGATTGGCTTCGCTTTGGAGAGCTTGTGCTCTTTCAACGCGATCACGAACTTGTGCAGCCTGCCTTCTATTTTCTGCGGAGTAATCAAAGTCGGTATCAATTTCTTGTGAACGCAGATATTGGCGAGCCTCTTGCACTAAGGGATCTTGTTCTTGCTCCAGGCCCAGGGCTCTAGGTGAAATACGTACAGCTTGGTTTTGCCGTACGTCCAGTATGGGTTTACCTTGTCTCACCAAGTCCCGTACGGTTAAACCTTCTGCTTGGTCAACAGGAACACCATCTGGTAATTGAGCGGCAGCTCGATTGATTGCCTCATCAGGTACATAAGCACTCATTCGAGATGGATTTACTTGCGCACTGTTTTCAAGCATCTCGACCTGGCTCATATCCAGATCTTCGTTACGGCTGAGCTGAGCTTTCATGCGTCCCGTCATCTGATCTTCACCAGACTCCAAAGCGCTTAAAGCTTGGTTGGATACAACAGGACGAATTGCTTCTTGTGTAGTAACCAGGGATTCATTTCTGATCTGACCAACTAAATCCCAAAGATCTTTGCGTTTTTGTCCTTGAACACTTGCTTGCTGCCTGGCAAGTTCACTACGTGCTGCAGGATTACTAAAAGCATTAACTTCGTCAATTAAATCGCCTGCCATCTGTTCGGCAATACGATTTGCGACAAACTCTTGTGCATAACCAGGCTCTGCCGTAAGCCCAGCCAAAAGATCAGGACGTTCTGCAGCGGCAGGTAAGGATCTAACAATACCTGGTGCAGCAGACTCCCTAGGTTCTCTTGTTGGTACACGGCCAAAGGCAGGAGAAGAACGAATAAAATCTTCGAGATTTTGCTGGTTAAGATCTGTCTGCACAACGCCAGTGGGACGTTCAGCCCTTGCTTGACGCGCAAAATTTTCTGCGGTGCGCACACGATCTGTTTCTTTTATATTTTGGACAGACTGCGCCCCCTTGGAAGTAACGGGAGGAGGTGTCGATGGAGCAACTTGGGTACGCTTGCGGCCTAAAGACCCTGCAAGACGCATGCCACCCGCTAAAGCACCTAAGCCAAGAGCTGCAGCACCCAGGATGCCGGGCAGATTCGACTCTTCTTGCGGTGCACGGAGCTGATTACGGCGAAACTCAAGAACTTCCGGTGCAACTTGCGCTTTTTCTTCCGGATCTTCGGGATAGGGAGTACCAGTGGCGCGGCTGTAGGCGGCATAGTCGGCAGGAGATAACGCCATTGGTTTTTATCTGTTGTATATCCTTGTTATTTGTATTTTAAGCTCAAAAATTTAGGAAAATATCTGCGTTAGACTATTAACAAGAAAAGTTTTAGACCCCATTTGGGTTTTTATAAATTTTTAGACAATGGAAGAACGTGATAGGGCACAAAGGGTTATTGGTCTTGAGGCAATTAAGGCCAAAGCAGAAGAATTAGCCGATCAAGGGGCTGACGCCCTGGAGGTACGTACTTTTATCAAGGGTGCCAGGGGGGAATTAGCCCGTCAGAAGCCTGATTGGCAGCAGTACGCCAAGGCGGTAGCAGCATCTGAAGCAGCGCAAAGCACGTTTTAAACACAAAATCAAATAATTAACACAGCCGGGGTCTTGGCCCCGGCATTTTTGTCTATATTCTTGGGCAAAATCCTTGGTATGCCTACATTTTTTAGGTGTTATGTACAGCTTGATACCAAAAGAGCGGCCCTATAGGGTCAAAAAAGGGAATAAATTTTCCTGACGCTTCTCCAACACCCTACGCGAGGAGAATTGCGTATAGAAAAAAAGAAAGGGGGTGGGGGTATCATTCGCTCCGCTCATTATGCGTGTAGAAGCATAAGTCAAAGAACGCTCACTTCGTTCGCTAAGGAGAGGAAGCGGAAGATTTGAGGACAGAATGTCATCATTCCAACACATTTACCCTTGATTTTGATACGAATTCGTATCGCGCGCGACCTCATTGAGGCTAGGCGTGCTAAGGGGACAGACAGAACAGTTGTTCAAAGAATCAGTTGATTCTCGTCAAGCTGGACGTTAAACGTAGCCGTTACTTCTGCGCACGTCAGTCGCAGATCAAGAGGATCAATCATGATCATCTACTTCACCCTGACTACAGATACTGCTGTGTATCAGTTCCAGGTGAACAAGGAGGAGAACTTGGTGCGTGTCACCAAGCTTGTCCTCAAAGGCCAAGAGTGGGGCGAGTGGCATCGCTCCACACTCATGACCGTAGACGCAGGGCGCAAGCTCGTGCGTCAACTACAGAAGACCAGGTGAGTTATAGCTCCCAAGCCAGGTGCAATGCCTGGCTCTGGTCATTGCCACAATCCCGTGGCATCTACTCTATACCAACGATGACTCAACACATTGCATCCATCGTCATTGCTACTGCCACACTTATGGGCATTGGTACCCAGGTCACCATCCATCAATTGGATAAGGCGACCGCAAAACAATGCATCAACCATGAGTGGCCAGTAGAAGCGCATAACATCCACCTTGCGTGGTGTGCAGCTAACAACTACCCAACCAACTGATCCGTTAAAGCGGGTGACCAGGTGCAAACCCTGGTCCAGTTATTGCCACAATCCCGTGGCATCTACACAACACAACACCATGTACTACATCGTGATTGACGGCGTGCAGCATGGCTTCTCTTTCCAATGGGAAGAAGCTCTTATCGAAGCTGCACAAATGGACCACATGCTTAACTCACCAGAGTTAAACGACGGCATCCAAGGCACGCATGACGTGCAGATCATGTCCTTCCAGGAGATGATGGAAGCCGACGACGTTGTGATGGTCATCTGACCAGGCGTGAGCCGGGGCATCGAATGCCCCATACAACTATTGCCACAATCCCGTGGCATCTACTCAACTCAACACTATGCTGTGTTACTACCCCTACGAAGGTGCAACCGAGCGCATCACCTGGCATGGAGGTGAAAGCTCCATCCTTCACTACCAAGTGCAGGTAGATGATTACAAGGGAGATCCTGACTGGATCGAGCGTTACTCCCAGACACTTGGTGGAGGTATCCCTTGTGGTACCAAGGAGTTACTAGCTGCTATGTCTGATTACTATCAGCACATCAGCCAACTCCATCTCGACACAATGGCTGGAACTATCTTCTGATTCCTGCTCTAAGGGGCTTCGGCCCTTTACTGCAGGATTCAATTCCTGCTCCCATACCACACGACACCATGACTGCACTGAACATCCGCAAGAACCTTGCGTCAATCCTTGTCAATACTGCAGCAGCAGTTGAGAATGTCAAGGTACCTACCAAGGCAGGCATGACGGAGAAGCTGAACGAGTATCGTACTCGGGCGGCGGCACTCATCATGCCGAACGACATGGCATTCATTATCCAACCCAAGCAAGGTAACTGATTCATGCAACGCAACTACTTTTCAGACGCCTGTGTTGCTATCGTTTGTGGGACTGGTCTTGGCTTACTCCTATCTGTTGGAGCACAGAAAGTTCTCAACAGACACTACAAGGCCACGTGCCACAACCAACCAGGACATAACCTGATCTACACCAAGTCCATTCTTGGTGACACGTACTACTGCATCAACAGTAAGTACATGAACTGATCTCTGCACTTAACCCTTCCGTTTTGATACGAATTCGTATCGGACGGTAGGTTTTCTGCAGGGTTCTCCCTGCATTACACCACACGACACCAAGTTAGTTCCATGAACTACCAAGCTGTTGAACAACTTCTCACGCAGGATGCTCGCCTGCTTGCCAGAAGAGATGCCCCTGTCATTGATCAAGAACTTGAAGAACAGCGTCAAGCTGCTCTCGAGATCTTCTTCCAATGGCAGGATGGCATGCGTGAGTACCAAGACCTTATGCCGTTCTGCGTTGTACTCCAACGTAAGGTAGATCTCAACAGGGATCTGCTTCGTTGGGAACGCAGGCATGAGGACTGACTCCTGATCGGAGGGGCTTCGGCCCTTCCCACCAGGACTCTATATCCTGGACACCAAACCATTGCTACTAAATCATGGCAATTTCAATTGACTACCACGACATCACAGCAGCTTGTGAAAAGTTTAATCTTGAGCCCACAGATTACTATCTTGAATTCACCGATCAAGTTGTCTATATGTACTGGGTTGCATGCCCAGCTGATATACATGACTACATGAAAGGTGACATGACCTGCCTTGATTACCAACGTAAAGGCAAGTGGCTCAGCTTTGAAGAATGCTCTGATCAATATGAAGAGCGTGCTTTCACAAACATGCGTTACATCCTGGAGACCAACTGATATGAAGACCATTTACTCCATGGGCAAAGGCAAGTATGTGATCCTCGATTCTTATGGTGAGACTCATGAGAATCGTCTTGGATCTATTGCTATTGCCCTCCTCGCACTCCTCCTCGCCACCATCAGTGGCATGGCACTAGTGGGTGTGGATTTTACCAACATCAATCCACAGCCCGTCAAAGCACAACCTACAATCAATCGCTGACATGACCACACAACTCAAAGAACACACCGAAGTACTTGAGGCACGCATCCAATGCCTGATCGACAAGCTGCTTGCACAGTACGCTAAACAGTACGGAGATGGCGGCATTGCATTTGACATGGTCAAAGGCGTCAAGTACTACAAGCTCATACAACGTGACGTCAAACGCTCAACCTTGAATGGCAACACTGGTGCCTGCGTGCATGCATTCATTCATCGCCAGACTGGCTGTGTTTTTAAACCAGCAAGCTGGAAGGCACCAGCTAAGCACGTACGCTACAACCTCATGGACGAGGTATCGTTTGCCACCTGCATCCAAGATGCTGATTGGGCTGGCTCATACCTCTACATGAAGTAACCACAAATCCCTGGGCCTTCGTTGTTGAGAATTGTTCGCAACAAGGATGTAAGTCCCAGAGCTATCCCAAACACCACAGCAACCAACCAATGCGTACTCGAATTTCAATCGTCAAAGAAGATAGGATCTGGAACCTGAGGTGCCAGGGCTATCGCTATGATTCCATTGCACAAATCGTTAATTGCAAACCGGTATCCATTACACAAGTCATTAGACGTGTACGTAATCGTCCTCCGTACGAGCAAGATCCTGTGCGTCGTGGAAGATTTAATTCTTTCTTGAGCGATGCACAGATAGAAGATATTCGTACCCGTAAAGCACACGGTGTACCTGCTTCTGAACTTGCAGAAGAATACTACATCACTATTGCAGCTATCTATCAGATCACTTCATACCGCACCTACAAGAATCCTTGTGGTGACGGTGGTTATCAATTCAATTTCAACAATCGTTTAATGGCCTGATCACTGGGCATCCGCACACAGTGTGGTGTAAGTCCCATGTTCAATTGTCCACTTACCTCAATTCAACATGGGCGCACTCATGGATCAGACAGAAGACAACAAGCGGTATCACCTCATCATCAACGTTGATGAGAAGTATGCAATCGTCAACGCACTAGCCTTTTATCATGCACATCACACCCTGGGTGCATTGATGGATGAAGACGAGCGTGAACAATACATGCTCGCATTCCAAGAAGATGGTCCAACCTTTGTTGATTCCTTAGCAACAAAGGTGGCCAATACCTTCTGATCCCTGGGCAGCACCGACGTAAGTACGGTGTGTAAGTCCCAGGGTTTACTGTCCACCTACTCAATTCAAGCAATGCCTGAACTCGATCCCAACTACAACGCTGACTTGCTTGATGCCATGGCAGACATTGCCTATCAACAAGAGCAAGCCATGCGTGAAGAATACGAACTCAACCCACCTGAACTGGAGATCTACGATGACCAAGCCTAAGTACACACTGCGTCAAGCATGGGATGATGGTGACATCATCGTCATCCTGATCGCAATCATTTCAATCATCATCACGGAGTTTGCATCATGTCTTACATCTCAGAACTCAAGAAGTTCTACCCCAAGTCCTACAAAGCACGCTTCGCAATCAATGCATACAAAGTGCACAAGTACTTCGAGCACAAAGACCCAACGGTCGTCACGGTCCACGAAACCTACCTTAGGTACGGCGGACCCGAAGAAGGGGGCTGGTACTACACCCAAGGAGAACCTCTTGTCAGCCACTGCATCTTCTCCAAGAGGCAAGCAGTCCAGGTCTACGTCAAGTACTTCGAAGAGTACGAGATCGAAGGCCAACCTTCTCTTGGAGATACGACAACTCGATCCAACATCGACATCAGTTTCTCCAACGAACTAGCTAAGGCTTATCCTGAATCCCGTCCGTACTACTGCTGATCAATGCAAGCAACTGCAACACCTGCACTCAGTATCAATCAACGCAATCTTTATGCGTACTACTTGAACCACAAGAAGAAGTATGGGAACACACCATGCTTCGTACCTAAGCTTCCATCGCAAAGCTCAAGGCTTGAGCAATATCTCCAGGCCTTGGTGAGACTGGAAGAATACGGATTGATACGTGTAGACAGAAGCAGTGCTAACTACACTGCATGGATCATGCTTGCACCTAAGAGCGTATGACGTAGGTATTTATACTTAATATTGTTCGCTATTCGCAAATAGCGAATACATGCCAATACTTCAGTCATAGCCTCAATCCTGGGCGTCACCTACGTAAGTATGGTGTGTAAGTCCCAGGGGTTTATCCGACTACATTACGTACATCAGGTGTAAACCGTTGCATCTGATCTAACAACCTAAGCTCTGCTTGTTTGTTTTGCATCGGAATGCTTTCATTCCGTACAACAGATGTTAAGAAGTCCATTACTTTATCTTGTGGTGGCATAGAACCATGAGCCTTCATGTATTCTTGTTGCCATCCTTGAAGGAAAGGACTGTTATTCATTGCATATCTACCAGCTAATAACATGGACCTAAGTATGTCCTTAAACTGCTCAGTCCATCCTACTCACCATCAACTCAACCATGGAACAAACCAAGAAGTATCCTGAACTCAGCTGGACCAAGAACGAGTATCACCAATTGCAACTTGCATTGGATGCACTCAAGAACATTCGCAACCGTGAAGACAAGCGTCATCAGATGGATGCACATTTAGATCCACGTATGGCTGACGTACTCGATGAGGTGATTGGTATGTTAAGCGATGAGCTTGACTATGACCCAACACCTAGTGAACCAGGTGAACCACCCATGACAATGGATGAAATGCACAGTGCTGCATGGAAAGAACACCAGGAAATGCATCGATAACATCAGGTAGTACACATGTATTCCCCCCTCACACTCCCCCAAGGAGAACCAGGGGGGGACCCTTCTATATACATAAGTATTACCTATGCATTACATCTTTTAATACACCAATCAATCCTTGACAACCCTGGTAGACTGACACAGTCTTCTAGACCACACATCAATTCAACTCACATGACAAACTCAAACACTCCTCGCATTCCTGATTCAATTGACATCCAACGTCTTCAAGCTATGCAGCTTGTAGCCAAGATGAAAGAATCAGCTGAGAAACATGGTATTGGTTTCATCGGGGGCTTTATATCCCCCGATGGACAAAAGTTTGTAATGACAAACATGGATGATGATGATGCCATGGCACTCATGCCGGAGGATCTCAAGTGACCAAGAGATCTCCGATTAGTTTTGATCGCACCATTCATGGTGTGAACATCACTGAACATGGCATCAAGTCAGTAAGTAAACAGATCAAGCTTGGACCATTCCAACTGACTGTCAACGCCAGTCCCAATGGTGTCAAAGGATCAGTCAGTATTCCTGGCACAGGCTTGAGCATTCCAAACATTAAGTTAATCTAAAGATCTGGGCATCCTTACGGTGTAAGTCCCGCATCCAACTTCCATCTCAACACAACACCATGCCTAAGAAACAAGCACTCAATCCTCACTTCCCTACTGGTCCTAGAACTATTACTCTTGATCTGACTGAAGATCAATGGTGGGCATTGATTAACATGCTCAGAGCACGCACTGATTTCTATAAGAAGTTGCGGTTTGATCTCATTAGATTAAAGGATGATGGCCTTGAGAAACAGATTGATCAGTACACTGAATCCATGGAAGACATTGTATCTATATTGGAATCAGTACAAGAACAAGTAGCACCTTTGTATTACACAAAAGCAAAGCGTGCTGAGTGGCGCAAGCAACGTATTGATACACCTGATTTCCCATAAGTTAATCTAAAGATCTGGGCATCCTTACGGTGTAAGTCCCAGGTTCTGTTCACCAACTCAATTCAATTTAACCATGGCTACCACAAACACAAACCTCAGCTTGTTTGATCGCATCAATGTTGCACGCTGCGCAATGGAGCGTGCCCATAATAATCATTTTGATCGCGATCGTTTTGTTAGCGAGTACACAACTGCAAAGATGTGGACTCGTTACAACTGCTACATCTCAACCACCGTTTCATTCGTGGAGCCTGACTGATGACAGTCCTTGCAATCGAAGATACTTACTTCACACAAACTCATGTCACAGTTACAGCAGTTGTTGACGACATGCGCCTACTCTATCGGGCAACTCGCTTTGACCCTGAAGAGTGGGCTCCTGCATTGTGTCAAGCAACTATTGAGCTGGATCCAGAGGAACCGATTCCTCTTGACGAAGATGGCTTCTGCAGCTATCTTGATCAGCTCGATCCTCTCTGGCAACTACTTGATCTGAGTGACGACGAATGATTGGCTTCTCAATTGAATTCAAACGCTGGTACTTTGTACTGCGTGGTCCCAGGGGTCGAGTGTATCTGGCAACTGGTTTTGCCAAACGCATGCCAGTCATGACACCGACAGTTATATATACCATTGATCAATACTTAGAACAGTAATGATCACGTCCTGGGCATGACGTTAAACTGCCTATACTCAACTCACTCCAACCTCATCATGCAATTCCAACTTCCTTCCAACCTGCAACAAGAACTCTTGGCTTACGATCCAAAGCTCAAGGCTTTAGTTAAAGAGCAGGAACCTAAGAAGACTACTAAGAAAGCTAAGTATCCACTGGGTAATATCCCACATCTCATCCCTGAGAATGTGGTACGTGCTGGCTATCAACAAGATGCGATTGATCGTATCAATGCATCAGGTGTATCTGAGCGTTATCACCGCTTTACCAAGGTAGTTGATATCGCTACACCACAAGCACGTACGATTACCACAGCAGTTCTCTATCACTTCGAGCAATGCTGGTACGCCGCATGGTTACCTGCCAAGGGAGAGGACTATCTCTATGGCTATGCCTATGCATTCAAGAACACTGCTGCTGCAGCTAAAATGTTGCCTCGCCGTATTTGGGAAAGCAAAGATCAATGCACTGAACACACCATTGGTCGTGGCTCACAAACCTTTACATACTCACGTACTATAACCAAGGAAGATGTTATCTCCGGCAATGATGCGCGCAACTGGCGTGCCATGGGTATAGCTAGTTACTACCAGAAGTCACGTGATATGAATGACGCAATCAATAGCTTTGAGAAAACCTTGATGGAAACAATTCCAACATGGGACGATTGTCGTTCTATGTTTGAGCGCATCAAATGTAATAACCTTCTTGATGCACTTGAGTTTCCATCTGCACTAACAAACTGTATTGAAGATCGTTCAGCGTTTAAGTTAACGGTTGATGGTATGGTCAACCTTGCTAATGCATGGGCAGCTAAGAATAATTATGTATCGACAACCTACATAACCATACAGAATATTGAACACATTATTACTGCACCTTCTATCAAGAAGCAACTTCAACTTATGCTTGACAAATCTGTAGCTGAATACAATAACCCTGAGAACAATCAGCGTAAGGCAGTCAAGTATGGCTACAAAGAGTTTGAGCAAACGACAAACTCTATCTACTTTATTAATCGTGTATGGCCTGATTGTCCACTCGATCACTACCGTACATACTTTGAAGAACTGCGTGTCGTTAATCTCAATCACCTACGTACCAACGATACCCTGCTTGTTTGGCTGCGTGAGCACATGTCTGTTACATCATTCCTCAATATGATGCGCAAGCATGTTGAGAAAACAAATGAAGAGACTCGTCGGATCTCTTCTCTATCTGATCATGACTTTATTATCCATGCATGGTATGAGATGAATGACACGTTCTCAATGATGATGCGTGTCTTTGAGAACGGCAAGACTATTGACGCACCTAAGCGTTGGCGCATGCCTGACTTCCATGACTATGTGCAAGCAGAAGCATGGAAGATAGCTAACAAGAAGGAATCATTGCACCAGGATTTATTCCCTACACCTGTCAAGGTCAACATGGGTGACAGTGACTGGACATTCCTCCAACCCATTGACACCCATCAGCTAGCGCAATGGGGACAAGCTGTCCGTAACTGTGTTGGCTCTGCGTCCCAGTACGCAGAGGACATCAAGAAACGCAAGCACTTCATTGTGCTCTGCATGATTGATGGCAAGCCAACCTTCACTATCCAACTGGATGTATCCATGGGCGTCATGAATGTCAAGCAGATTGCTGGCGTCGGCAACCAGCGATTGGACGAGGATCAGAAGGAGAAGTACTCCAATGCATTCAAGCTGGCCTTGCAATCTCGGAATGATGAGCTAAGCTCTAAGAGCTGAAGCCACAGCAGGGGCATCCTATCCTCGTAAATGGGATGCCTCTTTACCTATGGACTACACCGATGACCAGCTCCTTGCCATGGCCATGGCCAACATTGGTGAATACATCACGGACAACTCACCACAGTACATCTTGATTGAAGAAGATCCTCGTAATGAGGATGACTACGATAGCTGGACTTACGGAATGGAAGTCCTACCTCAAGACCACACTTGGCAGTCAGATTCAATTGACGTAAGTCCAAGTGATGCAGACATGGCGGAATAGGTAGACGCAACGGACTTAAAATCCGTAGGCCATTGGCCGTGAGAGTTCAAGTCTCTCTGTCTGTACCAAAACTTACATTCATTTTAATTAATGGAAAACGAAACGCTTAAAGGAATTGATTGCCATGGAAATTCAGTCCCTCGCAATTGCCATCATTGTGTTTATTACATTCCTCATGAGGATACCGTTGGCGAATGTCACTACTATCCACCTAAAGGCGCTCTTTATGACTGGAAAGAAAGCGCTCACAAACCTGGACTTCCAGATGTAGACATTGAATGGTTGTTTCCAAAAGTAGATGGTGCAAATTTCTGCTCTAAATGGGCGGCATAATTATTAATTAAACCTGGGCATCCATAAGGTGTAAGTCCCAGTTGGCTACAAACCCAACTTCAAACAACACCATGCAATTCTTTGCTGCCTTCAAGTCCATCATCCCTGAGTTCCATGCTTATGCAGATGAGGACAAGCGTTACAACATTGGTGCTACCTGGACCGACAACGAAGGTCTGCGTGACTACCACAACCTTGAGATGCGGTACGTCCGTAACTCCGAGAAGCTTGCGCTCCAGGGCGAGCCACAGCCTGATGGCTCATGGAAGTACGTTGAGCCCAATGGCAGCGTCCATGTGATCTCAGCAGAGCGAGCACGGCACTTCATGGAGACCACGCAAGCCCATGCCACCATGATGTGTGGGATGCTTGAGCGCCTCAAGGATGCTGGTCTCTATGACAAGTTCATTGACACCGACGCAAATCCTGCCTAAGGTACTAGCGGAATGTTCGGCCCCTGCGCAAGCGGGGGTCTTTCTCTATGGCACACGACTCCATTGATCTCGACCTTGTCGACAAGACCGTTGCATTGATACCAGAGCATGCTTGGACTCAAGTGAGACAAGCAATTGTTACAGCCTTGGTTGATAACATGCCTGGCTCCGTAATCCAACACCTGACTGGTTCTTATGATGACTTTGATCGTGCAGAAGAAATCTTGTACGACTACTACGAACTTCCTGCGCTATCGCATGAACTGATTGCAGATGCATTCAAGATCATGGGCGAAGTCAATTGTCTTGAACTACTTCATTCATTGAACCTTACCGAAGATGAACTGCAGACAGTGCAACAGCAGTAACACACGCGTTACCTGTACTGAACATCTAGGACCTGATGTAACCAAACGTTATTGTCGTTGTCTTGATTGTGGTTGCAAGTACCGTACTGTTGAACGGTATGAAGTTGCTAAACCAATTCCATTGAAAGCCTACAAACCTATTGGTACCAGGAATGGAAACTCTTTCTTGACTGACAATGATGTGTTGATGATTCGTCATCTACATCAGAAAGGATTGAGCAATGGTCAGATAGCAATACGCTATGACACTGCTCGCAGTACAATCTCACGTATTGTCAACTACAAAACTTACACCAACATCAAATGACACAACAACACCCAATTGTCCCACCATGGGAACTTGTGCAGCAGTGGCGAGAAGCGCCCGAGTTTTCTGCGTTGTCTCCGTGCGTAATGGTGACTGTCACTACCACCAAGCTGCAAGACATTGCTACTCAAGCTGCCCAATGGGGCGCAGACCAAGAGCTAGAGGCGTGCTGTGAGTGGCTACAGCATGACTATCCCAATATTGGTGCAAACGCACTCCGCACCACACGCCGGCCCAAGCCACCGAGCTTGAAGGAGCAGGCGCTGGAAGCTTTGGATGAAGAGCAGGCTGAGTTAAGCATCCAAAACTACAAGCTCATACGCTCTGTACTTGAACAACTTTCCGACAACAACTAATTATTACAATGACAACCAAGCGACAGTTTGATTACAAGATTGGTGACCGTGTTGCTGAACGTCCCAAACCCCATGGGATCTACACAAACAACCAACAAACAAGAGAACGAATCTCTCAGTACAGGAACCAGCGGTATGGTGAAGTAGTTGGCATCAACTACAAAAACAATTCCCGTGGTACTGCCCAAAAGTTCTTGCTTGTTCGTTGGGATCATTTGCCTAGCCCAACTGAACATGCCACTGCACGCATCTGTCCTGTTTCAGCGTTAGAACGTCTGACGAAAGAAGTCCTTGTCCCTGGTGAATGACATGACACAAGAGCATCCGATCACCCCGCCACCTGAGCTGGTGCAGCAATGGTGGGATGGCACTCACGGTGCCTTATACGAGTTTGAGGCAGTTACTACCCAAGCTGCCCGCTGGGGCAGCGACCAGGAGCTGGAGGCGTGCTGTGAGTGGATTGACTCCTTTCAAAACAAATTTGTTCATGCCCATGATCTTCGTCTTGTCCGCCGCCCCAAGGCGCCGAGCTTGAAGAAACAGGCGCTGAAAGCTTTGACATCTGCATCTGGGCCTGACTATCCCATTGTGATGACAATGCTTAACGCTGATCAACATGCCCTAATCCGCCGCGCCTTAGAGCAACTCGATGACTGAAAACCAAATTCATTTCATACGTGGTTGCTGTACAACAATCCTTATGTTTGCAGGGATTGGTTTATTAGCTGCAATTTTTTTGTCACCTGATGAACCTGTAGACAAAGCGAAGTTTGAAGTTATTGATCAATACGAAGGTTGTTCTGTAATCCGTTACACTGATCCCACATCTCGCTGGCATTACTTCCTTAAGTGCTCATGAACGTACAACTTGTTTGGGCAACGCCCAATGCAGAGGAGATGATCACGCGCATGGCACGCGTTTCTGCACCAAAGAATCAAGACAACATGGATACCGCACCCAAGTTGTTGCGTTATCTGATTAAACATCAGCACTGGTCACCGTACGAGATGGCCAACATGTGTGTTGAAATCAACACAACACGTGCAATTTCACCGCAGATACTTAGGCATCGTTCCTTCTCGTTCCAAGAATTCAGTCAGCGTTATGCTGATGTCTCTGATGTAGGTAGCATCACACTGCCGCATTTGCGTAGTCAAGACTACAAGAACAGACAGAACTCCAACGATGATCTGAAGGAACGCTTAGGTGGTGAGAAGCTTGCTCACTACTACAGACGGATGTCTACAATCTTGGAAGATTCCAAGCATCTGTACCAAGAGATGATCAGTGAGGGTATTGCAAAAGAGTCAGCGCGTTTTGTGTTACCTCTTGCTGCACCTACCCGTTTGTATATGAACGGCACCATCAGGTCTTACATACATTATTTACAATTAAGGACTCATGAATCAACCCAACTTGAACATAGAGAAATTGCAGAAGCAATCAAAGGAATCTTCTGCAAAGAATTGCCAATCATCGGAGAGGCTGTGTTCTCAACAGATCAATGATTTGATTGAGAGGTACAAAGAACCAGATCAAGCACGCCAGTTTCTTATGGGGGCTGGCATCATTGATGAGAATGGAGACCTTATGCCTCCATATCAAAACACCTCAACGTAAGTAACTTACTAATCACCTATGACACGACAAAAACTTGTTAATTGTTCCACTGTTACTCAAAAAGTATATGATGCATTCTGGCCACTTGGTATGTATCCAGATGATATAGATGCTGACAATCTTGCGTTAGCTTTGCGAGTTGTTGCTAGTCAGCTTGGTTATGAGCTGTTGGGTGTGCGTGTTGTCGACTGCTCACAACTCCTTGTTATTGCCGATGAACTTGAATCTCAGTAAGCATTAAAAGGTTGCAGCACTTTGCTTCTTCAATTCTGTAACGGCATGTTTGGACTCTACATCCTTGCGTGCCAGTTTTTTCTTTTTGTCAACCAGGTAGACAATCAGTGCCTTGTTCATTTGATTTGTCCTCCAGTGACGTAAGGAAAGTAGTAGATGTTACGGTAGGTCAGGCAAAGCCATGGACGGTGTGCTAAGTTCCACCATGCCCTGTCTTTCCTAGCCTGATCCTCTTGGTTGTATTTACAACCACGATACGTTAACGTCATGGCTTTAGTATCTATTGATACGAAAAGTATATGACGATTGATGTATATGATGTTGTTTACCGTGTAACACAATTATTTTTAAACCAAACCATGTCTTTTCTTTTGGCTCGTGTCACAGATGAATCTGATCTTCCAGATGATTACTATTCATTTGTCCAACAGTTTACATACTGGCAAGGAAGCTACGCTTCTCAACTAGATACGGAATCACTGATGATCTTGCTATGGCAAATGGACAAACGTATTAAAGAGCTTGAGGCAAATCAAAGTAATCTGCAATGAAAGGATTTAGTTCTACCAAACAACAAACAAAGTCGGCATCCTATTGGGTTGCTTCCTACACCAAAGACAATGAGGATGAGCCACTTGGCATTCACAAAAAAGTTTTGTCTTATAAACCAGGGCAAGACAAAGAACTATTAATGATTCGTTACTGCAATTCAATCATGAAGATCAACCAAAACATATGGGAGATCCTGGTCCATCAGGGGCCAGATGATACCCCAGACTCTGGTGACCAAATTGTTTTAAGATTATCAAGAGAAAAGTTCAAGGGCTCTGCTCAAGTAAGCTAACTAGCCATTACCACTTCTATGTCTGAACTTTCACCCGCTGCTCAGGCGGTGTTCTGGAAATTCAACAGCGCGTTTGACTGGGTTCAAGATGGTGTTCCAGGGCCTCAGTACAAGGCCATTGCCGCCGCCCTTCGCGCTGCTGTTGATCACTGCCACTCTCAGAAAATCCGTGAAGCGGACTACACAACACGGCAATGGATCTGCGTTGACGATCTGCTTGCTATTGCTGCCGAGCTTGAATCTCAGTAGTCACCTTTACCAATGGACCTGAGCAAGTCCTAAAACTACTCATCAGTTTTTCTTATCATTCAACTCAACTCAACACCATGAAACTCCTCAAGTTTTCCACAGGTAACGGCAAGCTCAAGAACCGTCTGATCTTCAACATCCCAGCGGGCTATGCATGTCCACACGCTGGTGTCTGTAAGACCATGGCTGATCGTGTCACTGGCAAGATCATGGACCTACCTCAGTTCACTGGCACAGAAGCAGATGAGTATCGCTGCTTTGCTGCCATGGCAGAGACCAGGCCAACCGTACGTGAAGCTCGTTGGCACAACTGGGATCTGCTGCGTGAGACCATGCATATGAATGGGAATCAAGCCATGCTTTTGCGTGATCTGATTGACCTATCACTCTCAATGCAGCCATTGAAGAAGCTGCTTCGGATCCATGAGTCAGGTGATTTCTGGACTGAGAACTACATGCGTGCTTGGATCATGGTCGCACAAGAGCGTCCTAAGCAAACCTTCTACGCATACACCAAGTCGCTTGGAATGTGGCTGAACCTCAAGGACATCATCCCATCTAACTTCTATCTTACTGCGTCGCAAGGTGGGACTCTCGACTATTTGATCCCCAAGTACCCTGAAGTGTTCCAGCGCATTGCTCATGTGGTCTACACAGAAGAGGAAGCGCAAGAGCGTGGGCTAGAGATCGATCACGACGACAGCCATTGCCTTGGTGACAAGCCGTTCGCACTCTTGGTTCATGGCTCCCAGAGAGCTGGGTCTGATGCCATGAAAGCCTTGACGCAACGGAAGAAGGAAGGCAAGTTTGTTGGCTACAGTGCCAAGAACAAGAAATAAATCTGTAGCCTCTTGCGGATCAAGTGAAATCGGATAGTATGCATCCGTCTTTCATTTGATCCCATGAGTTACGTCATTGCTTGTTGGCGGTGGGGCACACCCCATGCCATCACCGCTAACAGTGAAGCCAATCAATTTGAACTCATTCCACTAGACTCTGATGTAGCTTTGAACAAGATCTTTTCCCATCCGTATCGGGCAGGGGCACAACAGATCTTGACTTGGATTAACGACAACGATGAAGACCTTGCCTGTAAAGAACTCTCAATTCAAGATGAATCCAGGTTCCGTAAATGATCGGTACCTTGTCTTTGACCTCGAGAGTGATGGTCTTTATGACAAGGTTACTAAGATCCATTGCATTGTGATCTATGACATCACAGCCAACCAAACTTTTAGTTATGGGCCTGATCGCATTACTGATGCTATTGCTCATCTGGCAACCGCTGATGTTTTGATAGGCCATAACATTTGTTTTTATGACGTACCAGTTCTGCAAAAGCTGCATTCATTTGACTGCAAATCACGCATCATTGACACACTCATTTGCACACGATTGATCTGGCCCAAGGAGAAACTCTATGACCTTGACATCGAACAATATCCGCAGGTTCCACCGAACCAGCGAGGTGCTGCATCCCTTAAGGCATGGGGATGGAGACTGGCCGATCATAAGATCAGCTTCAAAGACTTCTCGGAATATTCTGAGGAGATGTTGGAATACTGCAAACAAGACGTTGCAGTTACAACAAAACTTTGGGCGCACATCGTTAAAGAGAACTATCCAGAACCAGCTCTTAAGCTTGAGCACGACTTTGCTCTCGCCATTAACAAACAAATTAGAGCAGGTGTTCCTTTTGATGTGGATGCATGTCTTGATCTTGTGGATGATCTCCGAGCAAAACAAACAGAACTTGAAACACATCTGAAAGAAATCTTTCCACCACTTGAGCAGCGCACTTGGTTTACTCCCAAGGTCAACAATCAAAAACGTGGCTATGTCAAAGGAGTGCCTTTTGAAAAAGTGCGGCATGAAGAATTCAATCCTGGATCTCGTGACCAAATTGTTAATCGACTTAAGGCTAAGTACGGATGGGAACCAGAAAAGACAACTGAGAAAGGAAATCCAATCCTTAATGATGAAGTGTTAGAGGCTTTGCCTTATCCAGAAGCCAAGCCTCTGGCAGAATACATGCTCATCCAGAAACGTCTTGGTCAAATTGCAGATGGCAACAACGCTTGGCTCAAGCTGGTTAATAATGACAGCGGTTGTATGCACGGTGACGTTATTACTAACGGCTGCGTCACTGGTCGTTGTGCTCACCGATACCCAAATATGGGTCAGGTGCCAGCGGGTTATTCGCCATACGGCAAAGAATGTCGGTCATTATTTCATGCGCCACAAGGATGGGACATGATTGGTATTGATGCCAAAGCATTGGAGCTGCGTTGTCTTGCTGGCTATCTTGCTTTTTGGGATGGCGGTGAGTACGCACGTGTTGTAACAGATCCAGAGATTGATATCCACGTTTACAACCAAGAGCGTTTTGGTGTGGCTACCAGGGACATCAGCAAGCGTTTGCTGTATGCCGTGTTGTATGGCGCTGGTCACCTGAAGGCTGGCAGCATTGTGGATCCGAATGAAAAAGATGAAGAAGTTCTGCGTGAACTAGGAAGAACTGCAATTAATTCATTCATGACTGGTGTGCCAGCATTGAAGAAACTGAAACAACAAATTGATAGTTACATTGCACATCGTGGCTATCTTATTGGATTAGATAAACGCATCTTGTATTGTCGTTCTGCATTCAAGGGATTGAATGTGTTGTTGCAATCAGCAGGTGCAATCTTGATGAAACAAGTTGTTATTAACATTCATAACAACATTGAGTCTGCCCTATCTCTGCCCCATGGGGCAGAGTGGGAACAAGTCTTGATGGTGCACGATGAAGTGCAGATTGTTTGTAAACCGCAACACACTGAGCGCATCAGGGATCAGGCCATGCGTGCATTCCCACAAGCACAGAAATTCTTTGGGTTCCAATGCGAGATTGAAGGCGACTCTCGTGTAGGATCCTCATGGGCTGAAACCCACTAAGTGAAACGTCCTAAGCATGACGTTAAACTGCTTTAACACTTCACATCTGATCTCATGAATTACGTTGACGTTTGCGCCATCCTTAACGAGAATCCTCGTGAGGTATACACCAGTGCAACTTCATCTAATCTCTGTGCGGAAGTAATGCTTCCGCCTGTTGGCAACAAAGCTCCTACACTTCTAACCTTTCATGTTTACGGGAAAGCCTGCGACCGATTCAAAGACTTTTCCAAAGGAAGCCGTATCTACATTCACGGCGCCAAGTTACGGTTTGATTTGGAATCAAAGGCGTACTCGCTCCATGGAGGAGTTATTGCTCAAGTTACTGAAGCATTCCCTGTCCTCAACGACGTCATCTTGACGGGACGTTGCATCAAAGACATTGATCAAACTGATGCACGTGCCTTCAAGACAACAGCAGATGGCTTGATGATTGCCAATCAAACTATCTCTGTTAACACTGGTCGTAACCAAGCTGATCTGTTTAACTTTTATGCCATTAACACGGCACAAGATAAGTTAAACCAAGCTGAACTTCTTGTTAACTTCACGCGTAAAGGAACAGGCATCACCATCCGTGGTCGTCTGGTTACTGACGCATGGACGGACAAGGACTCCCAGCAGCGTCGTAGCATCACCAAGATTCAGTTGGTGCAGATGACACTGGCTCCTAAGAGCGGTGAGTCTCAATCGAAATCTGTGGCATCCCAGACAACCGTGGCATCCACCGATAACGTTGCTAGCCTATGGGGAGGCAAGACCGCTGAAGAACCAGTGGATCCTTGGACCCAAGCCTCAGGTGGTGGCTTGCCTGATCTTCCTGGTCAGTACGGCAGCGCACCTAACTTTGACGACAACGAACCTCCATTCTGATCCATGCCTCTTCAACTTGATTTACAAGAACAAGATCTTCTTTCTTTAGAAGACGCTATTGCGTACGAATTTTTTATGGAGAGTGCATACAACATTATGCACAGTGCTAATGAAAAGGATTTAGACATTGCTGAACAAGTTGCAAAACTTGCTACAGCCTCCTATCTAATTGCGCACATTTTTTGCGAAGCACGTTTAGCTAACTCACAACAAACCAATGACACCGACGCATGATCAGTTCACTCTCCTCTATGAGGATGAGCACACTAAACTGCTGTATGAATTCAAGGCTCTTGTTGCTGACGATGTAATCAATCACCTTGTGGATTTTCTCAAGGGTTGTGGCTACATGGAAAGCAGTATCTTTGAATGCATGAAAGAATCTTCTGAGGCATATTTCGATTCATTACGTACTCAGCAGTACGTAATGGAATGGGACAAGCCTGAAGCAGAATGATGATTCGTCCTGAGCATGACGTTAAACTGCTTACTCCTGACTACGAAACAACCATGACTTCTTCCATGACCACCAAGAAAACTTCTGCGCTTGCTACACGTGGGCTTGATTCCTTCAAGCTTTTTCAAGCCAAAGAGTTTGTATCTGGCTACCAGAATCTTGTAACAATTCAACCACTCAACAAATCAAAGGTACGTGGTTGGTTTGTCCGTAAGGCTGATCTTGATACCTGCGGATGGACTGCTACTGAAGATGAGTTTGCCAATGGTTCCGTCATCTGGAACTACAAGCAGACCTTTGGTATGGCACCTAATACTTCCATTGAAGAGGGACTTAACTTCACGGAACCTCGTGTTCAGATCCTGTTGCGTTCTCCACTCATGGTGGAAGAGACAACTGGGATGCGTCAAACGATTGGCACCTTTGAAGATCCAGAGGTGAAGACCATGTTTGAAAACGACAAGATTGCATCCGACCTTGCTAACAGCAAAGGCGAGATGTACAAGCGTAAGTACAGTGTACGTACAAAGTACCTTGTATATATCCTGACCCAGGACAACAAGCGTGCTCACAAGATCCCCATGGTGTTAACACTCAAGGGTCTTAACGGAACCGATGTTTCCGACAAGGTTAAGCTGTACGAAAAAGAAATGTCCAAGTGCCTGAGCAAAGCACTGGACTCTGAGGTACCGCTGGCATTCAACGAGAAGTTCTATGCCACCACGGTGTTTATCCCTGTGCTTGCCAATGAGATGCGCGGTGCTAACAACGTAGAGATTTGCGCTATCGAATCCTTTGATATCCCTGAGTACAGCTCCCAAGAAGACGCAGTTGCATCATTGGGTCGTCTTTCGATTCCTGATGAAGATCGTGAATCGACTTGGAAGTACCAAGAGATGTTTGATGATTACATCAATCAACATTCTCGCCAAGATGCGCAGCGTCTTGGTGGTGCCTACGGAATCAAAGATGGCGTACAGATTCTTCCCGTGTCTCGTACCACAGATGCAGTCGATGTGAAAGCACTGCCTGCACGTGACGAACTTACTGGAGAGGATCAGAGTTTGTGAGGCGTGTAAGGATGTCACGGTCAACTTGATTACTCATCAAGTCCATGGCATCCTTTACTAAGCCTTTGATAGCAACCTGACGCATCGTGGCGATCTTCGTAAGCAAGGTCGCCATTTCTTTTAACTCACTCATTGAATTGCATTCTTTAATGGAACGTATCATCTTCTCTTGCCAGAAGGCTTCTTCTGGACCCATTTCAAACTGCAACATGGGATTTAATTGTTTCAAATTATTCTACCTGCAACAGTAGACTTGACTTAAACCTTCCATTTGTGTTAAGGATTCA
>Ga0181346_1000022_pt1 | contig 53574 bp, 50 predicted proteins | sample Su13VDMM15DN_FD_130100 | JGI IMG/M metagenome (GOLD analysis project Ga0181346, IMG submission 130100) | Freshwater viral communities from Lake Michigan, USA - Su13.VD.MM15.D.N | ecosystem: Environmental > Aquatic > Freshwater > Lake | place: USA: Michigan | collected 2013-07-15 | reverse complement strand
GAAAAAACACATTCTAAATCAGGTACAGGTAACAAACCAAAGATGGTATCATATAAAACAAATGAAAATATGTCAAAGAGAATTACAATAACAGAATCACAATTACAAAGTTTGGTACATTACCTTAATGAACAAAGTACAACAACTAATACACCTCCAATAAACTTGGCGTGTTTTGATACACGTAATGTTACAGGTCCTGGTACACAAATCAAAAATTTGATATTCAAAGGTAAAAATGGTGACAAATATACATTTGAAACAAAATCATTTGAAGCTTATCAAAAAGAATCAAATACAAAAGAATTTACTAAAATTAAAATTGAGAACCAAGAGTTTAAAGATTTTTTAACACAAAAAGGTGTTAAAGATGTTGATACTCGCAGTTTTTTATATATCCCAAATTACTTGAATAAAAGTTATTACTGTTCAGTATTTGTTAGAAGTAGTCAAGACCAAACTTTTGCTGACAGTAATATAATTACCACATTAAATCCTCAGTAAGATTACTTCTGTACCAAAGAATCTAATTTATCCAAACCATTTTCATTTGGGAAATAGTTTTTGATAAAAAGATTCACTTCACTTTCGGATGCGTTTTTCAGTTGTCTAACAATATCTTGTTGTACGTACCATTGATATGAGTGTTCGGTTTTAGTTGGAACCACACAAGTCGTTTTCGGTTTACAACATTCTTTTTGTGTATTACAAGATGATACAAGTGCTGATAGAACAGCTAATGCTAACAAAACAATTAATTGGTATTTACGGATGTTCATGATAAAATTGTTGGTTGGTTAATCTTATTATAAATAGTGTCTAGTGAATGCTTGATATGGAACTCCAAATCGTTTTCCATTTTAAGAGCTCTTGATTCCATTTCTTTAAAGAAATATTTCTCAAGTTTTATCCATTTTTCGTTATTCAATTTAATGAAGTAACTGTATGTGTGGTTTGTGATTGTTACTTCACCACCTTCCATAGTAATGAAGATACCGTGTTCTTCATTCTTGATGTAAATCTTATATGAAATTGGTGCAAATAGTAATTCAGAGTTTTGGTCATGAATTAATTTTCTACAGATGTACGAACATTGTTTTGCATTGAAACCATGTTTCTCTGTGTCATACGTATTACGACGATTTAACTTTCGTAAGTAAATTTTGTAACGGGCTACTAATCTTTTTATGAATCTCATTTATTCTTTATTTGTTACAAAGATATGCAAAAAAAGAAATAGTATCAAAATTTTTTTATAAAAAAAAAAGGACTTAAAGTCCTTCTAATATTAACAGTAAGGTGGTGAACATCTTTTTTTACCGTCTAAACCTTTCATTGTACCCTGACATACTTGAACGCCGAACCCATTTCCATAAGCTGAGGGCCAAATTTTAAATTTTGATTTAGCAGCGGCTTTACCACGAGCACATAATTTTGTTCCCGCTTTTTTTCTTCCTTCCATCATGACCATATCTTTATCATCAACATTCATTGATAATTCCATACCGTCTTTTTTGGTTTCATTCATAAGAAAATCAAAAACTTGGTCAAGATTATTTTTCGCTTCTGCGATATGGTCTTGAGCCCAATCGTGACCGTTATCTAAAATGGAATCAACCATGTCTCTTTCTAATTCTAATAGAAGGTCACATTGTCTTCTCATTTGTTCAAGGTTTGAAAAGAACATATATCTATCAGATTGTTCTTTAAGAATTTTTTTAATTTTTGAATCTAAGTTGTTCATATTTTTTAATTATAATATCCGTTATGTCCACCTAATTGAATTGCGTCTAATAGTACTACATCTTGGCCGTATTGGTTTGTCCATGTTGGGTGTTCAACGCTTATTGTTACTGTACCACCACTACAATTTTCGTAACATATAAATACTTCGGTTCCAGCACTTATTGGTAGTTCTGGTTCTTCACCACAATTTTCACAAAGTGAAAAGGGTCCTGAACTGTAATAATAATTTGTTTCACCAAATTCACTCAATCCTTGAAAAGTAGCGCAAAATGGTGTTCCCAAAAGTCCAAATTGTATTTCATAAGTAAGACCTGTAGTGGGTAATTCAAAATCAACACAAAAGTTAGTTGCTTCTATATTAATTTCATCTTCTGTACCACATATTATAAAATTAAAATTTAAAGTTCCTCTACCATCATCAGCTAAACACTCACAACAATCATCATATTCTGCATCAACGTAATAAAATGGTGTTATAGGTTCCTCAGTTACAGCCTCAATAGTTCCACAAAATAGATTCTCACCAACACCAAACCTTATTGATGCTCCCACCGATAACGTTACTGCAGAAATAATGAATTCATCATTAGTTAAACATTGATTTATAATATAATTTGCCATTTTTTATTTTATTTATAAATATATCGTTTAGTTATAATATCCGTTGGTTCCACCCAATTGAATTGAGTCTAACAAAGTGATTGCTTTACCAAATTGGTTAGTCCAAGTAGCGTGATTAACTTCAGAGGTATGTGTGGTACCACTACAATCTTCAAAACAAACAAACGTTTCATTTCCAACTTCAATAGGTAATGAACATAATGTACAGTTTAAATATCTGTAAGATGGATTGATATACAAATAATTATTATCTATTGGACAAGACGTTAATATTCTCCAACAAGTAGAATCAATTAAGATAACTGGTGTGTAGTTGTAGTTGTTGAATAGACCTGACATCTCAAGGTATAAATCTAAACTTACGTTAACATATTGTTGTTGTTTATTATCACAAGTTATGATTGATATTGCTATTGTACTATTTTCTTGACATGTTGTACAGTCAATATAAGGTACAACATCAAGAGTATTGTAATAATCTACATCTGTTGGTTCAACACCACCTGTATCTCCACTCAATGTGTAACATAGATAATCTGTATTACCATATTGAGCTTTAACTATATCACCATCATTGAATGTGCTTCCTGTTGTTGCGATTCTTTCCCACTCTCCACTGTTACATTCTTGACCCCACCATACATCAATATCTGAGTTTAGACAATCTTCACATAATTCAAATGAGAAGAAACTGTATAATGCGATTGTGCTATATCCTGTACCTGGTTGAATATCTACTACGGTAGCACATTGCGTTTCTTGATGGTCATAAATTACAGTACCAATAGGAACATAACTATATGATTGAACGGTGTATGTGAAAGGTTCTATACATGTTTCTAATGTATAAATAACACCATTACATTGAATACAATCTTGACATGTTGGTGATGGTTCGTAGTCAAGGAATTCATTGATTGTAACAGGGTCTTCTGTTTCAGGGCCAACTTGCCAACAACTGTTGTTAAAGTTTAAGTTTGTAACATCTCCTTGTCCGAATAATACTGAACCCCACACTACTTGTATGTCTTCGCTATCAAGACAGTTTATGATAATTCTTTTAACCTGAGAGTTTGTTTGACATTCTTCACAACCTACTTCACCCAATGACGAAATGTATGTTGCATTTGCTGGAGCGTCTGATACACCATCAACAACTCCACAGAATTGGTCAAACTCACCAAATGGAATGAATGTTATCATATCACCACCAAAAGTATCTATTATTGGAACATAATAAGTTAATCCGTCACAACCATCAACTCTCCATATTGGCGTGTTTTCTGTTAAACAACTCGTGCAACCGTCTTCTTCTCTTACATCTCCATAACTTGTTGATACTTCGTATGTTGTAACTTCTAAATTTATTATAAATTGGTCATCCGGTTCGTAATGATTTGAATTTGCTAATCGAAAACTGAAACATCCTTTGTAGATAGTTCGCCTCCCTCCACTAGTAAATGCGATATCTAAATAATAAACGTTATTGATAATTGGTACAAAATCAAATATTAACATTGGTATATAGTAAGCTTCACCTGTGATACAATCTACTATAAAATACGCACCGTAACTATAACCTTGCATACAAGAAAGACAACTATCATATCCTGTGTTAGCATTTATTCTAAATGCGGTACCTGATGTTCCTGAAAATGTTGAAGAATAATTAAATGAATAAGGAGAACCAACACCACCTAATGGTCTTATCAAACCACCATAAGGATTATATTGTATAACTAAGTCAACAATATTTTGATTACTGTTATAGAAGATATAACTATATACTAAATTTTCAGAACCAAACGGTAAAGTGAAATCATTAAGATATGTACCTTGTAATTGAATTACATAGTTTTGACCACTATTGGTATAACCTGTGTATATTGAATATATTAATCCGTGATTATCTGAAATAACATCACCATACTCAGACAAGAAAATACCTCTTTGTCCATATTCTGGTGAAATAGAGTCACCAGGATAATTTTGTTCAAAACAACAAGAGCCATCATCAACATTAAAATTTAAAATACCGTTTGATGAAACAAATATTTCTGAAGTGTTATTTGCAAAAAAGTAAAAATCACCAAAAGGATTTGGGAATTGCCATTCTATATTATCAAACCCACTAACACTGTCTTGGTCATATAATGTTAAATCACCTGTCGTTATTGCCGAGTACGGTATTGGTGTTACGGTACTACCATTAATCCCAATATTTGGTTTAACCCCAAAATTACCATATTCAACATCAGTTAATCCTGAAACAATAAAACAAGAATTTTTACCATTATCAGTAGCGTAAACACCACCAATTGTCAATGGTATTTGACTAATAATGTTTCCTGGTTCTCTAGTAAAACAACTTGTACCGCTATATATAAACCCTGCCATAACTTTTATTTATAAATATATCTTTTATGTATTATATCCCGTTTGTCCCCCTAAACCAACAGCATTATTTTGTATAACGGCCATACCGTATTGATTTGTCCAATAAGGATGGTTAACTGATACTGTATATGTACCTCCTGAACAATTTTGTAAACAAAGAACTGTCTCAGAGTTAGCTTCTAATGGTTGATTACAACTCTCACAGTTATAAAAAATGTAAGATGGGTTAATAGGGTAATGTTCAGGACTAAATGGACATTCGTTTAACACTTTATAACAAGTATTTCCAAATAAGAAAACAGGTCTTGGTATTGTATTGTTGTAACCTGTTAAGATAAACCAAACCGATAAAGGTACATTAACAAACATACTGTTTTGGTTATTACAATCAATAATTGATATTGAAACACTTGTACCGTCAGAACAGTTTTCACAACTTGGTTTAACCACAGAATCCGCGAAATAAAAATTATTATCTAGGCTAATATCCGAATAATTTGTTATCAGATAATCTAATATGAAACAAATAAAATCAGTTTCACCCCATTTAACGTTTACCAAATCACCACTGTTGTAAACCCCTGAATTTGTTACCACATATACAAAATCATCTGTAATACAATTATAGGCCTGCCACACATCAAATTCCACATTTGTACAATCTTCACAAGTATCAAAGTTTTCAAAACTATAGAAATTATAAGGTGTAATACCTGATGATGGTAGGATGTTATATATAATACTACAACCATATATTGGATGGAAGAAGTAAGAATTAAGTGGAGCGTATTGATATGAATCAATTTCACCATCGTTATATACGTCACCAAATGTCGCACTTACAATATAACTAGCATAACCTGTTGAGAAATAATATTCATTTGTTACTGAATTATATTGAACAAAATCATATTGTCCATTAGGAATTGGTGTTAGTGATTGACTAAAAGTTAAATATACTGGGTCATAAAATAAAATTTGTAAACCATTAGGAACTATTAATTTTCCAGAGATTGGGTCTTGTATAACATCATATAGTATGTAATTTTGAGAGAAAAACACTTGATTGATATTACAATCAATAAAAAGATTACTTCCAAAAATTCTATTAGTTCCACTGTCATAAAATAATTTTTCAGAATAATACATAATTGAAACTATACTACTATCAATATTAAAAGTTGTTCTGTCAATTATATAATACCAACCATCATAATAGTCCGTAACATATATTTTATCACTACTTGTGTTAAGTACAATACCTGATGGATAAGGTGCTGAAAGAAAAAATGTAAAAACTAAAGTTTGGGTGGTTAGATTTAAAACAAATACTCTACTAGTTCCAAGATTTGTTAACCATATATTATTTGTTATGATGTCGTAAAAATAAGAAGATAAACTTCCTCCATAAGGTGATGTATATACTAAAGTACTAACTCCTGTTGTTGTATTAAATTTATATAAATTACTACCATTATGATAATAAATAAATCCATTTGATGGATGTAAGAATAAAAAATTCTGAACTTGATTGACTACACCATAAGTGTTTACGATTGTATCTGTAAGTACATCAAATTTTACAATATTTGTATCATTATTAGTGGTGAACCAAAGTATGTTATTCGTTTGGTCAAACTGTAAAAATCTTGGATTACCGTAACTAGTTATAATAGTTGAATTTGTAATATCAAAGATAGGTGTACACGCTGACCAAAAGTAGTGAACACCATTACATTGAATACACTCCTGACATGATGGATAGTTATCAAAATCCAAGAACTCATTAATGGTAACCTCAAGTTCAGTTTCAGGTCCTATCTCATAACAACCTTCACCCGTTTGAATATGAGTGATATTTCCTTCAGAGAATAAAACAGAACCCCACACTACTTCTTGGTCTCCGGTAAGACAGTTTGTTAATATTCTTTTCTTAGCAACTTCTGATAAACAATCCTCACACTCAACGTTACCAAGTATAGTAATCAATGTTGAATCAATAGGTTCTGACGTAGTAATATCTAAAATGTTTCCGCAATATTGGTCAACCTCCTCAATTGGTGTGTAAGTAATCAAACCTTCTAATCCTGTTGATGGATAACCAATAACATGTATATCTCCTGATACACAATCTTCGACAGTATATCTAACTAAATTGTTTGTATAACATTCTGCACAATCAACATATGGTACTGATATTGAATTTAAAGTTGTGTTAGTGGTTTCTATTTCCAAACCAATAACTGTGAAACACGATTGGTGTAGTATTTGTTCTCTACTATATGTAAAATCTAAGAAATAAACTTCACCAAGTGTTGGTAAAAATCCAATGTCAGATAATAAAATAAAATAAATTTCATTTGTTAAACATTGTTGGAAAGCCACAGCGTATAGTGTTGACTCACCAAGATAACAATCATAACAAGATGTTAATCCTGTTGTTGTAATTGTTCCTTCGGTATTTGTTTCATTTGTCTCACCTGATATTGTTACACAAGTTCCGTTATTTGTTAAAACAATTGTTCCTGATGTTAAGATATTTGTTTGATTATATATAACGTTAATTGGTTCTTGTGAGAAACATGTTGTTCCACTATATCTTGTAAGATTTAAATCTGCAGTACACTCAATACAATTGTTATATAGAGTTGATGTGACAAGAGGATATATATTATCTATTGGACATTCATTTAATAATAAATGACATTTTCCTTCGTATTGTAAAACAGGGGTTGCCGTATTACCATCACCACCCGTTAATCTTAAATAATCATATAATGACACTGTTATGTAAGATGCTGACGCATAATCACAGTCAATAATCGTTATACCAACAGTACTTCCTGATGAACATTCTTCACATGTGTTAAATGGTACTTCTGTTAATGAATAATAAAGATTTGCACCTAGTATAGGTTCATCGAAAGCTATAAAATCAAGTCTATAACAAGTATAATCGGAACCATTTCTTTGTACTTGAACAATTTGTCCTGGCACAAAAAAACTTGTCCCTGTTAGAGTTATAAAATCCTGATGGTCATCATTACAAGATGTACCCACCCATCGTTGTAAACTAGCATCTTCACATTCAGGACATGTCTCAAATGTAGGGAAACTAACTATTTGTGAATCCTCTGTAATTCCTGACGTTGGAGCAACTTCTATTACTTCGTAACAACCAAAACCATCAAATACAATAGTTCCAGCTGGTACATATTGATTTGAAACAACTTTATATTCAACTTCACCTCCACAAAGTATTAATGTTAATTCCACTTGTTCACAATTTAAACAATCCGTACATGTTGGTGAAGGTTCATAGTTTAATAGTTCAGTAATTGTGACAGGTTCAGTTGTTGCACTTATAATCTCATAACATGAACCACCACCCAAACTAATATTTGATACATCACCAGGGTTAAATAAGTTTGAACCCCATATTACTTGTATGTCTTCAATATCAAGACAGTTTCGTATTTCTACTTTTGTTGCTCCACTTGCAACACATTCTTCACAGAATATTAAACCTGCTTCTGAATCAGGATTACCTACAAATCCAATTATTGATGATACAAATGCAGTTGGAATAGGGTTTGATGTTGTAGTTAATGAAATTCCACAATACAAATCAACACCTAAAGTATCAATTGTAAAAGTTATTCCGTAATTCTTATATTCGGTGCCAGCAGGTAACGAAACAATATAAACAGTACCTGAAATACATTCTCTTACTTGCCAATAGGTTGGAGCTGAATCCTTACAAATATTACACCCATCCACATCTTTCAAACCAAATGAAGATGGTGAAATAGATATTAAATCCCAAAGTGTTGCTGGTGTTTTACAATTTTGATAATCATATTCACCAATATAAAAACAAGATTGAATGTATTGTCCACTATTATATAGTGTAACTAAATAAACTTGAGTTATTTGTGGTACAAAGGGTAATGAATATATAAATGAATATGGGACGAAATAAGTTTGGTTATCAGCACAGGTTGTGAAAGGAACAGAACATGTTTTAATAAATTTCATACAATCTTGACATGTAGTGAATGTACTAGAAAAAAGGGTGGGTGATGTTGGAGTAGCCTCCGACTCACTTGTAAGAGTATAACACCCTGGATAGATTATATCAGTGCGACTAACAACGATTGGTAATGAGTAAGACGTGTCTGAAGAAAATATTAATGTATCACCTGAATAGGTACAATTTGTTCCGAAATAATATATTACCATAATTATTTATAATTAACTATTTGAAATTTTAATGTTCTTTTATATGTATTAACCTCACTTGAACTCTCAACTTTTATATCCACATAATATTCATTAGGAATTTTATCACGAGTATCAAAAATGAAATAATATTCATTAGGTGTTCTATTTATTTTTGTCCAGTCTTGAACCTGAACTTCTGTTTGTCCCTCTCTAACATATATTCTATAATAAGCACTAACCTTTTGTAAAAGTTTTTGCACACTATAAGCTTGTTTAATTACAACACCAACTTTTCTAATGTCAGTATTAAAAATTTTCTCATCTTGTTTAATACCATAAAAATCAAATCCATAAACTTTTGGGTCTTGTGAATTAGTTCCAATCTGTAAGCTTTGACTTAAAGGGAATAGGTTAAATGAATTATATTGATTAGGTAATGAGAAACCATTAAGTTCTAAATCATACCACATATCAGTGAAAGTACAAGGTGTCTTAAATCCGATTAGTGGTGGTATCGTTACCTCATAAACTCCCTTCGTTCTTTGACATGATAGAAGTCCAGTCAGTGCTGGTATAGGATTTCCTGCATTATCTGAAATGGTAACTGATGGTGGAAAGTCCAAATTAACAGGATTACCATTGTCATATAAATAAAGATAAAGGTGATTAACCCTACCTAATGTGAATAAGTTTCTATCATCATCAATATAATCATTATATGATGTCTCAAGGTATGGTTCATAAAAGGTTTGAGTATGTCGTGTGAAAAACTGAACTTCATATGCGTCAGTTAAACCAGTCAAGTTCTCAAGTTGTGGTTTGTAAGCAATACCCCATCCTGATGTAACAATGGTTCCGTCTAATATACCTTTAATTTCTTCGGTCATATCAAACTCAATATTCTCATTACCAAACTCAAAATGTTGTGTATCAACAATAACAAGTGATGAATATGGGTATGGTCCAATCTCTTCATTACTATAGATTCCTGGATAGTTCCAATCATCAATAGTTGTTCTTTCAATCCAATTGGATGGTCTTATAGAATAATTTTTATCAATGTCACTGTTCTGATAAATAAGGTCAGCAAAATCATAACCGACACCCTCATCCCAAATTTGAACAGTTGGTACTTCAGCAAATAGATTCGGTATTCTAAATAATATTAAATCAAATGATGTTGCTCTTTGTCTTAATTGTGACGTTAAAGTATTTAATGATTCTTCATCAAATGAAGAAGTGTTTGTCATCTTTAAAGTATGTTTAACTGAATCGTCACAAGAACTTGTGATAGTTCCATCAGTATATTTGTCACTAAGAAGTGTTAAATCTAAATCAAAAATAAAACGACTAAATCCATTAGGATTTGTTAAACTTACGGTAGCTCCGTAGAATAGTTCAGTAACAGGATTTCTACCCGTGTTAACGTAACTATTTAAAATGATTGTGTTATTTTTACTAAAATAGGAATTATTAATTGACATTAACTTTTTTAGTTATAAATATCAATTAATTCGGATTTCGTTATTAAGAATGTTATTTTGAGCTTGTGCGATTAAGTCATCAATCTCATCAACACTTTGTCCGTTACCTGTTGCTCTTCTTGCCGGTCTCATTACAGCGACAGGATGTACGTGACCTTTTAAGAATGACCAAATCTTTTCTACCAACTCAATCATCAAGTCACCACGAACTGTTGGATATGTTTTACTAAAGATATCAACAAAATTTTCTTCAGGTATTCCGTACAAAGTATTCTGTAAATTAATCGTACCCTTTGGTCCTTTTGTATCATGTGCCAAAAAATAAATTCTTTGACCACCCATAACATTATAAGTGATAGAAACTGGTTCAAAATCAATAGGTGTGAATTTTTCAAAAACACCTTTATACTCCGGACCAATTGTTGGATTACCGTTACCCTGAATACCTGAAATCAAAAAGAAACCACTTTCATCAGATGCTGGATTCATTTTAATTCCACTCATTAATGCCTGATAATTATTAAATTCAGCGATTTCAGTAGTTGTTTGACTTGGAATTAACTTGTTTCCTTTTTCATATGTTAAGACAGATGGTGTAACAATAAAAGGTAATAATGATGTTTTATCTTCACCAATTTTAGGATTTTTAATAGTATAACCAGGTAATTGTATATAACCTTCCCAAAGTTGATTTAATAAATTATTAGTTAAATTAATAACTTCGGTCATTGTCTTATTTGAAAAAACTATTTCTTCTAATGGACCTGTGTAATCGGTACCCTGTGAAATTGTAGTTATAGTTTCTTTATTAAAGTTATCCGTTGTCATTTCAGGATTAAAATTGGCATCAAATCTAACATCGTATAAACCAATAGTTCCATTAAAATTATTTTGAGTATTATCCAAGTTATCAACATGCCAAATAATAATTTTTTTAATTACCTTAACATTTTCTTTTAATTTAAAACTTTTTTGTTCTTCACCAACTACGGATTTGTTTGTGAAATTTGATAATTGTAAAAATGCTCTTTTTGTATTACTAACAGGATATTGATTATCCTGATATGGAAATGCTTTACCCGCCCTAACTAATACCTCATTTTCTTTAACTACAACATCGGCAGAACCTCTACCAAGTAATGCGTTATCACCAGGATTTGGGAATACTCCGTAATATGAATTATACGGGAATGTACCGTCTTGATTTTTAAGAGGTAAGTTTTCTTTAATTCTTTCACCTGACGCTAAAAACTTTTTAGCCCCCTGAAAATATTCAAAAGGAGTATTAAGTGGTGTTGAGAATGGTCCTTGAATATAGAATTGATTCTTAAATGGAAACTCTTTGTTCATATAAAAGATATGAACATATTCGGTTACTTTAGGTGTTTGGTTAAAGAAATACGGCAATAAAGGAATGAAAATAATCGGGTCTTTTGATGTCCAAGCATCTTTGGTCTCATCCCAATCAGGAATTGATTTAAGGATGTCCTGATAATTCATATCTTCAGGTATTACTCTTAAACGACCTAACATCATCGGGTCGTCATTGTTATAGACAATTCCAGGAAATATAATTTGGTGAAAATTTTGTTGAGTTATTTTCATTTTTTCTTAGTTCTATTTTCGTATTCTTTTAATATCGTGTTATAGACATTTTCAATCTTATCCAAATGGTGTGTTAATTTAAGTAAACTGTCTTTAGTTACTTCAAAATCCTTTTGAATAAATTCCATAACAAAAATTAAATCTTTGTTAGATTTTGTTTTGTAATCTTTTACAATATTTAAAACTTTATTTGAATCTTCTTGATTTAACATATTATTATATTTTTTTACCAAAGACACTTGTAGGAACGGTAAGACCTGCCGGTGTAATTGTCAATGGTCCAAGAGCGACTTGAACCTTACCATTTTCAGTTTCTTCAAATGACATACCTTTAATTTGTGCAAAACGACTTAACAATTCTAAATTAGGTGTACCATCAGGTAAGTCACCCGTAGGTATTCCTAATTTTTGCATTTCCTCAATTACATTAATAAAGGCTCTGGTATCTGAAAACCCATCCAATAATCTTGACGCGAATAAAATTGGTAATGGTATCTCACCACCAATTTTTTGAGTTGCAATTTGTAAAAGTTGTAATAACTCATCAACTAAACTTTTACATTTTCTAAAATCTTGAATAAAGTTTGCGACAATTAGTAATAAACCAATTAACTTTAAAATCATAGCCATTTTTTTCTTCAACTTTTCTTTTTGAATATCCGCAATTATTTGTTGAATTAAATTTAATATATCTTTTTTAATTAGTTGAAATAATTCCTGAACAAATAATGCTCCAATTTTAGAAATTATATTTTTAGCATATTCTTTAAAATTCTTTAAGAAAGAAACCATATCCTCAACTGCATCAACTGCCGATTGACCAAGAGCCTTTAACATTATAAAGACAGGTAATAAAATTTTTGGTGTTAATAATCCTGATATTACACCTTGAGCAAATTGTTTAATGAAGTCCAAATCAATTGCAACATCTATATTTGGTCTGATACCAAACTCCCAAGTTGGATTGTTTGCTAATGTATTTGACGCAGTTATTGCGGCTTCAACTAATTCATCATCAGGTACGTCAATTAAATTAATTATTGCATCATTAATTTGATTAGCGTTAACTGGTAATCTTGCGTTAGTACACTCCAAATACTCTATGACACCGTTTTGAAAATTAGTAACTCTTTGGTCAATATTTCTTAAATCAATTTCAGTTAGTTCAAAAAATTTATCGTCAATATCACCAAGTTCAGCAATTTTCGCAACACCACTTACATCAATTTCCTGTCTATTATCAAAACATAAACCTAAAATACGACTAACAAAAATATCAAACTTTGTTGCATCCTCAACTTGTGCAACACCTAAGCCAGCACTTATTGAAAATGAATTACACAAAGATTGCATAATTTGATTAATAACCCCTTGAAACTCAATAGGTTTCATGGTTTTATAATAATCAACCATAAATTCACCTACACGGTTTATGTTGTTTACTCGGTTAGGTAATGTTACTTTGAAATATGAATCGGACCCAATTTCAACATACTGTATGTCAAATAAATCCTGACCTGATACCCCCTTATATAATTGTCCATTATCTGTTGAATAAGGTTGACCGCTTTGGATTCTTTCGTACAACTCTTTATTCAGAGGGAAAGGATTTGTTTGAACAGCAATTTGTTCCTTTTCATAAATTAATTTACCAATCTTAGTGTTTGGGTCAATTTTAAGGCTATTAATTATATCAATTGATTTAACTTTGATAAAAATTACTTGAGAGTTAAAAACTTGTTGTTGTTCACAACCAACTGCGGTTAAAGATTCTTGAATTAATATCTCACTTAACTTTGGTTGAATATTCTTAAGCGCGGTTATCATCATTTTTTTGATGTACTTCGCCGAGTTTGAACCTTGTCCTGATGTAATTTTATTAATATCTAAAAGTTCCTCAAATTGATTTTTAATTTCTTTTTTATATCTCTCAACTTGTCCTTTTACATTATCAATACTGTCTTTTACACTATCAATACTTTCACTTACGTTTGATTTAAGTTCTTCTAAATTATCGCCTGCTCTTTTGGAGATATCGTCATATTTTGTTTTTAAATCATTATATGATTGATTGGCAGTTACTTTATCTTTAACTTTTTTATAATCTAAACTTAAATCTAATGACGGCATAAAACAATTATTTTTTCATTTTATATGAATCGTCTATATTAGAAATGTCTTTTTCTATTAAACTTTTCATGAATTCATCATCAACATCTATATCAGAAATTGAAAATGATTCTTTTACTGATAAATTACTTTTCTCCCAAATACTAGATTGTAGTTTTGATAACTGTAATTTTTTTTCAACGCAATCATTTATTATCTTTTGTTGTTCTTTGATTACTGGACCCAACAAAGACATGTCTTCAGCTTCTTTCATCATTGACAACATTTTATTTTGAATTCTAATCGCAGTATTTCTTTGTTCAACAAGTTCATTGTAGATTTCTTGCATCAGAGATAAGATAGAATCCTGATTAAATTTAATTTCTTTTTTTGTTGGTCTTGGCATAATAATAAATATTAAAGTTCAAATTTTATTTTATCATAGTCTGAATTAGATTATGATAAATATTTTTATATTTTTTCATTGAACTTCTAATTTCTTTAGTGTTTAAATTAGTCATTTCTCTTAAAGACAATAAAATAATATTTTTATTAAACTTATTATTTGAACTACCAATAAATATATTTTCATAGTTATCAAAAATATCGTGGAGTGCTTTACCTAATTTAATTTCATTATCATTTAAACTTTTATCGTTTAATAATAAATCAATCTCAACCAAAAATTTCTTAATTACTATTTCAGAATCTAAAATTTCTTTATCAATACTGTATGAAAATTCACGTCTATTCTCTAAATCACTTGAAATGTCTTCATAGGATATTTTCCTATTTATCTCTTTTTGGTCTTTAATGATTTGGCCCATTAGGTAATTTTTACAAATGGTGCCAAAGTAAGAGTAAGCCTTCTTTTCTTTTGCAGGCTTAAACTTATCTATTTTGGTCATTAAAAATGAGTGAGTATCTATATGGATTTCGTAAAAGTCCATACCTTTTCTGTACAATTTATATCTTCTAATGATTGAAGATATCATTTTGTCTAAGGGTTTTCTTAAAAACTCATTATAAATTTTATTCTTTTCTTCAGGACTTTCGGCTTGTAAAAAATTCACAACAGCCAACTCTTCCCGAACATCAAAATAATTTGTTTGTGTTGGTTTTCTACCCTTCTTCTTTAACTCAACAATTGTTTCTCCAGATATCGCTTGAGTAACATCCATTAAGAAGTTTGTGGTTCAAATTTTATGGCTCTATCGTGAATAAAAAAATATTCCTTCTTAGCCGATTCAATCCAAAATCTAACTTCATCATCTGTTAACCTGTTCTCAGCATTTTTGTAATTCCAAAAAATTGAACCAGTTCTTAAATTGGTGTGTTTATAACCAATTTTAGGGATTGACATTATTTTTACAGAATTGTGTGTCATTCTTAAAAAGAATTCATAACCAAATGTTAATTTAAAAGATGGTTTAAGTAACCCATAATCAAGGAATGATTGTTTTTTAATAACCATACCTGACAATTGGAAATTTTGGAACTGTTGTAATGTGTCGTTATTTAAATAACCCATATCTTCTGATATATTTAATGCGAATACCGCCTCATTAGTGAAACCAGCAAATACTCCTTTCTCGTCAATATCAACAACGATAGGTAAAAACGCTCCCACTTCAGGATAATACTTCACATAATTTTTAACATTTTTAAACCAAATAGTTGAATACTCGTCATCAAATTCAAAAATAGAAATATATTCTGATTTAGAAGTTCTTACTCCATAGTTAATTTGTTCGGCAAAATTTGCTTCTTTAGTCCACTCATGTTTAACAACATTTAAATCACCAAAATCATAACCATTAATGAATTCATTTAGTTTAGTTTCGTTTGTGTGAACAATTATTAATTCATTGATTGATACTTTTTGAGTTTTCAAAGAGTTAATTGCTTTCTCAAAATATTCTTCAAAATCAATTGCAAATGCTGATTTGATAGGTAAAATGACTGATACGTCAAATTTTTCAATTACTTTATTTTCCATGGTATTATTCAGTTGTTTCTAATTTATTTAATTGTTCTTCAAAAGATTCTAAACGTTTAGCGATGTATGAATCAAATAATTCTACAACTTTTGTTTCAAATGTTTCTTTTGTTATTAAACTTTCCACAGTGGTTTTCATACCATTATAGATAGATTCACTCACATTATCTTCTAACCAATTTTGTAAGAAATCTGCCACAAAATCAGCCATTTGAGTTTTGTTATTAACCCATAATCCATTATCTTCGTTCATCCACAAAGGAACCATGTTTGGAACTAATCCCAATACAGGAACTCCTGACTTCATACTCTCAAGTGGGAATGTACCATAAGCACTTGCCTCATCAATCCAAACTGATAAAAAACAATCCTGTAATGTGTTAGAGAATTCAGTAGGTGTTAATCCTCTCATGTCTCTGAATGTAACCCAACGGTATTGAGGGAACTTTAAGTAGAATTGTTTAATCAAGTTAACACCATCTCTTTGCTCTCTTGAATGGACAGCAATAATTGGTTTTGGTGGCATTGATTGTGGTCTGAAAGAATTTGAAATAAATGGTGGAACAATATCAAAAGAAATTCCTTTCATAATATTTTCCAAATATTCTTTTTGTGATTCTGATGTTGTGATACACTTATAAAAACCAAGTTGATTCCAGTTCTCACCTGGTTGTAATGTTTCTAAAATGTGGTCGTAAGCTTGTGATAATACAATTTTACCACATGGTAATTTAGTAATTTGATTCATTACAAATCCGTAAAGTTCAGGGATAACAATGAAGTCCTCAGGTGAAATCTCCAAATTTTGACCTTCAATTGATTTGTGAGGTAATTTATCCGCATAATCTTGTCCTAACCAAGATGATACTCCTGTATAATCAGGTTTTTCATGAAGGATGATGGGATTATATCCTGAGTTCAATAAAGACATTGCCATATCGTAGATGTAAGCAATTGAAGCTTTGGAGTGTCCTTTAGTGTCTTGAACTATAAAATAAATTTTTGATTTTTTGTTCTTCAAAATTTGGACTGACTTTTCCAAATTTGAAACGTTTTCTTGATTCATAATTTTAATATTTAGTTAATAATTGTTTATTTTGTAAAGTGTTAAATGCTATTTTAAAAGGTATTGATATTTCCGAACTTTTTTCACCTAATGATTCGTCAATATTTTCATGTTCAGTAATTAATATTTCTATCATCATTTTTACCATTTCGTATTTTATAACACTTATATGGTTTTCACTCCCGCCTGATGGGTTAGGAATATTTATGTACCCTTCAATTTCATCTAAATCTAAAAAGTACTCTTGTCCTAAAATTTTTAACATTGGATAAAGTTGTTTAATATTTCTTCTAACTCTTTTAAATTTTTAATTGAGTATAAAGAATTTATATTTTTATTATATTCCGTCTCGTATTTAATTAATAATTTATCTGACGGATGTTGTAATAATAAATCAGGATTCGCTGTAAGTAAAACGTCTATTCCATTCCACATAGAATTAATTGTTGAATTACTATAAAATTTTATATTTTCAACTAAACTACCAAACTTTGATAAGAAAAATAAAGAAGCCGGTTTTGATTTACTTATTTCATCGGATACAATGATTAAATCATGTTTATCTCTAATATTATGATAAATTTCATTTAAATCATTAAATGTCATATACTCGGTTGATTGTGCGTGACCAAAAATTTCCATCGTAAATTCCTCAAATAAAAATGAATATAATTCTTCGTCAGTTTCAAATTTAAAATGTTCTTTTAATTCTAAACTTGTAACAGGTAAATTCATTTCATATTTAAATGGTTTTGGTAAATCAGCCAATTCTGTATTTCCTGATAAATCAATATTGTAAGTGTCTGTTTTACCATACTCTTCTTCATACTTATCCAAGTAAAATTTTTGATATGTTTGCTCAATCTTACCAATGGTATTTCTTAAAACACCATTTATTTCAATTCCAATTCTCATTGTTCTTCGTATTTTTCTAATATTTTACTAATTAATGGATTTCTTACTATATCGTTTTTGTCCTTAAACTCAAAAATTGAAATGCTTTCCGAACCTCTAAACTTTTCAATGGCATCCCATAAACCACTATGAGTTTTATTTTTGTATTTATCTGATTGTTCAACGTCACCTGAAATAAAGAATTTACTATTAAAACCGATTCTGGTTAATAATAATTTCATTTGACTTGGAGATGCGTTTTGACCCTCCTCAAATATTAATATTGAATTATCAATATTCATCCCTCTCATATACGCCAAAGCGAACACCTCAATAACCTCAATTTCTTTTAATTTCTCTCTTGTTTCTTTACCAATAATTTTATTCAATAAATAATAAGATGGGAAAATATACGGGTCTAATTTTTCTTCAACATTACCTGGTAACGAACCTAATTTCTCTTCAGCCTCAACTGCGGGTCTTACAATAATAATTTTCTCATAAAGTGTTTTAGGGTCTGAAATCAAATCAATTGCTGCTTTCATTGTGATGTAACTTTTACCAACACCGGCAGGTCCTGAACAAACGGTAATCTCACTTGAGATTAAATTGTCATAATATTTTTTTTGATTTATTGTTAAAAACTTTTCCTTAGTTTTTCTTTTAATTATTTGTATGATTTGGTCTTTTTTAGACATTTTTGGTTTAGATTCAGTAGGAATATACTGACCGTCTTTACTAATTGTTTTTTTTCTTGTCATTAATTAATAACTCTTTTTTTTATTGTTTTACCTCCATCAGGACTTTCAAAAATATATTTTTGGTTTTTAACTTGGTCGTTAATCCATTGATACGTTTTTTTGATTCCATCTTGTAATTTTTGGGAAGGTTCCCAATTCATTTTATCTTTGTAAAGTTTATTGTCGGAATTTCTACCTCTAACACCAACGGGACATTTAAAACCATATTTTTGTTTAAATTCATCCCCCGATATATTTTTAATTTTAATATTTTTTTCAGATGCGTTTATCGCGTATTCCGCAAGTTGATTAATTGTAACCATTTCTTCCGAACCAATATTAACTGGGCCTAAAAAACTACCCTGTTCCATAAAACGAAGAATCCCTTCGACACATTCATCAATATATAAAAATGAACGAGTTTGTTGACCATCACCCCAAACTTCTAAGTCTTCCCCATTTTCTAATTCAGATGCCTTACGACACATTGCTGCTGGAGCCTTTTCTTTTCCCCCATTCCATGTACCTTGAGGTCCAAATATGTTATGAAATCTTGCAACTCTAACATCTAATCCATAATTTCGATTGTAAGTCAAATATAGTCTTTCACTAAATAATTTTTCCCAACCGTATTCTGAGTCAGGATTAGCAGGATACGCTGAGGATTCTTCACAGTTAGGATTATTTGGGTCTAATTGATTATGCTCAGGATACATACACGCCGATGAAGAGTAAAAAACTTTTTTGATTTTCTTTTTAACACATTCATGTACGACATTTAAATTAATTAACGCCGAGTTATGCATAACATTTGCGTCGTTTTCACCTGTAAATATATAACCAGCACCTCCCATATCCGCGGCTAACTGATATACCTCATCATATGTAGAGTCAATTATTGTTGACACGACATCAGGGTCTCTTAAATCGCCTAATATAAATTCATCACAAATTTCACTCTGTTCAAAATATTCATGACGTTTTATATCACAAATTCTAACATAATTTCCTTCTTTTTTTAATTTTTTTGATAGGTGACCTCCGATAAATCCACCTCCTCCTAAAACTATTATTTTTTTCATATTTTATTTATTTCATTTAAAACCATCTCTTCAATTAAATCACTAAGAGATATTGTAATTCCTGGCCAATCAGGATAATCTTTTTTAAATTTATTAAAATTTGTAACATAGTAAATATGGTCACCTATTCTATTATCATTTAATTCAGAATAGTTGCCCCAAGTAGACCAATTAGGTAAATGTTTTGAACAAATTGTATTAACTAAGTCTATTGATTCTAAAATTGATATTGAGTTATTAATCCCACCGCCCGCATTATATACCTCACCAGGTTTTGGATTTAAATGATAATACCAAAACATATTTACTAAATCATATGAATGTATGTTATCCCTAACTTGTTTGCCCTTGTATCCAAATATTGTATACTTTTTATTTTGTACTATACATTTTATTAAGTACGATAAAAATCCATGAAGTTCGGCACCTGCATGATTTGGGCCTGTCAAACATCCTCCTCTAAAACAAACAGTATTCATCCCAAAGTATTTTCCGTATTCTTGTACTAAAATATCTGCAGATAATTTTGAAGCTCCAAATAAAGAGTGTAAACATCCATCGACAGATAATGACTCATCAATCGAATCGTTAAAATTTTTATCTTTTAAAATATATCTTTTATCATCTTCATGAATTTCAAGTTTATTTGGGTTATCACCATAAACTTTATTTGTTGATGTGAAAATAAAAGAAGCATTTTTAGAATATAATCGAGTTAATTCTAAAAGATTTAGAGTTCCAACCGCATTTACTGAAAAGTCAGTAATTGGTTCTTTAGATGCCCAATCATGAGATGGTTGAGCTGCGGTATGTACAATAATTTTTATATTATTTGAATATTCTTGAAATATTTTTTCAAGGGATGTAAAATCCCTAATATCGACATTATTAAAATTAAATTTTTTACCATAATCATCTATTAATTTTTTTGTAGATATTTTTGTTGATGACTCAGGTCCGAAAAAATACCCTCTCATATGGTTATCTATACCAACAACATTAAAACCTTTATTAATAAAAAATTTAACAGATTCTGACCCTATTAAACCAGAACAACCCGTAATTAATACTACATCCATATTATTTATATTCATTATATTATTTTTTTACATACAAGTAATCAATAAAAACATTTGTATAATACTCGTATCCTCTTTCTTTGAAGAAGACATTAAAATTTTCATCAAAAAAATTGTTTTCAATACAAATAACTTTTATATCGTATTCATTAAAATTTATTTTTTCTAAAATTTGTAATTCTGAACCTTCAGTATCAATGGATAAAAAATCAATATTTTTTTTGTCCACTACTGACTCAAATTTCATTGCATCAATTTCAATCATTTCAGAATTGCCCCCATGCGTATTTAATTCATTTAATATACGATGGTAATGTCTTGTATCATAAGATTCGTAAATACCACTTAACATTTCAGTATATCCGGATAAAGAAAGAAAATTAACTTTAGTATTTTCATTCCATAACGCACAATTAACTTTTTTACATTTTCGATTATCAACGAGTTGCTTAAAAACATTAGGGTGTGGTTCAATACATATTCCATCCCAACCTAAATCTTCTAAAAATTTAGTATTACTTAATGAAATACCATTGTGAGCTCCAATATCAACAAAAAAACCTTCGGTTTTAAAATTGAATAATTCATGTATTTTTTGTTCTAATTCAGGATTTGTGTATGACATATAATTTATTTTTTTGTTAATTTATCTAATACTTCATTAACTCTGTCAGAATAAAATGCGTATTTTTTATTTGCTATTTCATAATTTTCTAAAACAGCTTCTAATCTATCATAATAGTCTTTTTCGGTTAGATTGTCTAAAATATTGTTTAATTGTTCTTTTGTTTCAAAAAAGATAATTCCATCAGTATTAAAATACTCCCCAATATTTGGACACCCCCAATATATTGGAATAGTATATGACATAAAACAATCTATGATTTTTTCACTGATATAATTCACATTTATTGTGTTTTCTATCGCAATGTGAAACATAGTGTCCTCAAAAAGTTTATATTTTTCTTCCATTGGAATTGATGGTGGGAATACTAAATTGTATCCTCTATCTTTCATAATAATTTCTTTCGTTTCATGTCTAAGTCTATGTCCTGGTAAAAAGTTTTTTTGACTCATGACTGTACTTGTTTGAAATTTTTTATCCGTATTAAATATGTTAAAATACTCAGTTCTGTGATTTGCTCTTGTTTTGTCTTCTTTTGTTAAAATCCAACATGATGAGTATAAAAATAATTCTGAATTTTCACAATTATTTATAACTTCAGGATAAGAACTTAAAATTTTATCAAAGTATTGTTTATTTGATATAATTTCATTAGAAATATAATTTAATTCTTTTGGTTCCATACCTTGAATTAATACAAGTATATCATTATTTTTCCTATCAGACATCATTTGATATCCAAAATAACTTGGGAATGGGTCGATTATTAATTTAATCTTTTTATCAGTTTCACAGTTGAAGAAATCACCTGGACAACCGAAAGGGGAAAAAGTAGGTATCATAATTTTTAAATTTTTATCCAATTATTTTTTGGAGTGTGCCAAAAAGGTGTATAATAAACAATTCCATCACATAACAAACCCGCACAATAACTAAGTGAACTTTTGGATTGGACTAAAATATCTGAAAAAACTAAATCAATAAATGTATCCTCAATTGATAGATTTAAATTAAATTCTACATCGTGGGATTTAAATTTTTCAAAATCTTTTATTTCACCTTGTGAATATATTTTTATTTTTTGTATGTCTTTGTGTTGTTGTTTAATAACATCAATTACGTTTAAATAATGTTCATTAGAGCTGTAACCATAATCCCCAATATCATATTTGTTGGGTCTTCTAATATGAATACATAGAGTTTTACCATTATTTAAATTTTTTAATTTTTCATTCTTTATAAAAAATAAATTTTTTATTTTTTTAAATGAATCTGTTAATAAACAATAGTCTAATCTATCTTCTACTGTTCGATAAATGTATGATAAATCATAATTTACAATTTTAGATTGGTCAATGTCTGTTATTTTTTTAAAATTATTAATTATATTAATTAAACTTTCTTTTTTTTCAATAAAATGAAAGTCATTGTCGTAATTATGTTCCATTTCAGTAAATGGGGTATAAACAAACTCTAAGTTTAATAATTCTGCAAATAATATAGTAAATATTATAGTTTGATATTGTGCCCCAAATCCATCAGACCTTTTTTTATTAGTAATATACATGTATTAATCTCCGATAATAGAATAATTTATATTATGTTTAATATTGATGAATTTTTTATTAAAAAAAGTTGCGTTAATTCCCCAATTTAAACATTCAAAACCATTAGATTCTAAATATTGTTTAAGTTCAATAGGTGTTTCATTATTTGAATATTGATTATTTGTAGTGGTCTCAACATCTAAATAGACAATTCTCTCAGATAGGTATTTACCAATTCCTTTAATAATATTAAAATCTGATGATTGTGCGTCAATTTTAATTTGTTCAATATAAGGAATTTTTTCCCATGGAAAAAATTCAAAAAACAATTCTAATGTTATAACAGGAATTTTGGTAATTTCTTTAACTTGTATTTTTGTGTCGATAGGTAAAAATAAACTTGAGGTTCCCCCGTCAATATCTGTACAAAAAAAATCCTCACTTTCCGAAATAAAATTAGATAATGCACATTGTGTGTAAAAAAAAGAATAATTGATTTTATTAGGATTAAGATGGGTTGGCCATATTTGTTTACCTGAATGTAAATGTTTTATATTAAAAATATTTGGTTCAAAGGCAAACACACATAACTCACTATCATTATTTAACCAAATTTCAGAATTAGGGGCATTTATTGAAGTTCCAACATCTATTTTAACTTTATTTGCCCATTCAGGTATTTTTATTTTTCCTTCATTTAATAAATGAGGGAAAACTTCATCTGTGATGAATTTTAAATTTCTATTGTCCACGGATTAATTAATATTTTAGTTTTAAGTGTTTTAGAATATTGATTTATTAAATTATTATTATGTATTAGTATGATAACATCACACAACTCAATAAATTCTTTAAATTTTGTAAAATCAAAATCAGTTTGGACTAACTCATCGCAACCATATACTAAGTAATCATTTTTTTTCAAAAATTCATATAGTATGTTTCCTGCGGATTCAGTAGTTATTGATGTTTTAGGTTTAAATGACAATCCAAAAACACCAATTTTTTTATCTTTAAATTTTAAAACTGAATTAATTAAATTTTGATTTTGAATTTCATTTATTTTTTGAGTTGCTTTAATATGTATAGCGTCTAAACCTATATTTTCAGACATTTTTATAAATGCCCATGTATCTCTAGGAAAACAAGTTCCACCAAAAGACAAACCACTTTTAATATAGTGTGGTGAAATCCTTTTATCATGTCCTAATGCTTTTGTAATATTATTTGGATTACAATTAAATTTTTCAGAAATATTCCCAATAAAGTTGGCAAAACTAATTTTCATTGTCACATAAGCATTTAAACTAACCTTAGTAATTTCTCCCTCAATTAGTGACATTTTCACAATTGGAGCCCCATTCTTAATAATTTTTTGGTAAATTATTTCTCCGATATTTCCGTATTTTTCATTAGATTGTCCCATAATAATTACATCAGGATTTTCAAAATCATAAATTACAGAACCTAACGCCACTAAATCAGGAATATATAATAATCCAAATCCGTTATTTAATTTTCTACCTGAATTAAACTCAATTAAATCAATAATATCTTTATGAGTACCCGGCATAACTGTTGAGCTTATTATAAACAAAAAATCTTCACAATCTGATTTTTTTAAAGATTTTGAAATTGTGTCAATTGATTGAAATACATAATCATTTGAAAACTCTCCATGTTCATTTGAGGGGGTGTTAACTAAAATAATTACAACATTTGTATTAGAAACTATTTTTTCCGTATTGTAACTAACTTCGATATTATCATAATGTTTTACAAAAAATTCTTCTAAATTAGGCTCGTAAAAAGGAATTTTTTTAGAGTTTAAAAAATTTATTTTATTGACATCTGTGTCATATCCAATAACCTTTTGATTGTTTTTAGCAAATGTTGTTAGTAATGGTAACCCTAATTTACCTAATCCTACTATTGAAATTTTATCAATATTCATAATTTATCATTAATTTCTTTCAAAGCATTGAAAACAATTAGATTATCTTCTTCAGTGCCGCAAGCAATTCTTAAAAAAGAATCATCTAAATCTAATTTGTCATTCAATATCCTAGTATATATTTTTTTTTCAAAAAGTAAATAAGAAAATACTGTGTTTATATGCTCAAAACAATCTATAATAAAAAAGTTGGCATATGATTTATAAACTTTAAACTTATCCAAGTTTAATAAATTATTATAGAATTTTTCTCTGTTATCTAAGTATTTTTCTCTGGCTAATTGGTAATTTGATTTAAACTCAGGATTATTCATCATTTCTAAAAATGTCTGAGCAAGTCCATTAATATTCCAACATAAACCATATTTTGAAAAAATTTTGTTACTTATTTTTGGGTCACAAACTGAATAACCTAATCTTAATCCTGCGATTCCAAAATCTTTAGACAAACTTCTAATAACTATTAAATTTTTATTAGTATAGACTTCAGTTTCAACACTATGTGACTTATCAAAAAAATCTATAAAACTTTCATCTACAACAATTGAAACTGTTTTTAATTCTTTAATAATATATTTTAAATCATTTTTTCTAATAATTGTACCAGTTGGGTTATTTGGATTTACTATTATTAACACTTCAACATTGTTTGATAGACAAAATTCTACCAATTTTTTCGTATCCACATTAAAATTATTTTCTTTATATGTTTTAAAGAAAACTATATTTTCAAAATCATATTCATAGTATGTCGAAAATGTTGGAGTAATAATACATTTTTTCTTTCCCTCAAACTCCCGCATTATTAATTCTATCAATTGTATTGCCCCATTACCAATTAAAAGATATTCAGGGTTAATATTAATGTTTTTTGACAATATTTTTGACAAAATTTTATTTTGTGGGGGGTAATATTTTATGTAATCGGTTAAATCTATTTTTTTAAAATTTTCCAAAAAAAGCTCAAAAGCGTATGGATTACATAAAAAACAAGCGTCAACTTGTATATCAATTTTTAAATCATTTTTTAATTCAAATACTGACGGTGAATGTAACCCTGAATCAGATTTTAATTTCAAAAATTTATCATAATTTTCAATCATATTAATGAAACTGTTTTTAATTTACTTGAATTTATATCTCTATCTAAAGAGGTTTTTTTAATTATGTTAATTTTTACATTACCTAGTCTATTAATCATTTCAGTATTTAATTTAATTTCAGTACTATTTGTAAATTTTGAATTTGTAACTATGTAAAAATCAACTTCTTTATTTTCTTTTTTCTGCACTATTTGAAATAAATCAACTTCCTCAAATTTAGACATGAATGAATAAAAATTAACTGCCGGAACATATGAATCCTTTTCAGTTATTAACATATCACCATTTCTACCCAATATATTTTTAATTGTTTTTGGGTACGCTCCATTTAAATCTACATTACCATTTATTTCAACAATATCATTTGTTTTATATCTGATTAATGGCATTACTTCATTATAAAATCCTGTACCTACAATTATATTATTTTTTTCTATTTCTGTAAACCCGTAAAGTAAATTTTCTTTATAATTGTCATCTAACATATCTTGGTGTGCAAATGAAACCTTTTCAACTTGTCCGTAATGCATTCTAATTGGAGTGCCAAACGCTTCTATTATTGACTGATTCCATTGTGGTAAACACACTTCAGATGCTCCATGTATGTGTTTAACATATGGTAATTTTAAATTGTATTTTAAACATAGAATTGATAAATAATAAATTGTAGATGGATATGAAACTAAAATTTTTGTTTTAGTTTTATTGATATAGTCAACATATGAAAAAATAGTTTCATCATTAAGATGAAACGCCGACATATAACTTCTATTTAATTCAAAATCATTAAAGAATATTGGGTCTCCTTCATTTGGTGAGTATCTCCTAATCCATATTGAATGGTCTGAGTATAATTTTGCTCCGTGGTCTAAATAAGAATTTTCAATAAACGCGCATTCTATTTTAAACAAATCATCAGTACCTAATAAAGTCAATCTTTTACCTGTAGTTCCCGAAGTATTCATTTTATAATACTTTTTATGAAAACTTTGTGATATTAAATCTTCAAAATTATCAATTATGATGTCTTTAGTTAAAATTGGTAAATTTTTTAAATCTGACAAATCTTTTATATCAGTATCAAATCCGTTATCTTTAAATAAATTTCTATAATAAGGTACATTACTATCACAATATTTGATTAATTCTTTAGTTTTAATCAATTGATAATTTATTGATTCATCATATGACCATTTTTTTGACTGATTAATTAATGATTTAAATTCATTGTATTTTTTACCATATCTGTATTTAAAAGGGATAATTTTATACACAATTTTTTTTACAAAACTTGGTTGTTTATCTATAATGAATTTTATTGTACTTGCCATCTTTTAAAAAATAATTCAGAATTAATTGCCTTGTCATCAATGAAATAATCAGCATTAAATTTAACACCGGCTCTTAACTCATGAAATTTTAAACCAAAACTAATTAGTTGTTTATATGTTTCTTCATACCAGTTTTTTTTAGAAACACATCCTCTTGCGGTTTCAACGATTATATAATTACCTTCGTCATATAATGAATTTACTATACTAATTCTTTCTTTGAACGGTTCGGCATTTAAATAATCCCAATTACCCGAATCATTTTTTTTTGTATCACATAAAGTATTGTCTAAGTCAAATACATATCTTTTTTTATAGTCCATAGGAATTATTTAATAAATTAAAAATTTTAAAATCAATTTTATTATTGATAATGAGAGAAGTTAAAAAAATATTACTACTGCCACCAATAATATATTTAGATTTAGATAGGAGTAAACAATCGATTAACGCCATTTTATATTCCTCATAAAAACTCAATTGTTTATTAACCCAGTCACCGTCTAATGTTTTAATTCTGTCATATTTAGTATAAATTAATACCCCGTCTCCAAACTTACTTTTTAATAAATTTAAAAAATATTCAATGTCGCAACAAACAAAAATTTTTTCGTATTTTCCATTATTAAATTCTTCAAAAATCTCATCACAAATTTTTTCATAAAAATTTTCACATGAAATTCTTGATAACGTTGGTACTCCTTCAGTTCTATCAAAAGTATAATGTGATGGAATTCTGACAGCAACTCCTAGTACATTTGAATTAAATTCGTCTTTAAAAGTTTCTAATTCTGATAATATTTTTTCGTTTAAAATTAAAGAATTGTATGCTTTATTAAATTCGTCTCTGAGATTTTGAAAATTTTCATCATAAAATAAATTAACGTTATTACAAAACCATCCATTATATTTATCATATACTTTGATAATATCGTTTATATTATCAATTGTAAATTTTTTATCGTATAAAACTCTAAAATTATTTATGGTTAAATTATAAGAATTATTAATATCAAAATTTGGTTGTTCAAAAAAATAATTCCATAAATTTTCAGAAGTATTACAATTCCAATTCACAAAAATTTTTTCACCATTATATAAAGAATTATGAACCCAATCAATTGTAAATAACAAATTGGCAAAAAAACCAACAGGTATATTACCACCATTACAATTATTATTTATTTCAATCATTTAAACGTTATCATATTTAATCCATTTATCATATCTATAAATTTCTTCAGAATTTTGAGACAAAGACCATCCCCACCATTTGTTTGGCATAAAAACCTTTTTTTCTTTTTCTAATGGATTAATCCAACTTGCCCACCAAGAAAAAGTACTTACCGCCATTATATTGACATCACACATTGACATTAACGCAAAATCATTCAAATGAGGATTTTTATTTATTCGATTATCTATAAACAATATATTTGGTGAATCAAATACAGTTTTACACCAATCAATATCATCTGAAAAAACTAAAATAATATCATTTTCATTAACATTTTCACGAATTATTTTTTTATAATAATTGTCAATTGACAAATTCGCATTAAACGCATGATTATCCATAGTTAAATCACCTCTTCTAATGTGTAATGACACTGTATTTTTATAGTTATTTTTTAAATTTTCGATAAATTTATAACCATAATCAAAATAAACGTTTTGAAATTTTAATTCACTCCTTAAATCGTATTCATATTTGTCCACATATTCTTTAGCTTGGAAATATCCATGTAAGTTTGTGTTATCACTTAATTCCCATAATTCAGGATAATATTTAACTACACCGTTTTCATAATAGTTATTTTTTATATTTTCTAGAATTTCATATAATGATTTTTTTTTGGCAAATTTTAAATCAAAAAGACGAAATAAATCATTATTATATACATCAGGCCCGTTAATTACGGGATTAAATCTACCTGATGTATTATAGTTTTCAGATTCTTTAGGTATCCATAATTCAGTATTAAGTTTCTTAGATAAACTGAACGCTGCTGCATATTGGTACAACTGATTACCAAGTCTACCATATCTACCAATATTAATATTAGTAATCATATTATTTTATTAGGTAATTATAGTCAACTATTTTATTTTGTATATCACTAAAATCTACGTCTTGTTTTGCAATTGCGGGATAAAAACTATAAACGTTATACTTTTTTTGTAATGAACAATACATAACATCAATTTGTTGTGAGTATGTTGATATCATTTCAATAATTTCATCAAAAAGATGGGATTTAATTGCCACACAGTGTATTGCAAATGAATGATTAATTTTAATAACATTATCATTAATTATATTATTAGGAATACCATTTGTCCAATGTAAGTTATGATTACCACCAAAATAAATCATATCCCAGTCATTTGGTACTTCTTTATATAAAAAATCAAATTTAGAAACCATATCTTCTTCAAAAACACAATCATCTTCAATGATTAAAATATTTTCTAAATTATTTTCCTTCGCGTTTTTAATTATTTCTAAATTACTTAACATAACACCTACTTCACCTGGAAGTAAACTTGGGTTATACTTACTTAAGTCCAATAGATTTCCGTCTATTGCTTCAAAAAATTCAAAAATTCCTAAGTCTAAATTTAATGACTGAGAAATAAATTTAATTTTTCTATCTTCTCGTTTTTTTAAATTTAAACAAACAACTTTATTAAAATAATCAAATAATTTTTTACCATTAATTTTATTGTTTTTTACCTCATTTAGTATGTTAAAATATTGATTTTTAATGTTTAAAGTTACATTTTTTGAATAAAATTTATCTACGTCATTTGGAGTTTCATATAGATTTTTACTAATAATATTACCCATATTATCAATATTATATATCCATCCTGATTTACCACACATCCATCCTTCAATCGTTGTTCTACCTAATAAAATACCAGAAGTTTCTGAACATTTGTGAATATATTTATCAACTTCTAATGTTGGTGGGAAATACTTAACGTGTGAATTTTTTAATAAATCATTTAAATAAGTGTCTTTATTTTCTCCAACTAACCATAACTCTTTATTTTCTTCTTTTGATACTTCTACTAAATCGCATATTGTATTTTTTCTAAGGTAGTCAATTGAACCAACAAACAAGATATAATTTTCAGATTTTAAATTTTTATTATAAAATTTAGTTTCGTCAATTGGATTATAAATTACATCGACAATATTTTCTGAAATATCAAAATTATTTACAATGTATTCTTTAATCTCAGGTCTAATTGCAATATATCTTTTAATACTATCATGAACAATTGGATTCTCAAGCTCAATAACTTCTGAATGAATTGTACAAATTTTGTCAATTGTCGGATATAAAACATTTAAAGTCTCCACTATTGGTTTGTGTTGACAATGAATAATATCATAATGAACTTCAGATACCTTATAATACACATTAGGTGTTGATGGTTGAGGTCCATTATTTGTCATCATCATCCATTTTCCATCCCCTAATTTAAAACCTGGTGCCTCTTTAATATTTTTAACAGTAATGCCTAATTTTGTAGCCATTAAAACAAGAGGACCATTTGTTTCAGATGCTACAATGGTGACATTACAATTTAAATTAATTAAATTTTTTGCCAATTCAAAAACATACATTTCAGAACCTGTAAATTTTTGGAAAAATAAACATCCTATTAAAACATTTAATTTATTTTGTTCAGTAAATTTAACTTTTGAAGGTAGTAATTCTGAATATTTTTTAGCAAAAGTATTTTTATTAGTATCCCATTGTTCATTAGTCATACCTATTGATTTATGAGTTAATCTAATATTTGTAATCACACCAATTTTAACATCCTTGATGAAATTTTTAAAACAAAAATTAATATCATACATATGAAATCCTGGAACTGACTCATCAAATGTTTCTTTAATTGTTTGTTTTTGTAACGCGATAAAAACTCCATCAACCACTACCACTTCTTTAACTGAATTTTGAAATGAATCGGAATATCTTGATTCCCATTTTTTACCTTCATTTTCATGATTGACAATACCATACATTTTAGACCTGTCTTTCCACCACATACCGCTTTTAGGCATATGAGTAGTTCCTGCCATACCTAATATACCATATTCAAGATTCTTTTCAAAAGTTTTTACCAATTTAGAACCCCAATTGTTAGTATCAAAATAAATGTCGTCATGGCATAACACCACTATATCATATTCAGATTCAGATATTATTTCATTGTATGTTTGAGATAAATTCTTCTCTCCGTTATTAATTTTTTCAATAATTTGTGCCTTAGGAAACCCACAAGATTTTTTAAGATATTCTTGAAATTCAGGGTCACTTTTTCTTGTACTGTATCCAATTGTTATCATATTCCTGTACTCCCAAATCCGTTATCACCTCTATCTTTTCCTACCACATTATTATTCTCAACTAACTCAACCCATTTCCCATTAACCACAGGACATAAAACCGCTTGAGCTACTTTCATACCTTTTGGTATAGTTACTATGTAATTGTTGGTATTAAAAACGATTACTTGAATCTCTCCATTATAACCGTTATCAACAGTACCAGGTGAATTCAAAACCATTAAACCTTGTTTAATTGCCAATCCACTTTTTGACCTAACTTGAATTTCATATCCGTCTTTAATATCAAAAGAAAGACCTGTTGGAACTAAAATCCTACCAAAAGGAGGAATTTCTAAATCCTCAACTGAATGTAAATCAAATCCAGAATCTGAAGGATAGTTATATTTTGGTGTTACAGCATCAGGATTTAATTTATGGTAACCCAAAGGTAGTTGGGTAACATCGTTAATCATTCTATCTTCTAAATCTTTAATATCAATACCGAACTCTCTCATGACTTCATCAACATCAAAGTTTTCACCTTCTTGTTCAATCATTTCTTTGAATTCTCGTAATTGACTTGCTAAGTCATTTAATTCATTTAATCCGTTATTCATGGTAATTGTAATTCTTTAAACTTTTTTATTATTTCAATTAATACCTTAACATCTTGTTCACAGTATTTTGAAATTTCTTCTAATTTATTTTCTTCCCAATATGCGTTGTGAACTTTATCTCCCGTAACTTCACCTTGTTTTGATGATTCAATCTCCATTGATACACATAATAAATCTAATGAACCAATTGATGAGTAAGCTCCGTACTGCCAAATTTCTCTTGTATCAATAGCTTTAATCTCCCAAGGTTTTGTATCGTAGGATGGTAAAATAGATGGAGGCATCAAACCATTGATAATCATTCGTTTAGCCAACATTGGGATATCAAAATTCTTTAAGTTATGACCACAAAGGTGGAAATCCAATTTACCACAACGTTCAAGTAATTTTTGAACATCTTTTAATAAAGTGTATTCATTTTCATTCGCAAATGTTTGTGTTTTAATATCTCCGTTATCCATAACAAAGGCAACACTCACACAAACAATCTTCGCAAATTCAGGAACAAGTCCCGCTCTTTTTTGAAAGACGTAGTTCATCAAGTCAGGTTCAGAATCAATATTATCTTCAGGAAATCTTTTTAAAAACCAATCAAAATAGTTTTCAAATTGTTTTGCTAAAGAAGTGTTAAACTCAAGACATTGGTCGTAGTTGTAACAACCACCAACAGTTTCAATGTCAATAAATAAGATTTTACTAATTGGTATTCTAATCATTTGCTCTGTTAATTATTTCGGGGTTTTGTTTAATAGTTTGAATTGTAATTAAATCTTTAATTTTGGTTGTTGACCAATCATGTGACCTTGTGGTGTAGATTACCTTAATAGGTAAATGGTCACCAGTAAATCTTTTTCCAATATAATCATCACCTAAAATTCTAATGTCAGGTTTATAAAATTCTATCAATTTAATTAAATCATCTTCCGTTTGATAGGTGACAACTTCATCAATATATTTTAAAGACATTAATGTTTTATACCTTTCGTATAAAGGTATTACAGGTTTATATTTTGTATAACGTGTCTCTGAAGGGTCCTTTTGTAAGAAAACCATAAAATAATCACAGTGTCTTTTTGCTTCCTCAAAAGTATAAATGTAACCGGGATGTAACAAATCAAAATTACCTGCAGTAAACCCAACTATTTTTTTATCAATAACCATCTTTTTATTTTATAAGGGTTTTATACCATTCAGCTCTCTCTTTACTAACATTTCTTAAATCATAAGTGTCTTTAACTGTTTCATACAATCTTTCACCCATATCCTGTATTAAATTAGGATTATGAACTAATTTCTTAATGTATTTTGACCAGTCACTATGATTTCTATTTTCATCAACCAACAATGCGTTACCGTCAACAAAATTACCTTTATCTAAAGAATGTTTCAAATCAATGGTATAAGGACCAACTTCCGATGCAATTAACGCCTTCTTATAGAATCCTGCTTCAATAACTTTAAGTTGTGATTTAACTCTGTTAAAAATGTGGTTTTTAATCGGTGCTAAAGAAATGTCAAACTTAGAATAGTTCATAGCATAAGATGTAACAGGTTTAGTCCAAACACGAGAATAAGGTAAATCCAAAGAAGTTTCATAATTGTACTCTTTAAATTCCATTAAGTATTTTTTATAATTTTCATCAACAATCTTATAGTTATCGGTAAAAATTTCTTCATACTGAGCCCATACCGTTTCTTCAGGTTTAATAGGTCTTTGTTTTTGTTCACCTGTCTGTTGGTTGATTTCAGTCATAGTACCACGAGTATCAAAACCACATAACACATACTGAACCTTATCGTTTATATTGCTATTTTTATTAACAAACCCTTGAAGTAACCTTAAATCGTGTAAGTGAGATGAACCACCTAACCAACCAATACGAATTCTATCTGATTCTAAAGTAGGTTGTTTAAATTGGGGTTCATTAGGGTCAATAGCGTTTGGGAAAACAACAACATTAGGATTGAATTTTTTGATTTCATCCGCAAAAACTTTAGTTGTTGTTGTTACATAACTTGCTTCTTTTAAGTTCGCAACAATTTTTTCATGAATTTTATTCTGAACAATTAACTGATGAATTGGATGTTCTTTTGTTGGTAACCAATAATCATCAATATCTACAATAACTACAATACCTAAAGATTTTAATAATTTAATCATACCTGGAGTAGTATCATAGTTGTTACCAATACTTCTATGGGCGTGAACAATCTGATATTGTTTCCAATAATTGATATCGTTTATCTTTGGTTCATAGTCAATATCCACATGGAAATCATCTGGATAAAGATTTTGTAACATTGTGTGAGGGTCAACAGAGCGAAATTTTCCAACTCCGGTTTTGTCTGATGGTAAAACTAAAACTTTAATTTTTTCTGACATAAATAATATATTTCTTTTTTTAGTGGTCTTAACCTATATGATTAAGAACTTAAAGAAATATAAATTATTTTATTAGAATTATCAATTCTACAATTAAAAAATCCCACCAAAGTGGGATTAATTTTACTATTTTAGTTTTTTAATTTTTGTAACCTTCCCTTCAAAGATGTGTTTACCAACTTTAAAGTTAAATTGTTCCTCAGTTTTACTTGATGATTCAACAAGTAATCCATTTTCTGAAAGAACCTCTCTAATTGTTTCTCTAATCATTTCTTTTAAACCTAACATCTCAAGTGAAGATGGTTGTTGTTGTGGTTGTCTTGATGATTCTTGAACTTGAGGTTTTTGTGTGTTACCCATTAATCTTGATGCCTTCTCAACTAAGTCATTTGATAATGTAGGACCACCCATTGAGTTTGGTTGATGTATTGGATGTTCAATCATTAATCTTTTAATCTCTTCAGGTAATTTTGAAGACATGATTTTAGTTTCATTTAAATCCTGACTAACAGGTACTTGTGATGGTAATTCACTTAAATATTCTTGAGGAATATTAACATTCCCCTCAACTGGCTCGTATGATTCAAGCATTGGGGTTGAAGGTAGGTTACCTCTTGAGATGTTATTGTGACGGTCCATAATTTGCTTTGAGACCATTAATTTTTTTATTAAATCGTTTTCGTTTTGCATTTTTTAAGCTAAATTAATTTCTGGTGCTTGGTCAAAAGTTGCGTTAATAATAACTTCCGCCATTGTTTTATCGCCGTTTGGATTATAGTTTGGTTTTGCTTCTGTAAAATTCTCACCTGTCGGTTTGAAGGATAAAATTTTATCTATTCTAAACATTCTCCATCCTGGTAATGGTTTTTTACCTAAATAACCTCTATGTGACGCTCCTTCCATATCCCAAGCTCTTAACACGGGATTGCCTTTCCCAAACTTAGATTTGCTATAACCGTAACACACAGGCTCAATAGTTCTCAAACCACGACCACCTGGTTCATCACCATCGTAATAGATAACAATAACTTTTTTATTTTTTATTGCATCTACAATGGAATCAACCGCGGCTATTTCTAAAATAAGAGATTTTGCTGTGTTGTAAAGTTTCATTACGCAGTTGGGGTAGTGTAAGGTTTGTTTGGTTGGTATTCGTTAATAACTACTTCTTTTTTTCTTTCTGCGATGTCTTGAGCCGCACCTGCGTTTTGATTATAGACATCTAAAAACTCACCGGTACCTTTACCATATGCGTCACCATCGGCAAGTGCATCATTGTTAACTGATGAATAGTTATTTTTTAGGTTATAATCGTTTTTAGTTAATAACTTTTTTCTTTCCGCTTCTGCTATAGAAGATAAGTCATTTTTAGGTTGTTCAAAATTCAACGGTTCTGATTGTGCCATATTAAATTATTTTTTTCATTAATTCGTTTATTCTTTTTAAACTTTCAGTTACTTGTAAGTCATAATCTTCAATACTTGTACTATGACTTTTACTTGGTCTATTCATATCAATGATACCATCCTTTTCATGTGTTTGAATGAATTGATTTGGTAATACTTCTGATTTAGTTTTCTTTCCAAGATAAATACCATCTCTCATAGAACGTAAAGTATTATCAACCCAATTTTTTACATAATGTCCACCATTAAGTATGTATGGTAAATCATTTTCATGACCATCAAAATTGTCAAAGAAATTTTTCATTCTTTTAAGTTGTTGATAAGTAATTTCTTTACCGTCTCTTAACTCTTTGTTTCTTCTGAAACCTTCGGTGTTTTCATCAGCTCCTTCAGCGGCACTAAAACAGTCATCTAAATAACCGACAACATCTTCAGGTAGAGGTATTTTATTTCCGTATAATTCTTTATTCATCTGTCTTTAAAACTTTGATTAATTGGGATACACTGATACCTTCCTTTTCTGCAATTTTTTTAATCGCCTTTAAATTCTTAAGTAATATCTTACTCACTCCTGAGTTTTCTTTTTTTGAAATTTCTTTGTCATCAGTTTTTTTCTTTGTTAAGATATCCTCAACCATTTTAACGGCTTTGTTCTTTCTCTCTTCTTCAATATATTCTTTTTCAGAAAGCCTTCTTTTAGTGAAACAATTTTTACATTCACCACGTTTTTTTTCCTGAGCCAAACTCTTATCTAATTTTTTAGAAAACCCTAATTTTTTCAATCTATCATCTCTTTCAATATCATCTTCAATACCCATCTTCTTAAGTATTTTTGATGCTTCATCGTAAGATTTTGCGTCCTCTGTTTCAACATATCCAAACGCTTCAGAATAATCAATTTCATTCACTATGTTCTTTCCCTTTTCTTCTCCTTCACCCCAATAAACACGATACCCTCTTGTAACAGGGTCATTTGTAATTCTTGCCATACTAACAGTTTGGTCCATCGTTTTATGTGGAGTTAAAGTCATATTCAAGAATGGTATGTTTGAACCTAAAAAAGTACCATCATAATCAATTAACTCTTCTAGTTCACCATCAACCTCTTTTTTTGAAACTTTTTCTTTTGAATTTAAAACTTTATTAATTGCTTTTTTAAGTTTTTCTTCAAACTTTTTATCTACGACTATTTTTTTGTCTTTTTTTCTTGATTCCGTAAGAGTGTCTGCCACTGAATAATAAACGTCAATTTTATCTCCTTTATCTTTCAAGAAGAAATAACAATTATTTCTGAAGTATTCAGTATTATATTTAATCATTGTTTTTTTATCAATAAATACTTCGTAACAATGTATTTATCAATAAAAAAGATGGCGGGTCAGAATATAAATCAATATGTACGTCCAAATTATAATCTAAAGTTCGCATTGGAAACTGATGATATTTCATTAACATCCGATGAAATGGATTTTAATCAAGAGGTTGTTTTTTCTCCTTACATTATTGCATTGACAATAGGGGAAAAGTTACCATTCAATTTTGATGTTAATAACCCTAACTCAGCACAAGAGTTTATTTTGTTCTATAACATATATAATCCGTCAAATATTTTAGTTTCTGAAAATTATTATACACCTTCTGGTTTTGATATTAATTGTCAATTATCAGGTGAATCTTGTGACATCGGATTAACTGCTATTGATAATGGTTTGGTTAATGTCATGTCAGGTGAAACTTTATATTATACCAATGGTTTATTTCCGAGTAGTGTTAAATTTGATAGAATGTATCGTGACAGACGAATGAAATTACACCAAGTAACAGGACATACTTCTTCACCAAATTTTAAGTTTTCAGGATTTAGTAAAGATGTGTTATATGAAGTAGTATCTAAAGTTAATCCCATTTTTGGTACATACCATGAACTATATGGTGGATTCTATCAAGGGTTTTATAAATTATTTGGTTATGATTATGAAACTTTTCCTGAAAGAGTAGATAAAGGATGGACAGTTGAATTACTGTTAAAACCTCGTTTATTTGATGAATATTTTCCTGGACCAAACCAAACTACATTAAATGAAATTTATCCTGAAAATAAAAATATATTCTTTTATTTAGGTACAAGAGCTGAAAATAAATTCTACCATCATGCAAGCGGTACTCCAAACTGTTATACTGCCTATACAAGAGTCACCTCAGGATTAACCTGTATTAGTACTTGTGCATGTTGTAATAGGACAATTAAAAACAGTAGATGTATTTTTGTTTATCCTCCATATTCTTTAAATAATATTCATGACCCACATGTTAATTATGGTTGTGACAGATGTGGTGGAAATTCAAAAATGCAAGCAAGTTGTGGTTGTGGATGTAATGATATAAAATGTGAAACTTGTGGATGGGAATGTCAAACTCACTATTGTGAAAGTGTGATTGAACTAACCCCAACTCCTACACCGACACCAACTGCATTACCAAGTAATTGTATATTACCACCTGTATGTACTCAAACTTGTACCAAATGCGATGAATGTTCAGATTGTAATTGTGCTTCAACAGGTTTTACATCTATTGAAAACACTTGTGAGTCAGACCCATTAATGGATGCATTATCAAATGCTATTGCTTTCAAACTATGTGGAGAACCTAATAATCCACAGATTGGTGTTAGAGTTTTAAGATTTACAGGTGACTGTACCACAACTGGTGAGTGTTCAACAACTGGTGTAACATTTCAAACAGGGTATACTATAACTGAATATTGTTCACCACCAATATATCCTTATTGTTTGGATAACTACCCTCCATATCTATTACAAGAACATTGGTTTCAAGTTGATATTGTTTGGGAGAGATATATGTATTTTGAAAAATGTGATTTATGGAGAAATGGAGGGTTAGGATTAATTTCAAAAGAATATTATTTAGAATCATTAGCGGGTAATACTGTTGCGTTAATTGAACCACCATATACAAGACCAATACCTAAAGAGGCTGAAAAAGTTGATATAACTAAACTTAATAAGTTATGGTTAGATGAACTAAACTTCAGAATGGGTAAACTTATGATTTTTGTTAATGGTGTGAAAATATATACTATTGAGGATTTTGAAGAAGTTATACCAAGAGGTTTAAACACTGACAAAGAAAAACAAGTTGGTGTTCCTTTTAATATTTCATGGGGTGGTGGGACACAAGGGTTAAGAGATAATCTAACATTTATGTCTTGTTCTGGTTTAACAGGACCATACCAACAAGACCCTGAATGTTTACCAAATAATGATTTAAGTGGTACAACATTGAGTGGGTTATCAACTAACATTATAATTGAACAAAATTTTGCAGGAACTTTTGAAGGGGGGATTTCTCAATTCAGAATGTATACAACACCGTTGTCAGCACCTGAAGTTAAACATAACTTTAAGTTATTACAACCGATATATCAAATGTTCAATCCTGACTGTCCAAATTGTAAAGTTGAAGATTGTGTGGTTGTTGGTTACGATTATTATTTGGTAAATGGTAACACAGAACCATTTGGATTAGGTAGACAACATATTGTTGATGAAAGAGATAAAAACTATTTAATTGAAAATAGATTACAATTACCTAAAGCTGTTACAACATCTCAATATTGGAATGATGATGGATGGTGGGGTGACCAAGGTAATACTCCAATGTGTGTTGGTTATGCTTGGGCTCATTGGATTGATGATGGTCCGGTAACTCATAAATTACCTCATCCAAATATTCCACCACAAACAATATATAAAGAAGCTCAAAAAGTTGACGAATGGGTGGGTGAAAAGTACGACGGAACATCTGTAAGAGGAGCTGCGAAATACCTTAAATCAACAAATAAAATTAGTTCTTATTTGTGGACATATGATGTTAATGTATTAATTAACACTGTTCTTACCAAAGGACCTGTAGTTGTTGGTACTAATTGGTATTATAATATGTTTTTTCCAAATAAATTAGGGGTTATCAGTGCAACTGGAAAATTGGCCGGTGGACATGCTTATCTTATTAATGGTGTTGATACAGTTAAAAAACAATTTAGAATAAAAAATAGTTGGGGAAGACGTTGGGGTCAATTAGGACATGCTTACATTAGTTTTGATAACATGAAAAAATTGATATCTCAAAATGGTGAGGTTTGTTTAGCAATAGAAAATAATTTTTAAAAATGGCAGAAGGAATAGTAATCTTTAGTTTACCTTTAAGTGGTCAGGTTGCAAATATAGTGTTTAACCCTATGGGTACTGAATTGGTTTTTGATTTGGGTTACCATGTTATACCATATTATTTTGACCCATCAACACTTAATCCACCTCAAGAAGTTTACGGAACGTATAGTATTTTAGTTGAAGGGATATGTTTAGATTTTATTGAGGTCTTACCTGAAACACCAACCCCCACACCTACACCTACTATAACTAAAACACCTACAACGACACCGACACCTACAATTACTCCTACACCAACATTTGACCCGTGTAAAGTACCTTCTCAAACTCCAACACCTACTCTTACATCAACTCCAACAGTTACACCAACTATTACTCCCACAGTTACTCCAACATGGGATTTGTGTGTAACTCCTTTACCAAGTTTAACTCCAACAAATACACCGACAATATCATTAACACCAACAAATACTCCAACAATTTCATTAACTCCAACAAACACACCAACGATTTCGTTAACACCGACAAGTACTCCAACTATAACACCTACTAATACCCAAACAGTTACTCCAACTAATACTAATACCCCGACAATTACTGAAACACCAACAAATACTCCGACTCCAACTAGTACTGAAAATCCAACACCAACTCCGACAAATACCCCTACACCTACAATAACTCCTACCGAAACTCCGACTAATACACCTACAACCACACCTACTATAACTCCGACAATTTCATTAAGTCCTACTGTTACACCAACAATAACCCCAACTACTACAATAACTCCAACAATAACTGCAACACCTACAACTACACCTACTATAACTCCGACAAAAACTATAACACCGACAACTACCCCAACAATAACTGCAACACCGACAGTTACACCAACAAACACCGTAACTCCGACAAATACTTTAACTCCAACTGTAACTCCAACAAATACTCCTACAAATACTGTAACTCCGACAAATACTCCGACAAATACCCCAACCAAAACTGTAACACCAACTGTTACTCCAACAAAAACAGTTACACCGACAACAACTCCGACTTTAACACCGACAAAAACACCAACTCCAACTCCGACACTTCCTATACAATATATAGTGTACTCATTTTATCCGACTGGTTTGGAACCTATTCTACCAAATGTTCAAAAAATTGAATTCTATTCTTGGAATCTTTTAGATAATACTATTGTAAACATACCACAATCTATGTGGGCAATTAGTTATACTGTTATACCAAATTATGTTCAAACAGTTTACAATCCTATTTCGACACCATATCCTGACCAATTACTAAAATATTATGGATTACCTATGACTATACTCGGAAAACCTTTATATGAATCAACCCAAGTTAATGGTTTCACTTATATAACTAATGGTAATAATCCCCCACCAAAAGATTATTGTGAACCGTTTTGTACAACGATGTCATATAGGTCTTTAATTATGGCTTCAAGTGCTATTACAACAGGATGTGAAATACGTGAAGTTTTCTTAAATAATCCTTGGACAGTAATACCAAAATTTACACTTCCTGCTGGACGTATTGTCTCAGGTGGTCTTATGAAAACAACTAACAATAAATTAATTGTAATAACATCTAATAGTACAAATACTCAAAGGTGGTTGTCTCAATATTCTTACCCTATTGGAACATTGGAGGTTGAAATTGATATAACAAGTAATTTAACCAATCCAAGAGGTATGTTTGTATTAAATGGAGGATTATACCTTTGTGAAAAATCAGGTATGGTTTATAATATTAGTTTAAATTCACCTTATAATATTACATTCTATTATAATACTAACAAAGAAATTAACGGTATTGGTCAACAACCTACCGCATGGAATGTTAGTTTAATTCCATAAACCTACTTTGTATCTATTTATAATGTAAACAGAATAATTATTTTAGTTTTACATGCAAACAATTCAAATTTCAAGTGCAACAGGTACACCACCTTTTGATTTTAGTATCTGTGACTACACTAATACGTATTGTTATAGTGTTGCGACAAGTATTTCTATTTTCCCAATAACTGTTGATATACCAGTTACTTTAGAAGGAGTATCTACTATTCTAATAGTTATTACCGATTCAAACTCTTGTACTGAATTTATACCTTATTCTTGTCCTTCACAAACACCAACACAAACACCAACACAAACACCAACACCGTCTTCGGTTATTACTGATTGTAGTTGTATTACGTTTGATAACGTAACAGGAAGTTCAACCCACCAATATTTTTATACGGATTGTGATGGTGTTTCACAGATTGGTGATATTGATGAGAAATTAATTCTATATTTTTGTGGTAAAGACCCAAGTAGTGATAGTTCAGAAGTTATTATTTCAATAAATTCATTATGTTTTGATGGTACATGTCCTGAACCAACACCTACTGTAACACCGACAATTTCTCTCACACCTACTTTAACACCTACAATTTCATTAACTCCAACTAATACCCCAACGATTTCATTAACACCAACAAACACTCCAACGATTTCGTTAACCCCAAGTATAACACCAACATCATCACCTTTACCCCCAACTAAGGCGTTTTTATTTATTGAACCGTATACCGGGTCAAGTAATATTGGTAGTTGGATGTTCTCGTCATTAGGTTCAGGATTTTATGGATTTACAAATGGAACTCAACCAACTCAAGTTCAAGCAACATTTGATGTTGAACTAAATACGTATGTTGATTTCTCAGGATGGACAACAGGTTTATTTCCATCAATAATCAATCAGGATGTACCACAAATTACAGGAGGTGTCGATTCATATGGTAATCCAATGATTGCATATAATTTTAAAACAACTATGGTGACGGCTAACACAGTTTCATCAGGAAAGGCATGGTTTACATGGATGATACCAACAGGACAAACTAATGGTTTGTATCAAAATAAGATTGATTATAGTACTTCATCTCCGGCGATATTGACAACAGTTAGTACTGAATCAACAATATATTCTTATTATTTCACGTATACTGGTACTACAATACCACAAACAACATATAGGGTTTATACTACATACCCATCAACTAATTTTGAGTTATTGAACAGTACCGACATTTACTTTAGGGGAAATACTGTGTCCTGATAATTATACAATATATGTCTACATTTCCGTATAAAAATCCAATTAGTTCTGAGCAATTAAACGGTATCCAATCAGTTGAAAGAAGTGAAGTTTTTGGAACAAATTTCTCGGTATTATCTGTTGGTGGATACATGGAGGTATTCAATCTATCCGATTTGAATTATACTATAAATGGATTGGGGCCTATTGAATATAGTGGAAACTCTATACCCATTGATTTCTTAAAAGGAACGGGAGCTCCATGGTCTCCTGATGTGTTAACTCTTAATTCAGATAATATATCATCAGGTAGAAGACGACTTGGTATGTTGGTCTATGTATATGAGGTAGACCAAGTTTATCAATATAGAATTGATAATTATGAATCTTTATGGACCGCAGCAACTGCCAGTCCAGGAACGGTTGTAATATCTGATTTTGGAACAACTGTTTATAATTCAAGTGTTGATGGTCAAAATTTCATAAACTCATGGACGGCATCTACAATAGAAGATGTAAGTGGTTATACTCATTCAACTGCTGTTTGGAAGAAATATACGATATCAGGGGCTAATTTATCAGAACTTTATTTACCATTAAGTGGTGGGACTGTAAGTGGTAACACTTATTTTACAAGTGGATTAACTGCAACCACAATTTCGGCAACAACTTATCAGAATTTACCAACTGATATTAGAACAACGGGAGCAACGTATTCTAATAACAACTTTATATTTACAAACAACACAGGAGGAACATACTCAGTATCATTCAACACCGTAACAGGTTTAACTGCTAACACAATATCGGCGACAACTTATTATAATTTACCTGTTAGTGCGGTTACAAGCGGAACAGGAATATCCGCATCAACAAGTAACGGGACTGTAACAATAACTAATACTTCGCCCGACCAAACTGTTACTATTAGCGGGGGAACAGGAATAACTACTGGGGGAACTTATCCAAACTTCACATTAGTTAATAGTTCTCCCGACCAAACAGTTACTATTAGCGGAGGAACAGGTATTACCACAGGCGGAACTTATCCAAATTTCACATTAGTTAATAGTTCTCCTGACCAAACAGTTACAATTACAGGTGGAACAAATATACAAATAGATGGTACATACCCAAACTTCGGTGTTAATTATACGGGACAAACATCCTTTCCTTATTTACCATTATCAGGGGGAACTGTAACTGGAGCAACTAACTTCACAGGAGGTTTAAGTGCTAACACAATATCTGCAACAACAATATATGCAAATGGTGGAAATGTAGTCACAAAAATCTCAAGTGGAATTGACAGTACCGGAAATACGACCACAGGTTCTTACCAATTAGTACAATCGGTATTGATTCCAGCAAATACAATTACAACCGGAGATGTTGTTCTATTTAAAGCCAGATATCGTAAAGTAGGTGCAAATGCCGCCGCCAACTACAGAATAACTGTCAATACAACTCTAAACTTAACCGGAGCTCAAATAGTCGGTCAATTTAATAGTGGACTAACAATACTTTATCTTGAATTATCAAGAACTGCGGCGGTTAAGGGAGGGACAACGGAAGTGTTTAATACATCAGTTACCAACGTTCAAGATGATGTCACACAAAGTACAATTGCTGTCACAAATTTAACAATTGATTGGACAATTAATCAATATGTTATGTATAGTATACTTAATTCAAGTGCGTCAGACACAACATTTGTTTCATACTACTCAATAACTGAAATTTAAAATATGTTAAAAATTAATAAGATACCAAACGGATTACATTTTAATAATCAAGACCATTATTTCACATTTAATATGTACCAAAATGGATACAATATAGATAGTGATAATTCTTGTGAGATTGAACTTGGGAATAGTTTATATTTCTTCCAAAATGGAGAATTTACTCTTGATGGTCAAATAACATCATCAATTCAAGATTTTATTAATCAAATTTATTCTTAATCAATCTTTATATTTTTTTTCTAATTGGTAACTTTTAGTAAAAAAATATAATGAAAATATTTGTTCAAATAGCATCATATAGAGACCCTCAATTAATACCAACTATTGAGGATATGATTTCAAAAGCAAAGTTCCCTGAAAATTTACGAATCGGTATTTGTAGACAATATAGTCCTGATGACACGTTTGATGATTTAACCGTTTATGAAAACGATGAAAGATTCAGAATTATAAATGTTTTATACAATGAATCTAAAGGAGTATGTTGGGCAAGACACCAAGTACAACAATTATATCAAGGTGAGGAATACACCCTTCAAATTGACTCTCACATGAGATTTGAACAAGATTGGGATGTTGAGATGATTGATATGATAAAAGAGTTACAAAAAGATGGTTATGATAAACCATTGTTAACAGGATATGTATCTTCTTTTGACCCTGAAAATGACCCACAAGGTAGAGTAAGAGAACCGTGGAGAATGTCGTTTGATAGATTTATCCCTGAAGGGGCTGTTTTCTTTTTACCTGAAACAATACCAGGATGGAGAGAAATGACTAAACCTGTTACCTCAAGATTTTATTCCGCACATTTTTGTTTTACATTAGGCGAATTCTCAAAAGAAGTTCAACATGACCCTGAGTTTTATTTTCATGGTGAAGAAATATCAATAGCCGCAAGAGCTTATACTCATGGATACGATTTATTCCACCCCCATAAAGTTTTGATTTGGCATGAATACACAAGAAAGGGTAGAACGAAACAGTGGGATGATGATAAAGAATGGCATTTAAAAAATACTTCTTCACATAAAAAAAATAGACAGTTATTCGGAATGGATGGTGAGACACCTATTAATGAAAGTCAGTATGGGTTTGGAACTGTTAGAAGTTTACGAGATTATGAAAAATATGCTGGATTACTTTTTTCAAGAAGAGGTGTTCAACAATATACGATAGATAAGAAATACCCGCCAAACACATACACTTTTGAAACTGAAGAAGAATGGTTAGGTAGTTTCGCAAGTATCTTCAAACATTGTATTGATATTGGTTTCACACAAGTTCCTGAAACAGATTATGATTTTTGGGTTGTTGCGTTTCATGACGATAAAGATGAAACTATCTTCAGAAAAGATGCTGACAAAAATGAAATAATGAGAATGAAAACAGACCCTGACGGATATTGTAAAGTGTGGAGAGATTTCCAAACAACATATAAACCAAAATATTGGGTCGTATGGCCTCACTCCGAATCTAAAGGGTGGTGCGATAGAATAACTGGTAATTTATAATCAATCATTAATGAATAATATATCTTTTTATGGTTCTCATAATTCTTCTGTAGTTGTTGAGAAGGATGGTAAAATATTAACGGTCATTGAACTTGAGCGTTTTTTAAATGTTAAAAATGCAGGATATGGACAATACCTAATATCAACTACAAGATTTTTCTTAATTAGTGAAATTTTAAAATATATTGAAAATGAATACGGTATCAGTGAATTTGAAACCTGTTATTATTCAAATACGGATACTATTGAAGGTCCAAATAAAGTTCATTATGAACAATATATTCCCGCTAAAAATTATGTGAATGTTTTACATCATCTATCACACGCCGCATCTGCCCTTTACCAATCAAAATATGACGATGCTTTAATCGTATCATTTGACGGAGGAGGTAGTGATGGTTTCTTTAACATATATCATGCAAAAAATAGAAGTGATATTGAGTTAATACAAAAATACAATATTGATTTAGGTTTTGCTTATATGTCATTTGGTGATTATCTAAATGATATTAGACAGGAACCTGCGTTGAATATTGGTAATTTAGTATATTCAGGTAAAATAATGGGGTTATGTTCTTACGGAAATGTTAATGAAGAATGGTTACCTTATTTTGAGGAATATTATAGGTCAAAACCTGACGGTTTAAATTATTTAGGACTATTAAATATTTTAAGTGGTAAAACAGGACTTGTTTTTAATCGTAATAATAGATTGACGGGACAACTTTCTTGGGATGTTGCAAAAACATCTCAAACTGCATTTGAAAATGTTTTTATGGAAATAGTATCTCCATTTTTAGAAAGGTTTCCAAAACTACCTTTATTATTGGCAGGAGGATGTGCTTTGAATATTTTATTAAACACCAAACTTTATTATGAATTGGATAGGGATGTATTTGTTCCACCAAATCCTAATGACTGTGGAATTGCTTCAGGAATGTTGTTATTACATATGAAACCAAAAGAAGTTATTGATTTAACATATTCAGGTATACCAATTCTTGATAAGAATACACTGATGACAATTTGTGAGAATAATCACAATGTAAAACCATTACATATTGAAACAGTTGTGAATGATTTAGTTTCAGGTAAAATTATTGGAGTTGTTAGAGGAAACTCAGAGCACGGACCAAGAGCTTTAGGTAATAGAAGTATAATTTGTGACCCATCTCATCCTGATATGAAAGATATACTAAACGCAAAAGTTAAAAATAGAGAATGGTACCGACCATTTGCACCTGTTTGTAGATTAGAGGATGTTTCTAAATATTTCAAATTTAGTGGTGAAAGTAGATGGATGAGTTTTTGTCCTGAAGTTAAAGAAGAATGGAGGGAAAAATTAATATCAATAACACACATTGATGGAACGGCTAGAGTTCAAACAGTAACAAAAGAAGAAAATGAATGGTTGTATAACTTAATAACTGAATTTGAAAAAGTGTCAGGTATTGGGGTTCTTTTAAACACTTCATTTAACATTAATGGAAAACCAATATTGTCAACGTATAAAGATGCGTTACATGTGTTTAAAAATACTCAAATGGATAAACTAATATTAGAAAATTATTATATAATTAACAAATGAAAAATACAAAATTAGTTACAGCGTTTTATACCGAAATACACGGATATCCATTTTATGGACATGAAGAAAAATCAAGACATGAAAGATATCTACATTCTATGAGAGTTTTGAATAACATGGGAGTTGAGATAGTTTGTTATTGTAATAATACCCAATTAGGTTTACTAACGGACTATATAAATAAATTCAATCTGAATAATATTACATTAAAAGTTTCTAATTTATCCGATTCTCCATTTGCCGAAAGAATGAAAGATATAAAAGAAAAAACTAATAATTTTAAATTTTATCATGAGGTTGATTGGAATAAACTTTTTTTATTAGAAAAAGAATATGACGAGTATTATGATTATATCTATTGGATAGATGTTGGTCTATCTCATCATGGGATTTTTCCTAAAAAATATAATCCAAATTCTCACTTGGCTACAGGTATGTCATATGACTTTAACACGTATTCATTTACAAACCTATTCAATGAAGACCTATTCAAAGGAATAAATAGTTTTGTTGGGGATAGATTACTTAGTTTAGATAATGAATTAAAATTTCATAACGTAGATGAACTAAATAGAGTTCTTGAAGGTAATTTTAGATTTAACAATTTATCTGTTGGTGGAATTCTTGGAGGAAATATAAGTAAAATTAAATGGTTAATAGATAAGTTTAATTTAATGGGTGAAAGGTCATTAAGTAAAAACGTAATTTTAAACCATGAGGCAATAATTTCATTCATTAAGGAAGAAACCACAGAGAATTTTGAAAGGTTTGTTTTCCAAACGTGGTATCATGAAGACACCGAAGGTATGAGTGACTTTATAATAAAAGAACAAATACACTTTAGTCATTTTTTTGATATGATTAATGAAAAACACATAACAAATAATTAATATGGATAATTTTTTTGATAAATCATTACATTTTTTAGGTAAAACTAATAATACAATAACAGCGTTAAACATTGGTTCAATGGACGGTGTTATGTTTGATGAAATGTTTGGGTACACTAAAATGTACAATTTTAATGTTTTATATGTTGAACCAATACCTTACCTATTTGATAGATTAAAAACTAATATTGGTGATGGAGGATTATTTGAAAATAGTGCAATATCTGATTATGATGGTGAGATTGAAATGATAACAATTGATAAAGAAGTCATTGATAGTGGTTTAATTCACAGTTGTTTTTATGGTATGAGTGCGGTTTATCCACCTAAAAATGGTTTAGGTAGTGAATTTGATAGACCTACCGTTGAGAAATATGGTAAGTTGGTTAAGGTTCCGTGTATCACATTTGAGACATTGATGGATAAACATAAACTGAATAACTTTGATATTGTTAAGATTGATGCAGAAGGTCATGATTATAAGATTTTTAAACAAATTGATTTAAAAAAGTATACTCCAAAGGTTATAAGATTAGAATGGATTAATTTATCTGAACAAGAACAAAATGAAATAATTGAAATTTTTAAATCTAACAATTTTATATATGAAATATCGGGTCAAGATATTGTTGGATTACCAAAATATTTTTATGATGAGTTAGTTTTATTAAATAAACCACAAAATATAACTCAAAACACAAATGTTAAAAACATAGGGGTTACTTTAGTTACTGGTTTATGGGATATTGGTAGAGGTGATTTATCTGAAGGATGGTCACGCTCATTCCAACACTACTTAAATAAATTTGAAGAACTTCTTCGTGTTGAAGAAAATTTAATAATTTTCGGAGACAAGGAATTAGAGGAATTTGTTTGGGGTAGAAGAAAACGAGATAACACTCAATTTATTTTAAGAGAATTATCTTGGTTTAAAAATAATGAGTATTATTCAAAAATACAATCTATAAGAACTAATCCCGAATGGTTTAATCAAACAGGTTGGTTAAAAGATTCAACACAATCTAAATTGGAGACGTATAATCCTTTGGTTATGTCCAAAGTGTTTCTCTTACACGATGCAAAAATATTAGATAAATTTAATTCATCTCATTTATTTTGGATTGATGCTGGATTAACAAATACTGTAAATGTTGGTTATTTTACAAAAGATAAAGTTTTAGAAAAATTAGAACAACAAATAAATAAATTTACATTTGTTGTTTTTCCATATCAAACAAACTCAGAAATTCACGGATTTAAATTTAATGAAATTTGTGGGTATGCGGGTGATGATGTTGATATTGTAGGTAGAGGTGGATTCTTTGGTGGTCCAAAGGAATCTATAACAAACATTAACAATTTATATTATTCATTGTTAATTGAAACTCTTAACAAAAAATTAATGGGTACTGAAGAAAGTTTATTCAGTATTATGATTTACAAATATCCTAATTTAATTGATTACTTTGAAATTGAGGGTAACGGATTATTATTTAAATTTTTTGAAGATTTAAAAAATGATAGTACCGTTAAAAAAACAAAAATGAAACAAACCAATAATTTGGATACTAATAAAGTAGGTTTATATGTTTTAACATTTAATAGTCCAAATCAGTTTGAAAAACTGATAATGTCAATGGAGAGTTATGACAACCGTTTTTTAACTCAACCAAGAAAATTCTTATTAAATAATTCAAGTGATTTATCTACGACAAAAAAATATGAAGAGATTTGTGAGAAACATGGATTTGAACATATTAAAATGGATAATTTAGGAATATGTGGTGGAAGACAATGGATTGCTGAACATTTTGATTCTCAAGATTTAGATTATATGTTATTTTTTGAGGACGATATGTTCTTTTATGGTGGTAGTGATGAAACATGTAGAAATGGATTTAACCGAAGAATTAAAAGTTTATATGACAAAAGTTTACATATAATAAGTTCAGAAAATTTAGATTTTATTAAACTTAATTTCACAGAATTTTATGGTGATAACTCAACTCAATGGTCATGGTACAATGTCCCACAAAGTGTAAGAGAAGAGTATTGGCCAAACAAACCTAAATTACCACAAATGGGTTTAGACCCCGATGCTCCAAGAACTGAATTTAATGCAATTAAATCCTATGGTGGTGTTCCATATGCTATAGGTGAGGTATTTTATTGTAATTGGCCTCAAATAGTTTCAAAAGTAGGTAATAAGAAAATGTTTCTAACTACGAAGTGGGATAGGCCCTTTGAGCAGACTTGGATGAGCTATATGTTCCAAGAAACAAAGAAAAAAAATATTAAATCAGGATTACTTCTACTAACCCCAACTGAACATGACCGATTTGAGCACTACGACGGTAATTTAAGAAAGGAAAGTTAATTAATTTGTTTTATAAATTTCAATATTTATAAAGTAAAACAGATTAATGGAATTTTTTATTAAAAAAAACGCCACACTTCCTCTTTTAAAAATGCAAGTAGTTAAAGACGGAAGAAGTGACTATAGTCATTTCATGGATATGATTGAAGTTTCTTCTTTGTTCTTTTCTATGGTAAATATTGAAACGGGTATTGAAAAAATATTAACTAAACCGGCAGGTTTTGTTGAGAAAGTATTCATTAATCCTGACACTGACCCTGAATATTACATTTATTATCAATTTACAAATTTTGATACAAACATGGTTGGCAGATATGAAGGTCAATTTATGTTAAAAAATAACGATGGGGTTTTAATTTTACCAATTAGGGAGAAATTATTTATTAACGTATCCGAAAGTTACATTGGAGATAGTTTACCATAATATAAAATAATTATAACCTAAAGAGATAGATGGAATTTTTCATTAAAAAGAACGCCACATTACCACTGTTAAAATTACAAGTGGTTAAAGATGGTAGAAGTGATTACGATAACTTTATGAAATCAATAGAGTCATCGGATATCTTCTTTTCTATGGTTGACACCGAAAATGGGATTCCTAAAATGTTATCCGTACTTGCGGGATTTGTTTTAAAAGAATTCACCGAGTCAAATCCTGAACCTGAATACTACATTTATTATCAATTCAAAAACAGAGATACAAATCAAGTAGGTAGATTTGAGGGTCAATTTATGTTAAATACTGATGACGGGGTTTTAATATTACCAATCAGGGAGAAATTATTTATCAATGTACAAGAATCGTTTGTTGTGGATAATTTACCATATGATTCTAATTATATTATTGAGTTTCCTTGTTGTGATAATCCGATAGCAAACCCAACACCAACACCAACTAATCCATGTATTCAATTTCTTACTGATGAATTTGGGAATTATATTTTAACTGAAAATGGTGATTTTATAATATCAGAAATTAACACTTGTGTTACACCAACACCTACACCAACATTAACCCCCACACCTACTAACCCATGTGTTGAATTTCTTACTGATGAATTTGGTAATTATATTTTAACTGAAAATGGTGATTTTATAATATCAGAAATCAATCCTTGTATTACACCAACACCTACACCTTCATCAACAATTATATAGATAAAAAACATAATTAAATAAATAAAAGATATTTATAAATAAAATTAAAAATGGCTTACGTAAAAATTTCACAATTACCAATAGGTTTACCAAATTCAACAAGTATTTTTCCATTCGTAGATAGTGGGGTAACCTATCACGGAGCAATATCGGATATCACATCAAATATAAGTGGGTTGATTAATGTAACTTACTCTGAACTTGTTAATAAAATAACTGGCGAAACTTTAACATCAGGTCAATTTTATTTAATAACCGACTTTAGAACTTGTTACGACCAACCTGATTTTGATGTTAACGGAAACTCAATTACTACGGGTAACTATAAAACATCTGAAATAGAACCAGTTATTGTTTTCTCAACAAGTGCAAACACAATTAGTTCAAACGCATATCAACCTACATATCCTAACGATAAAATTCAATATGATTGGACTTTTAGTACCACTGAAGTAACATCAGGTACTTCTTATGGTAGAATTACTGAAAGAATTGATGAGTTCAATAACAGAACAGATTATGACCACAGAACAATTTTATTTAAAAGATATAAGTTATTTACATATAGAGAACAATTAAATGGTACAATTGAATTAATTAGTGGTGGTACCGTTAACGGT
>Ga0181346_1000017_pt1 | contig 64879 bp, 94 predicted proteins | sample Su13VDMM15DN_FD_130100 | JGI IMG/M metagenome (GOLD analysis project Ga0181346, IMG submission 130100) | Freshwater viral communities from Lake Michigan, USA - Su13.VD.MM15.D.N | ecosystem: Environmental > Aquatic > Freshwater > Lake | place: USA: Michigan | collected 2013-07-15 | reverse complement strand
TTAACCGCCGTTATTTGCGCGAGGCCCCCTGTGGCAGAAACCTCCATCCCTTCCGCACCGGCATTAGACACTACCAACGACGTTACGGGCGAAGTTGTCCCAATGCCGACGTTCCCTGCGGCGGTGATCCGCATGCGTTCGGAGCCAACATACCAAGTATGGATGCCGCCATTGTTATTGGAGTAGCGCATTTCGTCGCCACTCGTAATCCACTGGATTGACCCCAGATTGGTTGCGTCAGTGCGATTGAGCTGAAAATAACCGTTGCCAACGCTAACACCACCAGAAATCACTTTTCCTTTGTTCTGTAAATCGGTCCCGTCAAACGTCAGCGTCGTTCCCGCGGTTACGACCTTGCTTGCGTTGAGGTAAGCTACGCCATTAGCTGTGCCGCCAGTCAAAGTCAGATTGCTGCTGATCCGAGCGGTGCCAGTGACGTCCAGCGTTGCCCCCGGCGAACTCGTCCCAATGCCGACGTTTCCTGCGGAGGTGATCCTCAGCCTCTCGGTAACCGTGCCCGCATCAGTGGTCGTACTAAGCAGCAGCGCCCCGCTAAAGTCCCCCGCTTCTCTGTACCCTTGAATTAGCGCCGAGGGTTTGCCAGAAATGTCGCCTAAGCCCAAAGACCCATTTACTGCCGCTACCGTTTGGCCCCCCAGATGCAACTGATAGTCGGGCGACGACGTGCCGATGCCGACGTTGCCGGAAGCATCAATGGTCATTTGGGCGGTAAACCCACTTCCATTGCGAAAGTTGATGGTGCTGGCTGCGCCGCCAGTGTTGGCGTCAATATAAAATCCGCCAGTTCCGGTATGTCGTAGTGCGCCTGTTAGATATACCCCTACACTTGACCCGTCAGATGTAAACCGGCCTGCTCCAGCAACATCAAGCGACGACGCTGGAGACGATGTGCCGATGCCGACGTTGCCGGACGAGTCAATCCGCATACGCTCTGATGCGCCGGTTAGCCACACCCAGGCATTGCTTGCCCCGAGGTAATACTGCCGAATGTTTGCCTGTCCGTCAGACAGCACGATGTTGTTGCTGGCTGTGCGAATATCCAAACCGCCAGAGTTGCCGGTGTAGGCGCCGAGGATGACATTGTAGGCGCCCGATGTGACCGCGCTGCCTGAGCTATACCCAAGGAACGTGTTGATTCCGCCCGATGTGACCGCATAGCCAGCTTGATAACCAAGCGCTGTGTTCTGATACCCGGATGTACTGGAGTAAAGCGACTCTCTACCAATCGCCACGCTTAGCGTTCCGGTAGATAGTCCTGACGCCCCACGCAGGGAATTAAGCCCTAAAGACTCATTGCCACCGCCCGTTTGGTAAAACTGAGACTGGTAGCCAACCGCCGTGCTTACGCCCGTGGTGGTGTTTGAATAGAGCGCCTGTCGACCAATGGCCACCATGTTAGTGCCGCTGGTGTTGCTATACAACGCAAGGGCCCCCACCGCGGTGTTATTTCCGCCGTCGATGTTGGAATACATGGCCTGAGAGCCGACCGCCACGTTAACCGCGCCGCTTGTGTTGGCCCACAAAGTTTGATGCCCAATTGCCGTATTTGAGTTGGCATTGGTTAGGGTTGCGGCTTGATAACCGACCGCTGTATTGTTTGCTGCGGTGCTGACAGCGGCAAGGGCACTCGCCCCGACCGCTGTGTTTAAAGTGCCCGTCGTGTTTGCCGCCAACGCACTAGCACCAACAGCAGTATTGGATACTACGGCACCAGCCCCACGGCCAACAGTTACTCCATAAACTGTTAAGTCAGTGCCGCTATAAAGCAAGTTTGCGCTGTCTTGCAACAGGCCAGATGCACCTGCATACGTCACCCGGCCCGACGTCAAAGACGACAACTGCAACGACGCCCCTGCCACCGTTCCCGTAAGCGTGGGGCTTGCCGCACGCACTACGTTGCCTGTGCCCGTGCTCGACACCCACTCCGGTGCAGTCGCACCAGCATTGACTTGCAACACTTGGGCGGCAGTGCCAATACTGAGGAACGTCGTCGTGTTTGCCCCAGACTGATACGGCACCGAGCCAGCAGCGCCGCCTGAGAGGTTGGTAGCGGTAGCGGGCGCCACTTCGACAAAGTCTGAGCCATTCCAAATGACGATAGCCGTCTTGCCGTTGGCGACCGTTACGCCCGTCGTAGGCCCCGCACCAACAATCTTGACCGCGTAGCCCCCGGAGGTGTTGTTTACCACGGCGTAAATCTTAGACTGCGCGGGTGCGGTGATGGTGCGCAGTGCGGTGCGCGCGCCTGAGCAGAGCAGGATAGCCTGGCGGGCCTGGTTAGAGGCGCCGGTCGTGGTGCTGAGGGTTACGTCCGCGTCAGTGGAGAGCGTGGTAGTGCCTGCGATAGCGGTATCCAGCAGGGACGTAATAGAGTTGTTTACCGTATCCCCCCAAGTGCCACCTAGCTCGCCGGTAACCGGCAATGCCAACCCGAGAAGAGATGTGTATGAAGTCGCCATGTCGTATCCTTACGTCGCAATCTGCTGCCAATTAGGAGTTTGGGTGTCGATCACGACGACCCACACATTCACGGTGCTCACGGAGCCTGTGGCAGACACTCCTGTTACCTGCACGTCCATAACGTTTCCTTCAAAAACAAAAAGGACAGTCGCAAACTGTCCTTAATGTGCCTGGCGGACAGCGCTTTTATCATACAGGCTAACTGATTTGAATCACCGCCGACCCCGCCGCAGCCGCGGGGAAATTGATCGTGAATGTAGCGGCAGTCGTCGTCTTGTCTGCCCCAAAATCCAACACCGCAATAGCCTTATTACTCTTGCTGCTGTTGTAGATTAACGCGCCGCGAGCGGTGATGGTAGACGCCGCCCAGCTCACGTCGTTGAAATCTACGATTGCTGCGATGCCGTCCAGGGAGACTACCGCGCCCGTAAGGGTCTCGCCGCCCGCAACGTACCCAACGCCAACCACTTCTCCGCTCGTGGTGTACGCCGTGGTGGCGGCGCTAAGCGTAGCAGCGCTGGTATACAGCGCGATCTTGATGACGTCCGTATCCAGATCGTGTTCGGCCAGCAGGATCTGCTGCTTGAACGAAGAACACATTGTTTGAGATATCGCCATCTCAGCTTACCTTTTCACGAAATTGGCCAGAACGATAAGCATCCTGACGAAGTTTGCCATCGCCCAGATTCTTCAACAGCCCGATAGCTTGAACATACATGGTGGTGTAGAGCTGCACCATGTCAGGCTCGCCTTTCATAAAGCGAATCGCCTCTACCAACGCTCCGTTAAGCAGGGCTGAGTCAAACTCATCCCCAAGCCACGTCGTCCCCGCGGTAACAATAGACTCGGGGTAGTAGCCGTAGTGGAGCTCAGTAGCGTAGCTGTCGTCTGGAGTTGGCCCAAGGATGAACGTGTCCGCATCGAAATACGCGTAGTGCTTGGGCAACCCGGTGCTAGTGGGCACAGGGTATGCCTCCCGCATGAAATTCACGTCTTTGTTCAGCAGAAAGTGATACGCCCCATCCCCGTCAACAACCGCCAGCGAGTAGGCATACAAGAAGTCGGCAGGGGTAGTAAGGTACTTATTGTCTGCGGTCAGGCTGCCCGTCACATTTTTACGCAACGCCGGGATCTGGACAGAGTTGTAGATTTTTTGCTCGGCCTGTTCAGCAAACATGGCGAGCTGATCCGCTGTGAAAGTGTTTTCACAGATGTCCTGAATGTTGGTACAAAGCGTCACGTAGTTCATGCCGACCTCAAGCCATAGGGCCGCGAGCAGTCACGCCTTTAGTCGCTGCACCTGTACCACGGATCTTAATGCCGGACGTCTTAACGCCGTCATTCGAAGTCATGGACAGCCCATCAGTGGGGGTCCAATTCTTCTTTTGCTCAAACGGCACTTCCTTGCCAGCCTTAACGGGCGTAACTTTTTTGCCTTGCATGGTATGTGGCTCCGCGTAGGTTGAGGCCGCACCGACCTCTTTTCCCATCAGCTTGTGGCTGTACTTAGACATTCGTTTTCTGGCCTTTGTAGGCAAAAGACGATTTTTTCTGGTTGGCAACTTTAGCCAAGCCCCGGCCCAACTGCTTACGCTGAAGGCTCGTGACGCCACCTTTGGCGTATCCTTTAGCCCCGTGCATGGACTTCTCGTGAGCCTTCACAGCCTTTTTTGCTTCGCCCTTGGCAACTTCTTTCATACCCATTTTAATTCTCCTAGACCGTAACTGTAACCTGCCCAACCGTGCCCACCGCGTGTAAATCATTGAGCACGAGCCCGGTAGCATTAGCGGAGGCCCCACCAACAGGTGCCCACCCCCACTGAATATCCCGCGACCCGTTTTGGGCCGAGGTATACACCAACGACTGATCCGGCCGGGGCCTACGCAGGGCCTGCGGATCATCGACAGGGTACATGCCCTGCATGTTCTGCGGATGGTCCACACTCCAGCACTCTGTGCAGGCCAGCACGTTTGTTTTCTTGGTGCGAACAATCAGTTCTTTAAGCTGCGGCAGGGCGTACCGGAACCCGCAAACATCGCAGAATCCGAACGCTTTTTTGCCCGCTGCAAACCGATTGCCCATGGCTACCTCGACCGGAACATTCGCGGCACGAAGCGAACTGAAGCCTTCTCCCGGTCCTCACCAGCAGCAAGATCAAACTGCTCGTCGTAAGCGGACTTCAACATCTGAAGCCGATCTGCCAGGGCGGGATCTTTCTGCGCCAAGTAGTAAGCCAGCCCAGCCACAAGGCACGGCAAGAAGCGGAACTGAACATCAGGCGTCTCAACGCCGTTGCCAGCATCTTGAATCCGCCGCATACGCCAGTACACAAGCGTGTAGGTCTGGGTGGTGTCCGGCACTGGCCACACGGTCACTTCGGGTGCGGCTCGAAGGCGCTGGACATACAACTGAATCGGCCGTCCCTGAACGTTCTTGTTGGGGATGGTCGCGTACGTAGACACGCTAATCCGCGAGATAGCCAGGTCCGCTTGCGTAGTCGAGCTGCCCGTACGAATGACATGATCGAGCAAGTCGATAGTGTCTGCAGGGAGCGTGTATGTGGCCGTACCGGGCGTGAGCACCTGGGTGCCCTGCTCGATGGTCCACATGTTGATACCGCGGTTCTGCCACTCAATCGTCAGCAGGTTCATCGACCGCCGAGCGGTTCGCAGGTCATACCCCGAACGCATCTCGCGCCCAGCACGCTCCCACGCCTCTTCAGCGATTTCAGTGAAATCCAGATTGAACGCGGTTGTGCCGGATGTGGTCATAATTACCTTTTTGCAGTCTTAGCCGACTGCTTAAATGCCGCCGCAGTCGGGGCGCCTTTGGCGCCCGGCTTGCGCATCTTCTCGCCTGAGCCCGCGGCAATGCGTTTGCGCTTGGCGTTGATGTTCTCGTAGAGCCCGCCCGCGGCATACATGTCCACGTTCTGCGGATGGTCCTTTCGGACAATCTTTTTGGCTTTGGGCATCTTTTTGGGGTTGATGGCCCCCATGCCGCGGCTCGGTCTCATCAGATCATCCTGCCTTTGGTTTTGCCTTTGCTAGCGATGCCGTCCGCACGCCGGGAAGCGGAACTCACAGAGCCGCCTTTGGCAAAATTACCAGATTTAGGACCGCCAGCTTTGCCACGGGTTTCTCGATACATTTCCGCCGCCGCTTCTCTTTGCGCGGCTTGCGCTTTTTTTGCAGCGGAAGGCATATATCTAGGGCCGCCCTCTGGCTTTACATACTTTTCGCCACGGCCACGCGCTGCTTGTTCTTCTTCTGCATATGCTTTACGAGCAGCAACTCCAGACGGGCCGGTATCTTCCCCGCCATAATAAGAAGGCCTAGCTCGGTAGTCTTCTAAAATTTTGGCCTCATTATCCATGCTTGCTCCTTAGCACTTCCCGCCGGATTTCATCACGATCTGTTTGGCCTTGGTTTTGCCTTTCTTGGCAATGCCGTCAGCCGCCTTGGTGAAGCCTCCAGCAGCATAGCACTTGCCGCCTTTTTTCATGCCTTTAGCTTCAGCCTGTTCATGCTTGACCATAGCTTTGGGGGCGCCTTTAGCTTTCATAAAGGCCAGTTCTTTCTTCATCATTCCTTTGGACTCTTTCATGTCACCACCCTCGCTAAATTTACGGCCCTTGTCGGCCTTGACGAACTCTTTTCCAACCGACTGCGGAACTCCAACACGTTTGGCCGCCGCCGGGTTATTGGCCACCATGGCCATCAGATTATGCTGTTTCAGAGATTTACTCGGCATTTTCTTCCCTTCTACCAGTCAGCCAGCTTTGAACCGTAGGCGTTTCGTAAATACGGATCAGGGTCCACACGATAGAAAACAAAGCAGCGATTGCCGGTAAATAATCCACAACTGTCCCGATCACCGTGACTATGGACGCCGCGTCGCCTACCTGTTTGGCGACATCATTAGCATGTTCGCTCATTTACAACCCCACCGTTTAAGACTAGCAGCCTTGCGTGTTGGGCGCCCTTTCTCATCTTTCATCGGTCCGGGCATCCCACTCATGCGCGCACAAAACGATTTTTTACGGCCAGCGTCTGCTTTAGTTTTCGGGTTCGGCGCCGGGGCCTTCAGGTTTGACCCTGTGGCCGCGTTATAACGAGCGCGCCCCTTGGCAGTAAGCCCCGCACCTTGTGACACAGGAAGCTTTTCGCCACGGCCCACAGCCAACGATACGCCCTTCTTAGCCATGAAGAAGCGACTCCAGCTGGTTTATTGTCTGCTGTGTCGTCGCCAGGTCCGCCTCGGTGGCCGCCAACGCCGCGGCATCCCCCGTGCGGACTGCGGACTCCCGCAAAAACGAGAGATACGACAGCCGGTTTTTAGCTATATCAAGCATCTCAACGAGGGTCATACCAACACCACCATTTCTTGTGCCACCGTTGAAGTGTGAGATTGCAACAAAATCACATCATACGTGTCAGTGCCATCAATTGCCGCATAAGACGCCATTCGTTGCCCGGCGACTGACGTACCTGACTGCAAAAAGTCAGTCGGGGTAAACGGCGAAAGCACTCGGTTTTTGACGTCAAATCTATACATTTGGTTGACAGCCGCAGCCACGTAAATGTTCATGTAGAACATCCGGCCTTCATTTTCGTACGGCGAATACGTTCCGCTCGTGCCGACCGTTAAAAGAACGGCCCCATCATAAGTGATAGTGGAAGTCCAAGTTCCAGTGATGCTGCCTGCAATATCTAATACGTCTAGTGTTGAACTTCCTGTTCCACGGAAGAAGTAACAGAACGACTGGCGAGCATTACGAGCAGCATCAGGCTGAATACCATAAGACGGAGCCCACATGCCGCCTGACGCGTTTACGCCAGGAGCAACACCAAAGTAAGTCGTGGACCACGCGTTAGCAGCAATGCTGTTGGTGCCGTTGTTGATCGTCGCGTCGCCGTAGTTGTACGTATAGACAGTAGTCGTTGCGCTCGAACGAACCAACATCAAGTTTGGCAACTCGATAACGTATTTGGCAGACGTTGAAGGCGTAACAGCCCACGCCGTTCCAAGCGTATAAACGGGCGACGGGCCAGCAGTGTGACTGGCAATGATACGACGCTGACCAACAGCCGTCGGGTTAACCGTATCCTGAACAATTCGAATCTGAAAGTTGCGATACTCGTTGGCTGCAACAACGGAGTCGCCATTAGCAGCTTGGCCCGTCAATGACGATGCTCCGGCAGCAGTAGCGGCCAAAGCGTAACGAGCAACTACTCCAGTGTCGTAGTTAAACGCGCCCTTAATCATTCCATCGCCAGGCGAGCAGTCGTATGGTGTGTATTGTTCGTCTAGAACAAGAATCGACGAATCAGTACCAATCGTTGCCGGCAATCCTGTCGTGGACAAACCAGTGGACAGCGTGTTGCTGGCAACTTCAAACGAACGCCAAATATTCGATGCTAAGGTGCCTGCATTAAGCATGAACACGCGGCCGGCAACGATTTCGTATCGTGCGCCGGTCGCAGGCGTAAACGTAAATGCAGATAGCACCGTAATGGCGGGCGTCGTGCCGGACGTATTCCCAACGATATACCGCTCTTCAGTCTTGCCCGCCACGGTATCAATAATCCGCAGCTTGAACCCGTATTCACCGGATCCGCCACGGTTGGCCAGCATGTTCGTACCAACTGCCGTGGGTAACGCCGTTGAAAGCGTCACGCTCGTAGTGGTAGCGCCTGCGGCAATCGTGCCGACCAAACCAAGCGAAGGCGCAAAAGCCATGGCCGCGCCCGCGCCAAACGTACCCGACAAAGCCGGAGACTGAACAAGATTCCAGCCTTTTGTGACTATGTTGTACCGGTTCAAAACTGCCGCGGAAACAAGCTGATAAACAAACGGATTGCGAGACACATCTGAGCGCATATCCGATGCCAAGCATGCGCCAGCCGCGTGAGCGTTAGGCGCCGGCGCTACTTGAGCCCACATTAACCGGTCAATTACTTTTTTGAACGTATTTGCCATTTATATGCCTCAAGTAATACGCGACCGCACGCAATCAGCCCAAGCAGACAGGTTTGCCCCATAAACCTGGATTCTGCCTTGCAAAGTATCGATGGTAGATAAGTTGGTTACGGTTGTGACGGTTGTGACCGTTGTCACCGTGGTGACGGTGCCAGACTCCAACACCACCGTGCCGCGCTGCCGCTGGAGGGACTTATCGTATCCTTGCGGGGCATTGAGCGCGTTGAGCACGCGAACAAGCAAAAACTCCAGGTCGGTGTCTTTGACTGGAAGCGGAGCGGCGTCATCCACCCCAACCAGCGTTGCATCGACTGGCGCTGCGGAAATAGGCGCTACAGGAGAATATGACGTCCAGCCGGGCACTTCGTACGCAGTAGGTACGCCGGACCCGGTGTCTCGATAAACGAACAGCTGTCCTGTGGAGTCCACAAACACAACGTCGGAAAGGGCCGCGCCGCCGCCCCCGCCGCCCGTTGTGGGTAGTGGATTTAACGACGTAATTGGATCGCCGTTATCATCCAGCAGGGATGTCCGAAAATCGACGATTCCCGTCATACAGAAAGCTCCGCGATATGCTGCTTGTGCATATCAATCAGGGCTTCCTTAATCTGGATCTGCTCTTGCTTAAGCAGCTCGTACTCAGCCAGGGCCTGCTCGGCTTTAGCCTGCGCGGCATCCAGCGCACTGGCTTTCGCGTCCAGCGCAGCTGATTTAGCCAGCACGGCTTGTTCGGCCTGCGCGGCTGACTTCAGCTTGCTTTCGGCAGCGGCCAAGGCTTTCTGAGCATCTGCCACCAGCACGTCAGCAGCGGCCCGCGCGCTCGCTGCAACAGAGTCAGCGACAGCTTGTGCCTCGGCCTGCATCGCACGCACTTGAGCCTTAGCCGCGGCCAACTGAGAAGCGGCGGCAGCCTTGTCCTGCTCGACCTGCTCGCGGATCTTAAGGATCTCCGCAGCTGGGCCTACCAAAGCGAGATACTTCTTGTTCTCTTCGATAGCCGCCAGCAAGGTCTGCAGTTTCTCTGCATACGCTTGAGGGTCCGTAACAACCGTCAGCAGGCTAAAGACCTGATTCGCGCCACTGCCCGCCGCACTTCCGTCAATATTCGTCGCAATGCTCATTCGATGCCACCTGCCTGCACGATAGTCAATCGGACGGTCCCTGTACCGGAGTTCATCACCAACCGTACCCCACGAACAGGGTACGCAATGTTGGAGTCCAACGTCGCGGTCTGGCTGGTCAAACTGGGGTGATTCACCCAGTTGCCAGACGCAGGGGCGTAAGTTAGGGCGAACACGTCGTCGAATGTGTACTGGACGGTGTAGTTAACTGTCCCCGTGACCGTCACTCCCAACGCGATATTAAACGGTGAGATGTAATGGTCGAGTGGGCACACATTCGACGTGCTAGCGCCTCCGCTCAATGTATAGACTACTGGACGCATATAGCCCCCTTTAGTGGGTCAAATTAGGCGTCAGCGAACGGGGTAGCAACCGCACCAGAGCCAAGCAGGACGCCTTGCACGAGATATTCGAGCGAGGCCAACGCGGTAATGGTGATGATCGTTCCGGCGATACCGCCCGTCGTGGTGCCGTTCAGGTTGATAACGTCATTCGATGCCGCGGGAGCATAGCCAAAAGTCGCGCCAGACGAGTCCGTGTCGACCATCAGCACTGAGCCAACGAACTTATCGGTGCCATCAGTCTTGATGGCCACAGCCGTCGCTGCGGTATCGATCACGATGGTGTAAGTCGTGCCGACGTTGTTCAGCGTGTTGGGGTCAGAGCCGGGGCCGGAGGTCGCCGGATCGGCAGTGGCAATGATTGCGGGCAGCGTCAGGATCAGCGTTGCGTCGTTGGTACGGATCACCTTGCCAGCGTGAGCGGCAACGGTCAGGGAGAGTGTGTTGGTGCCGTTAGCGACGTTTACGATGGTCCCGGGGCCTTGGGCGTAGAAGCCGTTCAAGGAGCGAACCGGACCTTGGAAGGTCGTGGTAGCCATAGATTGTTCCTCATGCGGTTAGGTATATGCGTCTGCATGACGTCAGCCGGGTCTGTCGCATATACCGGGTACTCCCGGATACCTACGTTTTAACAGGTGGCTGAGGTGGGGTCAAGGACATTTGGAGACGCTAACGCTTCCGAATCATCCGGCAGGCCGTTTGACTTGCGTAGGTTCTCCTCGCGCGTGATAACCCGCAAATTCCACGGCACGTGCAAACCGCAAACAAATTCCGACCGCAGGGGGTAAATATGATCCACAACGTAGGCTTCCCCCGTCGTTTTAGACATGGTTATCGCTATCTGATAGAGCGCCCGCATTTCTGATTTTTGCTTGCGCGTAATCCATGGCGGAGTAGCTTGGCGATGCTTGCGGCGACGAACTTTTGTATCCGCTAAAACCTGTAGATTATTGGCAATTTTCCAAACTCGACGGTAGGCTTGCTTTTCTTCATTCGGGCGCGCGTTTGCCCGAGCTATAACGGCGGCACGGTTGCGCTCGTAGTATTTGGCTTTAGATTCTTTGCCTGCTTCTGATCGGTTCCACTCCGCAAAGTAGTCCGCCCGAGTAACCGCCCCGCGCTTCCATTCGTCTTTCAAGCACTCCACACACGCGCCTTTGGTTTTGCGGGGGGCGATGTGGCCATGTTTGCACGGCTCTCCTGTGAAGTAATACTTGGCTCCGGCTGCCTTTGCTTCGGCGCGGGTCTTGGGTAGGTTTGAAGTGTCCATTTTTAGCTCCTGGGTTACGACACAGGTAATGTATCACAGAAGCATTTGTGTATTCAAAGCACGCAAAAAAGGGGCCGCAGGGCCCCTTCCAAACACTCGTAAGTGCTTGATTTACATCAGCTTGCGCCGGGCGAACCGAAGATGCCCAGAGGATCGCTCACGCCGAACGAGTAACGCTCGCGGGCCTTGTAGCGGGTGTTTCCCGTGTCAAAATCACCATCCATTCCGGTTTGCATCGGAGTACGGACGAAGTGCTTCAGACCATTCGGAACATCCGTCAGCAGGAACCACGCGTTGGTGTCCGTCAGCCAGTGGTTGACGGTGTAACCTTCGGGGATCGAACCGTTGTTCTTCAGCGCGTTGATGTCGTTGTCGGCGGTGCCAACACGCAGCTCGGTCTCGAGGAGACGAGTTGCAACGAACATCAGTGCGGGAGGAACAACCAGCTTGCGGGGCTTGGCAGCGATCAGCAGACCACGCTCATCCGTCCAGCCAGCGATCTGAATGACAGCGGCCTCAAGCGAGGTCTCATTCAGGTCGGCACCCGTCGTGGGACGGTTGCTGTTGGTGCCACCAGAGATCAGGGGGTGATCCGTGGCGCACAGAACCTTGCCGTCACCGTAGGTGGGGCCGCCCGTAAAGGCTTGGTTCAGGATGGAGGCAGCCTTGACTTGCTTGGTGTAAGCCATGGCACGAGCCAGCGCCTTGGTGTAACGCGACGACAGGCTGTCGTACAGGTTATCTTCAATCGCCTCTTCGGTGATTGAGAAGCCCATGGCGATGGTTTCGTGGTTGTAACGAGCGGTCCAGGCTTCTTGCGCATTGTCATACGCAATTGCAGAACCTTCGTTTTTCACCGGAGCTGCGGAGAAACCGGACAGCTTGGTTTCTTCTTCGAACGAACGCTCGGAAGTTTCGGTTTCGAAAATTTCCTTGTGTTCTTCGCCGTAGCGCTTGTACTCCAGACCGAACAACGCATTCAGGCCGGGCAGGAGTTCTTTGAGTAGCTGGGCACGAGAAATTGCCATGATTTACTCTCCTTAGACGCCAGCAGTAGCGTTGTATGTGTGGTAGGTAGCGTTGAACTTAACGATAAATTCAACGAAGTTTCCGGAGGTGTTCTTGGTTTCCGGCACCACATCAACCACGCGGATCGGCAGAATCGTCGTCACGTTATTGATAAACACGCCCATGCGGCTGTTGCCAGTCGCAGCGACACCCGTGTTCAGCACGAGCTCAGCGTTACAGGCGATGGCATTGCCACGGCTGATGTAAGCGGGGAGCAGGCCGCCAGCGGCATCGTCAGCAACGGCGCTGGTGACGTTCACAACCTTGAACAAGGTGTTGGGGTCATCGCACACGTAAGCCTGGATGTCGTCAGCCACAATGCTGCCGGGGTAGTACTGGGAGTACAGCTTCTGCTTGGTGGCCGGGTTCGTGTACGAGCAACCGAGGAACACGCCAAGCACGCCAGCAACAGGGCTGGTCTGGTTCTGCAGGGTGGTGATGATGATCGTGCCATCGTTCTTGTACTGCACAACGTCGCCACTATAAATGGCCGTGCCGTAGTTCGAAGCAATGGGGACCTGCCGGGTAGCGCCGGCGAACGGCAAGCCGCCGATCAGATTGACCGGCCGCAGACCGTAAGGCGCGTCAACTGTAGGATAAGCCATTTAAGACTCCTAAATTTAGGTACCTGAACCAAAAGTTACCTTGGATTTACGCTCATGGAAGAGCGGCATCCGCGGATCACTTTCGCGCATAAGATTGTTGTCGACTGAACGCATCTGGCTTTCAGCTTGTCCGCGATAGAACGCGTCACGCTCTTCAGCCATCTCAGTCGGGATCTTGCAAAGCATCAGCCCGCCAATCACGACGCTGTCACGATGCTTGTCGCTCTCCACAGCCGCCAGTTGAATCTCTGGATGCTGCGAAGCTTTGACCGGTTCCCAGCCTTCGCGAAGTTTTGCGGAAACGTTCATGGGGTCGGCCTGGTTCAACGTAGACATGCGTACCCATCGAAACGTATACCCCGGTTCCGGATTGGGGTCAGGCAGCAGGGACGCGGGCGCCCAGCGGCGTTTACGAGTGGTAGCTTCACGCGGAGTTCGGTTTTCAGCCATTTTGTTTCCTCATATCTTCAGCAACCTGCCTGGCATACTGCTCCAGAGTTAGCCCTAGCCGTTTAGCTATGGCCTGTTGCGACTTGGTAAGCACGATTTTTTTGGGCGCAGTGGTACGAGTCGCTGGAGCTACCACAGGTTTAGACCTGGGTTTTTCTTCCGGTTCGACGTCCTCGAACTGGTCGGGGAACACCTGGCGCATACGACGGTTGATGCTGTCGTAGTACTCGTTGGATTGAGGGTCGACACCCTGCTTAACAAGCTTTTGATGCAGCCCCAGAGCAAAGCTCGTCATCTCGTCGTCGGATCCGAACCACGGATTGTTTTGATGCCACGCAGTGACTCGTGGATCGACAGACGGTGCCGGAGGCGGTGCCGGAGCGGTGTATTTACTTTCTACATCAGGCGTTTCGGCTTGTAAAGGGGGCAGCTTAAAATTAGCTACTCTATCTGCGCGAAGCTTTGCAGAAGTGAGCGACTCCTGTGCAGCCGTAACCTTATCAGGATCGCCCTCCTCGTATGCAGCGCGGAATTGCGCCTTAGCCTGCTCAAGCTCAACAGTCGCGGCACGTTTAGCCTGCTCGAGTAGTGCTTCCTGGTTCTGGTTGACGGTCTGCTTAAGCTTCTTATTTTCCTCAATGATGCTTTGTGCAAGGCGTAGTGCTTCCTCGCGCTCCCGTAGGGCTGTTTCCTTGGCTCTACGTTCGTCGTGATAGCCGCGAGTAAAGTGCTGGATACGCTTCTTAACCTTCTCGGAATAGCCTTCCAACTCATCGTCAGTGACCTCCGACGGAGGGTCCGCAGGCTTGCGCCCTTGGTCTTTTGGCGGGGTATCGTCTACGACCTCGACTTCAAACTCGGTATCCGCCGACTCAGCCGCGGGGGCCTTGGCTTCTTCCTTGTCGGGATCCGGAAATTCAAACTCAACTTGCTCCATGGTCTCTCCTTACGGTCGGCTGATGCCGCGTGGATCAGCGACAACCGCCTCGATGCTGTCGTCAGACATGAGGCGATACTCCACCCCCCGGAACGTGAACCGTGTGCCGCTGTTGCCGCGGAACATGACGTAGTCCCCTTTGGCGCACCACGGGCCGTGCGGGAACCTATCGGTGTCCGTGTATGCCTGCGAGCCCATGTCCATCACCAACCCGATGGTCGACAATATCTTCTCGTGGTAGACCGTCTTGGCATCCTTGATGATGCCCGACTCGTACTCCTCCTCAACCTGCGGGAGCGCAATCAGCAACATATACCCGACCGGTTTGGGCAGCTGGTCCTCAAACTCTGCGTCGGTCAATGTGGTTTCTTCAGTCATTCTCGTTGTCCAAGTAGTTGTGCTCGAGGTCTGAGACAACAACGACTGCATGGGTCAGACCTCGGAGGACCCCACACAGCTCTTTATACGTCGCGTAGTCCTTCGCATTACCTTCTGCGAGGTGTGCACGCACGCGCGTAATCTCGTCCCCCAGCGTAGTGCGGAGGACTTCAAACACCGTCTTTGCCACGTTTTCTCCCTTGTTGTACGACCGTCTTTAACATGTCCATCTTGAGCCTGTCTGTGTTCTGCTTGTCCTGGGCCTGTAGGCGCGCGCCCTCCTTGCGCTGCTCAAGCGCGACCTTCTGCTGCTCGAGCGCCAGCCGCTGCGCTGCCTGCTGTGCGTCGAGGGCGTCTTTCTGAGCCTTACGCTGGACGTCAGCCTGCTTGATCTGCAGCTCTTGCTGCTGCAGCTGCAACAGGGGATCTTGTGCCTGCTGCTGGGCCTGCTGCTGGGCCTGCTGTTGCTGGTGGATCTGCTGGAGCTGCTGAGCTGCGTCGGCCACGAGGCGGGAGAGCTGCACCTCCATCTCAGGCGGCATGGGCTGGTCAGGCGGCGGCAGGGGCACACCCAGGCGCTCCTCGATCTGCTTGCGGTAGCTGAACCCTAAGTGCTCAGCGACGTGGGCCATCATGGCAGCCTGCATCTGCTGGGCCATGGGGTTCTGCCCGATAGTGGCGCCGACCATGGGGTCCTGTACGAATGTCATGTGGGCGGCGATGTGCGCGTCGTGGTCCTGGTAGATAAACGCTTTGACCGGCTTGCCCACGAGCACCGACATGTTCTCGCTGATGGGGTCCCGCGGCGTCTGGTCCTCGGGCATAGGCACGATCTTGTCCGCGTTCTTGATGCCCAACACCTCGAGCATCTGCCTGTGCAGGTACTGCTGGTCGTATATCTGCGGAGCCTGCTGGGCCATCTGGAGCGCAGCTTGATACTGCACCACCCGCTGGGCCATGGTCGAGCTGTTAGGATCGCTGACCGGGATGACCTCAGTGGTCGCGTAGTCCTCGCGCCGCGCGCGCCTCGGCGCCTTGTTGGGCGAGTAGTCGTAGGACGACGGGGCGTACTCAGCGATGATCGCCTTGAGCAGCTTAAACTCCTGCTTCATCGCGAAGTGCACGCGCGCCTGCACGGCAGCCATGGGCTTCAACGTGCGCTCAAGGATCGCCAGCGTCGTGCCCACCGGCGCGTTAGCCGACATGTCACTTACCTTAAGATCGCTGATCGCACCTAAACGTCGGCCTTCTTCGGTGATCTGGTTGAGCAGGGCCAGCAGGGTCTGGCTGGGCTCTTTGTACGGCAGGGGCATGATGTTGTCGCGGATAGACCCCGAGGGGATATCCACGTCCCTGAACTCTCCGGGTGCGATAGGCGTGTCGTCGCCCTTGATACGCAGCCCGCGTGCCTTCATCCCCCCGGGCAGGTTACTAAGAGTGCCTGCGTCGACCAGCTGACGGATGATCGAAGTGCCCGCTCGCGCGTAGCCGCCGATGATGTGGAGGAGTCCCAAGCCGTAGAACCCAAACCCAATCACGTACGGGTAGTGTACGAAGTGCTGACGCTTGAGCGGGCTGGGGGTGGGGGCGGCGGTCGCTGTGCCTGTTGGCGTGGAGGTAGAGGGTAGGTGGGGCTCCCAGTTACGCCGGATAGACAGGACGGTTTGCGTGGACTTGTCGACCGTGACCACGTACGGGGAGGGCAGATCATTGTCTGCGTTGTCCAGGCCGGGGATGATAAGGTCCGCATGCCCCTCAAACAGCGCGTACCGATTGTCGTCGGTGAGTGAGTAGCCCGAACCCTCGGCCTTTTTCTTCTCGAGGTCGCTGTGGAACGTACGGGGCTCGCCCAGGTCCACGTCCCGATAGAACCCCGACGCCTGGAGCTTCTGCATCTCCATCTTGGTCTTACGCAGCACATGCGTAACCCGCTCCGCGGTTTCCAACGCGGTCGCCCCGTACGGCACAATAATGTCCTCAGCCGGGACCGTGATACTGACCTGCCGGGCAAGGGTGGGGTCAAAGTAGACCTTCTTAAACACGCTGCCCGCCAGCGCAAGATTAAACAGCGCCCGCTCGTGCTCGGTGCGGTACTCCACCATCACGTCGGTCAACTGATAGTTCATATCGTCGCGCACGCGTTCGGCAGCTTTCTCCTTCTCGGGCGTGATCTCGCCAAGGATGAGCGTTTTAACCGGACCGGCAGCAGGGAACGTCTCCTGCATGGTCTCAGCCTGGAACCGAATGGCGGCTTCCGACAAGACGGCGCTATAGACGCCGCAGGCGTCCTCCCAGGGCTCCATCCGCTCCTCATACTTGAAGCCCAGCACCTCCAGCCCTTTTACGTACGTCTCAACCCACTCCTTGCGGCTGTTGATGTCCGCCTCGATCTCATCGAGCAGATCCGAGGCAAGAGAGGACAAGGTACCTTCATCGAGGTGTTCGGCAATATTGGCATCGAAGGGAATCTCCTCCATATCCGAGCCGCCGCTCGAGACGGGGGAGAGGTCGATCTCAACCGACCCGTCCTCGAGCTCAACAACCTCCGCAGGCTCCGTCTCAATCTCAATCGCGATGCCGGAGCCAATCAGGTCGAGCGGGGAGGGCGTGAGCGCCTTATCTACGTTTGTAGCCATGATTTAATCCTTGCAGGTGAATGCGGGACATCAGTAATACCCCCCGCGTCGACGATAAAATACCGGGTCATTGTCCTCGTTATCGGTCCGCAGTGGGAGAAGTCCGCCTTTTCGCACCCGCGCAAGGGCAAGCGTGCAGGCGTCAACCTCGTCGTCGTGCTCTCCGGCAGGGAAGGAGATAATTTCCTCCACAGTTGCCTGGGCCCACGGCGTCTCCGGGAACCAAACATGGCCGGAGGCAAACATATCCGCAACGGCGTTTAGCCGGGCGATCTTGTCCTGTCCCTTGCCCGGGCTGAAGTCCTGCACAAAGATGCCGCTGCGGCGCATCTCGTCAATCAGCGGCTGGCCGCTGGCCTTGGCCTCGACAATGACGCTGTCAGGCTCCCAATCTTGGAACTGCTGCAGGGCCATCTGCTTGAGTTCAGGGAACTCCCACTTGCCTTTAACGCGGTTGAGCAAAATAACATTGGTGGAGTTGTCCTCCTCATTGAAGAACACGCCCCACGTGTGACACACGGAGTAGTCCGACCGATCCTTGGTCGTCAAGGCCGTATCGTAGGATTGGACAATGAAAGATACAGACGGCGGGTTGTCTGCAGTCCACCACTGGATCCACTCCCGCTTGATAATGGCAGACTCCGACGCAGTCGGGTTCTGCATATACTGCGCATTCCACTGCCACAGCACGTGGGCCATCGACGCTTTGGTGCGCAGGAGCGAATCAAGGCTCCATTGCTCAGGCCACAACGATTTCGGCGGGTCGGTCGGGTGATCTACAGGATTATCTGCGTTAAGAATGGCAGGAAACTCAAAAACCTCGTACTGATCGCCCTCTGGATTAAGCGCGGCGTCCTTAATTAGCCGCCCGATGAGGTCCCGCTGGTGCCAACGAGTGTGCAGAATGCAGATTTTGCCGTTAGGCATGAGTCGCGTGCGCAAACCTGCACTAAACCACTCGTACAAAGAATCTAAAGCGTCAAAATTGCCTGTTTTTAGCGCTTGTTCAGACAGCGGATCGTCGACAATGATGAGGTGGGCACCTCGTCCAGCCAAGGCGCCGCCCGTACCGCAGGCAAAGTACTCGCCCCCTTGGGCAGTATTCCATTTCCCCGCGGCTTTTGCGTCGGATGCGATAGAAACTTCTGGGAAAATAGCCCGATATTCGGCGGTTTGCATCAAATTGCGCACTTTGCGCGCCATATCCACAGCCAAATCGGCAGTGTGGGAGGTCACAATGACCTTATGATCGGGGTGGCGACCCAAGTACCATGCAGGGTAGTAGATGGAAATCATCTGAGACTTACCCATACGCGGCGCCATGCTCACGGCAATCCGGTCTTTTTGCCCTTTATCGACATCCATCAGCAGACTGCCGAGGCGCTTGAGGTGGGTGCCGAACTTATAGTTAAGATCGACAGCGCCGATAAACGCTAGAAAGTCATTCTGGCATAGAGACATCCGTTTCCGGCCCTCTAGCTCTTCCAGCAGGGCAAGGAGCTCTGCTTTTTCAGACGGATTCAGCGTCGATAGATCCATCAAACACCGTTTCTATGGGCTCGTTACGGAGATGTGCAGGGTGCGGCATAGGCAGGGTCTCGCCATCTACCACTTTAGACAGCCGCTCACGGAGCATCTGCTCCAGCTCCTCGGTCGGCCGATGCCTTAGCGTAATCTCGGCTTTCTCTGTGAACAGGCCGACATCACTGATCTTGCCTAAAAGCTCCAGGGCCTTGATCCGGACCCGGGGGTCAGAGCTGGACGTCTCGTAGATTAACTTATTAGTAATGTATGTACGCAGCTGACTGGCAGATTCTATTACTTGCTTATCATATTCAGATAGTAGCGCCTTAAGGTGCACGACCGTTCCAGGGCTGGACAGGTCCACCTCGTTTGCCGTCTCCGTCCCCATGAACACCGACCGGGCCTTAACGATGTCCGTTTCGCTAACCTGCACATCCGCTTCTAAATCAGTCAGCGCAGAAAAGGCAGCATCGACTCGAGCCTGCAACGTCTCAAACGTTGGCTCGTACTCGGCAAACTCAATGTGAGTATCCACTACGGGTGTATACATGGGCAACCCAAGGCAGGGTGATGGCTTGAATGTAACGTACGGACATAACAACGTCAAATAAATCCTGAGCGAAGTATGTACTGAGTAAACTAGCGTGGGTAAAATTGTACTGAGTAAACCGTCGGCACATTCCGAATTGTACTAAGTAAACTGGCTTGTCCTGAATTGTACTAAGTAAACTGGCCTGACTCGGATTGTACTAAGTAAACTGGCTTGTCCTGAATTGTACTAAGTAAACTAGCTTGTCCTGAATTGTACTAAGAGGTACTGAGTAAACTAGCTTGGCTAAGTGGGTTTAGTGGATATAAAACTCAGCACATAGCGAGCCGGCGGACCCAAACAGCCCTTGGGGGGTACCGGGTAGGGTGGGGTCCGGCCGGGGCCGATTCTAACGTTAGAGCGCGCCCGGTTTGACAAAGCGTCAAGGGTAGCGTATGATTCGTTCATGCGCTGATAACAGCGTGTCCGACACGGGGCGGATCCCCAAGATATTGCAAAGGTCAGACCATGAAAACCAATGACATCATCAAGACGCTTCCCGAATCGATGCTTGAATCCTCACGCGCAAAGCTGGTCAAAATCGGTGAGCAAATTGGAAAGACAATTGAAAAAGCCCACGTATCACGCGCGGCCGTTATCCAGCCCCTGCTCGATCATGCCCGCACCGCGGGTATCGGGCGCAAACCCTTCATCGAGGACGTGTGGTCAAAAGTCTTTCTGCCCGCACGCGATGGGGGCGCGTTCCCCGAATTGGGTGAATCTGCCCTGCGCAATTATAAAACGTCATTAGGGATTGCTTTTGACTACGGTGTTCCGTTTCGCGCGGGCTTGTTTAATGATCCCAAGTATCGCAAGCAAAAGCCCAAGGCCGAAACCGAATCCCTTGAAGTGGGCGAAGGTCTCGCAGCGGATACCAAGGCCGGCAAAAAGCCTAAGCCCGTGCAAACCCTCACCCGCGCGAGCGTAGTAGGCCAAGCGGCCGCGCTGGTGCACGCTCTAACACAAGTCGGGGAAACAGACGCTGCAGAGGAAATACGCGGAGTCTTGCAAGACTATAACCTGTGGGCCATTCCGAAAGCGGTCAACTAATCCTACACAATACACAAGGGGGCATAACATGATTGAAATTCTAAGTCTTTTAATCGAGTGCCGCGAAAGCGGCAATCTGGATCCGGCGCTGCAGGTGCGCATAGACCTTACCGTGCAAGACATACTGCGCGGTTGTGACGGGCTTATGCGCCACGTACTAGAGCGGGAATTCCTGAATGAGGACCCAGAATGCTAACAATCGGACAGGAATTAGGAATCTTGATTCTGGCGGGCTTTGTGGTTGTGTGCTTAGTCGGCCTATTCCTAGAATGGTAACCCCGCCCCGGCAATCGCCGGGGCTTTTTTTCGCCCATCGGGCGAAACGTCATAGTGGTTTTAAGCGAGCGAGCGAGCTGTGGGCGCGTCATAGTGGTTGCGAGCGGGCGGGGGAGGAGTCTAACGTTAGAATGTGCTATGCTACGTATTCATTCAGTATAGGAGGCGCACATGCGCAACAAGTCGTGGCCGTTTAAGCACCTGGACGTTGGCCAGTCCTGCACCATCCCGGCAGACCTCGCAGCCAAGGCGCGCACGTACGTGCACACGTACGGCACGCAGACGCGCAAGCGATTCTCATGCAAGACGCAGCCGGACGGCTCGCTCGTGGTGACGCGCACAGACCGCAAGGGCGTGGAGCTGATTCTAACGTTAGAGGAGTTCGAGCTGCTGGCTCACAACTTCACCAAGGCCCGCATACGCGAGATTGCACCTATGCTCGCAAAGCCGTTCAGGGTCGAGCGCACAGGCGACTATGTAACACTAATAGCGCGCGTCGAGCAGGACGCTCCGTAACGCGGCGCGTTACGATGTTACGCAAATCATAATAGAAGGGTACGAGCTCGAAATAACTTAGTATGCTATTTAATACCCCCCTGCTAAGTGGCTGATTCGGCAGGGGGAATAGTAAGAAAAGTTCTATAAATAAATAAAACATTATAGTTATGTTATGTTGTTACGTCAGTTTTTATGAAAGCCGAAAAGCCTTAAGGGGGGTTAGGGAAGGCGCCTGCGCGTATTCTTGCTCAAAAGGTCTTTTTCGCTCTCTCTCTTTTTAAATAACGCATAACACACCACACCCTTTGATTTTAAAGGACTTTTCTGTTACGTCAATTTATACAAACGTAACAAGCGTTGATCCAGAACGACTTTTCTGTTACGTGTTTCATCCATATGCTATACCATTTCTCCCTCGCAAGCCGTTGATTTAAGGCCGATAGTTTGTTACGTTTTCACTTTTTCGTTTTTTCCCCTCCTCTGCATTTTCCGCCCATTTATACACTCTTGACAACCCGTATTGTCTGTGTTATACTATATGCTTGTATATACACTCTAAGGTTTTTTACATATGGACAATCTAATATTAGAAGTATTTCCGAGCCGCAATGGCGTGCCCTTGCCTATCCTATATATAAATGGTGTGCGCTATGTACGTATGCCCAACAAACTCATGCCTCTATTAGATGCTATAGAGGCTATTCGTGAGGGTCGGTACAAGCGACCGCCCGCAGCCCCCGATAGAACTGCACAACTCCGGCATTTAACAACGGTCGGCGGTATGACATACGCCGAAGCAGGTGCGCAGTTTGGTATTTCTCGGCAGCGGGTCCACCAGCTGTTGCGAGAGGCTGAGCTTGACAAAGAGTAAAATATATGCTATAATGTATATACGCTGGTAACTCACCTCCAGCTAGCCCCCCTTCTAACGTTAGAGGCCCACCATGCTACCTACGCGAAACCCCATCTGCACTGACTGCGGTATCAATCGCCTTCAACATGCTCGTGCCAATCTCGGATACACCGTGTGTATGTCCTGCGGTGAGCGTGCTGCCCGTGCCCGCAAGCACACGATTGCCCCTCTATCTAAGTCTAATTATGTATTGATCACGGACCCCGCCATGCTCTGCCAACTAAACCCCAAGAGGAGCTAATTGTGAAAATTACACCTGAGCATCTTGCCCATCTACGCGCCGAATTGGAACGTGTGATTGCCCAAACTGGGCGGGAGCGTATTGCCGCCTACAAAGACCGCTTGCGACAAAACCCCGCCGTAAAAAATGTGGATAAACGACTGATGTGGGATTTATTCAACGGGGCACAGCTGCATCTGTTCGCCTGCTCCACGCTGTACGCCTACCTGAACGACGCCCATATCGACACAGCTCTGCGCTACTTGGCAAAAGAGTTGCGCGTTTAGTTTCTAACGTTAGAGGCCAATCATGACTTTCTTCGAGACTCTGTATAAGCATCTGCAAACTCACAAGTACAAGCGCGGCCGGTTCGAGGGGGACGCGCCGCTTGAGCGCCGCGGCGCCACTCACAAGCGTGTCCGGTACAACTCAAGGGACGACACGATGGAGGTGTATGTCTATCGGTCGGTGCTGGTGTCAGCTGCACGTGACGGCACGTTTCGGCTGTTTAACCGGGGCTGGTCTACGCAGGTGACTCGCGACGCGCTCAGCGTTGCTCTGCACATGTATGCCCGCACCCAGCACGCCACTTTCCGACTCTCGGTCGGGGCTACGACTCATCGGGGGGTGTCGCAGTGGGTGCTGTACACGAGCGCCGGCACGTTCTGTTTTTATGATGGGGTGCAGGTAGCAGCCAGCGGCACACCGCTGGAGCCTGTGCCTTTCAAGCGGCGGGCTATCAACCGCGAGCGGTCCTCTGCCTTTTCTAAGGATCCCACGATCAAGGAGTTTTTCCATACCCTGCCTGTCCTGCACGCAGCGTTGCCGGATAGTAGGCCGGTGCACCTGTCGCGAGGCTATTCGTTGTATGCCGGCAGCCTGCGCGAAGCCCTGCAGGACCCGGTCAACTGGCCGCTCATCGTGGAGGTGTTCGGGTATCACCAGAAATGGCAGCTGAGCCACAAGATTGACGACCCGCGCACCGTTGCCCGAGACATACGCACGTCTGCCAAGGGGGACATGTACGAGACCATCGACACGGACTACGTCACGCTGCCGCCGGTCCTCCCCCGTGCCGCCCCAGCCCACACTACCACTATCTAACGTTAGAGGCCCATCATGACTGCTATCAACCTTGCCCAAGCGGTGACCCTTATCCGGACCTGCGGGCACACTAATACTATCCTCCTGCGGGGCCAGCCTGGCATCGGCAAGTCGAGCATCCTGCACACCCTTGCCCGGCACATGCCGGACTATCACCCGTGCTATGTCGACTGCGCTAACCTGGACCTGGGCGACCTGGGCCTGCCTGTGATTAACCGGGACACCGCCACGCCCACTACGTCATACGCGCCAAGCACTCGGTTTGGTGTGCACCAGCCACGGCCTGTGCTTCTAATGTTAGATGAGCTGGGTAAGGCGCCACGGCCTGTGCTCAACATGTTGCTGCCTGTCATCCTTGAGCGTCGGTTGGGCGACCACCTCCTGCCCGTTGGCAGTATCGTGTTCGCTACGACTAACCTGGACACTGACGGGGTGGGGGACAACATACCTGCCCACGTGTACAACCGCATGACAGTTATACCGCTGGCCAACCCGACGTCAGGCGAGTGGCTGCAGTGGGCTCAGGACAACAACGTGGCTGCGGAGGTCTGCGCGTTCGCGGAGCAGTACTCTCAGGTGTTCGAGTGTTACGCAAACAACCCCGACACCAAGAACCCGTACATATTTAACCCTCGCACTGGCAACGTGCGTGCGTTCTGTAGCCCTCGCAGCCTGGCCCATGCCTCTCACATCGTCCGGCACCGCCATGCGCTAGGTGAGGCGACACTACCTGCGCTCATCGGCACCTTGGGTGAGAGCGCCGCTCGGGACATGGACGCCCTGCTGCGTGTGTCCGACAAGCTGCCGCCGGTGCGCACTATCCTGGACAGTCCTGCGCTTGCGCCACTGCCCAAGGACACAGCGGGTTACTTTATCTTGGCGTTTCAGTTAGTGGCGGAGGCGCGGGCGGACACCCTGGACGCCATCATGGCCTACGTCAACAGGTGGGACGCGTTCGAGGCAACGGCTGTGTTCGTCACGTCACTAGCAGGTGACCGCACCAAGGCCCCCATGGGCTGCGCCAACGCGGCGTTCCGCAAGAAAGCCGCTGAGCTTGGCAAACTATTCTGAGGAGACTGACATGCACATACACAAGTTGTTTCTGTTCGCCATCGACACTATCAAAGGCGAGTATCCCGAGGAGCAGTGGCCGTACTACAAGGTGCCGGAGCTGGAGCGCGCGGCCGCCGACCTGCACACCCTGCTCGCTGCACTTAAGAGCATGACTGACGCGTATCAACAGCACTTCGACGTTATGCCAGTGGCTTGGCAGACTTTCGAAAACATCGCCCGTGAGGCGATACGCAGAGCGGAGGGTATATGAGAACAAGTGAACTGACAGGCGCCGCCCTTGATTGGGCGGTGGCGAAAGCAATCGGCGAGTACAAACCCACCGCAGTGCCTAGATATTCGACCGACTGGGCACAAGGCGGGCCGATCATCGAACAGGAAAAGATTGCAGTGATTTATGAGCCTTCACTGCTTTACGACGATTCATGCCGTTGGAAAGCACTTGCTGCAATGAGCAACAGAGAACATGAATACGGACCCACCCCCCTAATCGCAGCAATGCGCTGCTACGTCGCCAGCAAACTGGGTGACGAAGTTGAACTACCGGAGGGCCTTGCTGATGGACGCTAAAGTATCCGAGCTGGTTAAGAATGTGAATGACCTGGTGGGCTCTTACCGGGCGCGGGATGAGACGTTCAGAGAGTTACTGATATTGATCCTGCAGCATCTCAAGGACCCGCGGCACCAGCCAGACCGTAGGAAGCTGCTCATTGAGATGTTGGAGCAGTACGTAGCCCGTCAAAACCCCCCTGTATAGGGCGAAAGGAGATACACCATGCTCACTGCTTGCGATTGCCTGTGTTACTGCGGAGACGACCCCGGTATAGACAGAGGTACCGTACAGCCGTGCCCGAACTTTCTTGAGTCGGCCAGACGTCGGCGGTTGACTGACGCTGCGCCGGACTTGTTGGCTGCACTACTACTGATGGAGGAGATGTTCAGAGGACACGAGGACACTGCGCAGGATGTGTTCATCAAGGCTCGCGCTGCTATCAACAAAGCTACTTCACGGAGGCAATGATGCTAATGCTAGGGATCGAGAACGGACGGACGTGCGTTAAGTTTTTCAAGGATTGGAACCCGGCGTGGCTCGGGCGGGGGTATACACCCAAGCCACCTGCGCCAGTGCGGACCTACGACTACTACGCCATTCAGAGGGCACTACTGCGGGGTAAGAAACGTGTTTAACCAAGACACTGTCACCAAGGATGAGATAAATGCCCGGATCGACGAGCTGGCTGACGAGCGCGACTCGTTTATGGCGGAGACTGGGCTCGATGAGATCGAGGACTCCGACGCATGGGAGGAGGCCATCGAGGTATGGGAGAAGAACCAGCCCGAGGGTATCGAGCTGCGCATGCTGCTGGACATCGTCGAGGAGATAGGCGACGCGGACTACCTCGTTGCAGGCGGGCACTGGGAGGACTACGTGCAGCAGATGCTTGAGGACTGCGGCGACATACCTAGTAACTTGCCCTGGTACGTCGTGGTGGACTGGGAGCAGACCGCCAAGAACGTAGCCAGCGACTACAGCATCATCGAGATAGCAGGTGAGGACTGGTACTACCGATTCTAACGTTAGACACCACTAAGCCACCCTTAACAGGAAGGAACGACGATGAATACAACGGACAGGTTCAACAAGGCGCGTATCTCTATCATGCGGCACCCGAGGTTCTGCCGGTACAGCGGGGTCATGGCATGCGGGACCACCAAGCTGACCACCGACGTGCGGACAGCCTGCACGGACGGGTGGAACACGTACTTTAACCCGGAGTTTTTCAAAGATTTCACGGACCCTCAGCTGCGCCTGCTCATCCTGCACGAGCAGCAGCACAAGGCGTACCGGCACAACGTGGTGTGGCGCACACTGTGGAGAGAGGACTCGCGGCTGGCTAACATCGCCGCCGACCACTTCGTGAATCTATCGCTGATCGAGATGGACAACGGCGAGGGGTTTCTGTCCATGCCAGCTGTCGGCGTGCAGCCCGACCCGCAGTACCACGGCTGGTCAGTGATCCAGATATACAAGCACCTCAAGGAGAACCCCCCGCCCGATGCCGGTGGGCTCGATGACCACGACTGGGAGGCTGTGGACGGCGACCCGTCCGACGCTCAAGCCCAGCAGGAGCTCGACCAGGTCCGGCTGCGGCAGATAGACCAGGCGCTACGCCAAGGTGAGATACTTGCCAAGCGCCGGGCGCAGGCCCTCGGGCTGACTGCGGACCTGGGGTTCGACGGCTTGCTGCACCCCAAGGTCGACTGGCGCAGGGCACTGCGTGAGTTCGTGAGCGAGCACTGCGCAGGCACCGACGAGTCTACGTGGCGTCGGCCTAGCAGACGGTACTTGGCGCATGACATCTATATGCCGTCCATGCAGGGCACTACTATGACGCGCTTGGCTGTCGTGCTGGACACGAGCGGCTCGTGCTTTAACTCGACTGAAGCGACGCGGTTCGTCTCGGAGCTGGCTGCCATTATCGAGCAGGTTAACCCCGCTACTATTGACGTGCTGTACGTGGACACCCAGGTGGCCTCCCACCAGACATTCGAGAACGGGCAGTTTGCCGTGGCCGAGCTCAAGCCCCGCGGAGGCGGAGGCACCGACCTGCCTGTAGCGTTCGATTACCTGCTCAAGCACCAGATCAAGCCCGACGCCTGTGTAGTGCTGACTGACGGCGAGACTCCGTTCGGCCAGCCCCCTGGCTACCCTGTGCTGTGGGCCGTAACTTCTAACGTTAGAAGCCCTCACGGCACGACGGTGTACATCGGAGACTGACATGGACAACGCATGGGACGACTTGCCCAACGCCAAGCATATTGACCGGGTGCTGGCACGCGGACGAGCTAAACCGGCAGAGTGGGCCGCTATGCGGCTGGCTGCTCGGACGCCTGAGTGGGGCGCAGCTTGGGAGGCTTCTTGGGATGCGGCTTCTGGGGCTTCTTGGGATGCGGCTCACGGTATATCTCGCGGCGACATTTGGGATGCGGTTTGGCATGGCTCGAGAGGTGTTGGTATGGGAGCCGTGGCGCTAGTCTCATGGGATGACTGTGCTTACATCCTTGACCTGCATCCAGACGCGGTTCGCCTGCTGAAGGCCGTTGGCAATCCCGCCGCAGTCCTGCTACTGCCAGCCGTTATCGCTATGTACGAAGGGGACTGACATGGACAACGCATGGGACGACTTGCCCAACGCCAAGCATATTGACCGGGTGCTGGCACACGCTCAAGCGCACCTTAACAAGTGGCAGCGGGCGGCGTACAACGTACCCGTGGAGGTGCGAGCGAATGCACTGAATGACTTTCGCGATCAGTTGTTTGATTCCGAGCGAGTAGATCAGTGCGACGCTGCCCGAGGCGCCGCTACGGAGTGGCTGCCTTCAGATCGTCTCGCGGTGAAAGAGTTTGTTAGAACGGCGGTCACCGCACTGGCCGCGGACGACGACTGTGCCTACATGCTCGACACGCCGCCGACCGTCGTGCGACTGCTGGCAGCTACGGGCAACAACGCAGCTGTTCTGCTGTTGCCAGCCGTTATCGCTATGTACGAAGGGGACTGACATGCTGAGCTGGGAGCGAGCGTGGCGCCCACTGCCTAACTCGGAGTATATCCAGCGGCTGTTCCAGCATGCTCGGGATAACCCGCAACGGTGGCGGTTTATGTTCCCGCCGAACCTTGAGTGGGCGGAGACGCTGCGACTGATACATGAGCTGCACCGAGACACGGCGCTGGAGGAGGTGTGGCGGATAGCGAGGCGGCTGCGGTCTAGCCACCCGGCCCTGGCCACAGCGGCGACCACGCTCCTGGCGTGGGACGACGTGGGGTACATGATGGACACTCCGCCTGACGCCGTGAAGTTAATGGCAGAGCTGGACATCCCCGCTGCGTCATTGATGTACGAGGTATCACGCGAATTTAACCAAGGAGCCGACGATGGAGATGACAGTACACGAGCTGAAGGAGCATGACTACAAACGCTACCTTGAGGAGTACTGGAAATGGACCAGTTACATACCGGATGATTGGTGGTACCCAGTGTGGGACACATTCGTAGACGAAACTAAGATTCTTGGGCTGCACAGACTCAACAAGCCAACTTTTAATCTAGCGCACACGCAAGCGGCGTTCGCCGGGCGTGCGAGCTTGGCGCCGATCATGGAGCGGCTTGGGCTGCACGAGAAGTGCTATCCGTTGTATCTGGCCGTGGTCGAGGACGGCAGCTACGCGTCGCTCAGTACAACGCACCGCGGGAACATAGACTTCGAGCTACAGGAAAGCACGCTTTACACCAATCCGCTCGGTGTGTTTGCGGACATGCCGCTAGATGATTGGGTCGAGATGTTGAAGGAGATGTGGGTGCAGCACGACCCTTACGAAGCCGCTAAGCCATTCATACGTGACCTGTGTAGTGATCTAGCACGTCAACTTGAGGAAGCCTACGAGTGGGAAACATCTGAAGAACAGTTCATGGACTCTTGTGACGCTAACGAAGTAACTTTCGAGGTAGACGACGATGAAATTTAAAGTAGAGATAAGTGGTACGAACGTCATTCTGTCGTACGAGCAGCTGGATCTGCTTGCGCAAGCGTTGTCAGGCAGCGAGCGCGTCGAAGAGAAATGGGTTGGGGACCGGTCTGGGCCCAACAAGTCCAACTACGTCAGGCTTATCCGTCCGTACCTCCCAGGGGACCTGCTGCGTGCGCAGTGCGTTACCGACGATGAGTACGGCGCGCTATCGCTCGTCACCAAGCTGGAGGACGAGAAGAATGGAGCCAGTTGAGTGCCGGTATGCAGAGAACGCCGGGCGCTACTGGTTTACCGCCTACGGCCCGTGTGCAGTAGATGACCATGAAGCGGCAGTGCCAGAGCGCCCTGACTGGCTGACAAATATTGTTACTATCGCGACCGTTGGGGAGTATTTCCTGATGGTGTCGGATCCTCCCCCCGAACGGGTGCTGTGGTTCAGTATCGACGAGAACTGCAGCTTGGTGAAATTTGTCGTGCACCAGGATAGATGACAAAGTTTTGTAGCAACTGTATGAAAACCCGGCCCATAGACAGCGGGGACTGGGTAAAGACTGCCGCCGGCAGGCGATGGCGGTGCGCCCTTTGTACCGCTCGAGTAAAGGCTCGAAGCGGGGCTTATCAACCTGAAAGGACTCAAGATGAATCTGGAGTTGGTGATGAAGGCACTAAAGGCAGCTGACAGTATCCTCGGTATCGCTGTGCATTCCGGAGCCCACTTACAGACCGCAGCCGGGAGAGAAGATGCCAGCCACGCCCGCGAGCTTGTCAAAGCCGCACTTAGTCAGTTCACACCCCCACCCAAGGAGCAAGCATGAACGTGCAACCTAATCAACAAGCCACATTGCCATCTGAACAAATTAAGCGTTTGACCTATGGCGAGCTGAAACAAGAAAACGAAAGCCTTCAGGCCCGAGTAACTAACCTGCAAGGCACCGTCGATTATCAGCACGCCGTCATCATCAACCAGCAACCGACGATGGCCCATCTTCAGTGGGAGGCGTCCAAATGGCAGCACTACAAGCGGATCCTGGAAGCCAAGGAAGGAAAGTCAGCAGTGGCGGAAGCTGAGAGCCTTGTTCAACAACGGATGGCGGGATTGATATGAGTCTTGATGCCATGAAGCAAGCACTTGCGGCGTTGGAATGGAATTTGCCGGTTATTGAGGATTACGGAGTCAAAGCCCAACTGCACCAACAACACAAAGCCATTGATGCCCTCCGCGCCGCGATAGCTGAGGCAGCGATGCAGCGGCTTACGGATGTGCAGCAGGAGATGGAGCAGAGGCCAGCCATTTATCCAGAAGAAGCGCGCGAGCTTGGGCTGGAAGAAATTCCGTACTACACCCACCCCCCTCGCCGCGAGTGGGTTGGGCTAACTGAAGACGACCTGAACTTTTGGTCTGAGGAGCTTGGCTTGGACGAGTTAGGCAAGGGCGTATTGCGGGCGGTGGACGCGCATCTGAAGGAGCAAAACTCGTGAGCATCGAAGCTATGAAGATGGCATTGGAGGCGCTGGAATTAACCGCTGACCGCATGCAAAAACAACGTGACGCCGTCACCGCCCTCCGTGCCGCGATAGCTGAGGCAGAAAAACAGGAGCCGGTCGCCTACGTAACAGGCTACTACGACGGGCATCTCGTCGTGAGGCCGATAGAGCACGTTGTGCTGCCTACTGGCATGGCGTTATACACCCACCCACCCCGCCGCGAGTGGGTTGGGCTGACGGATGAGGAGATTGCGAAAACGGCTGACGCAATGCTGGCTTGCCAGATTGAAAGCTACGAAACCAGCGGAGTCTACGACTTTGCCCGCGCCATTGAAGCCAAGTTAAAGGAGAAGAACCCGTGATTAGTTGGCTAATGGATAAGTGGTGCAGTTGGTTCCACGGCGGGGACATAAAACGGGATTGCTACGGGCGCATCAACTGGCAATGCCGCGAATGCGGCAGGTGGGGTGTACCTGTTGATGCACAAACAGAGCGGCTGATGATTGAAAGAGACATTGCTGCAAAGCTTAAGGAGCGCAACACATGACAGAAAACAGTGAGATTTGTCGCATTAACGCAGATGGCACCACAACCTATCACTGGGACAACATTGAAACGGCAGCACAGAGATGGCAACCGGGGTGCGACGACATTTCGGTTTACGTATCAAAGCTACTCCTGCCGTTGCGTCCAAATCTTGAGTGGGTTGGGCTGACGGCAGACGACCTGCGTGAGCCAAAAAACGGAAAGAATTGGCGGGTCGAATGGTGGAATGAGTCGTGCCGCATGATGCTGCCAAGTGACATGAGGATTGATGCTTTCCAGTCCTACAACAATGGGACGCTTCAATTCACGATCAAACGGAATCCGCAAGCCATCGAAGCCAAGCTGAAGGAGAAGAACTCGTGAGTAAAGTCATTCCATTTACCGGCATTACCAAACTTGATTTGCCGCCAGATGCAATTCTTGAGTCAGCTATCGGGCAACTGGAAGGCGTGGCGATTATGGGTTGGACACCTGATGGCGAAGAATATTTCGCGTCATCTTACGCAGATGGTGGGACGGTTCTCTGGTTGCTTGAGCGCATGAAGCTCAGACTACTTCAGGTGGAAGCATGACGTGCGATGAGTGTGGCAAAAGCAAGCAGGACGGATGGGCGCTTTATTGTGTGTCGTGTCTGGAAAAGCCGTGGGTTGGGCTGGCAAAGAACGACGTTATCAAAGCGATGCGAGAGTCTGGCATGAGTTTTCATCTTGGTATGTCGCATGAGGTTGTGATTTACCAATTGACTCGGTTTGCTAACACCCTCGGTGATTTGATGAAGGAGAAGAACGCGTGAGTATAGAAGCAATGAAGCAAGCGCTTGAGGCGCTGACTTGCTCGGACGAGCACGACGACCCCGGCCATCGTTGTTCGCACTGCGATGACTACGTTGATCGCAACGGCCCTGTGCGCGCAGCCCTCCGCGCCGCGATAACTGAGGCTGCCATGCAGCAGCTTACGGATGTGCAGCAAGCGATTGAGACTGCTGTGGCGGATCAAGCCATCTACGGCATGGGCATCACACTAGGCGGGAAACGGATTGATCCTGCGTCGATATACAAGGAGCCGTTTCCAGAAAAGATATGGGAAGTTGTCCCACCCCGCCGCGAGTGGGCTGGGCTGACGGATGAGGAGATAAAAGAAATCATCGGGCCGTGGGGCGATACGCCCATCAAAGGCTACACCCGCAAGCTGTTCGACCAGATCGAAGCCAAGTTGAAGGAGAAGAACTCGTGAGTATAGAAGCAATGAAGATGGCGCTTGAGGCGTTGGACAGCAAGCATGATATGTCCAAAGCTGAATGGCGCGTACTTCAATATCGCGCTTTTAACGCCCTCCGCGCTGCGATAGCTGAGGCATCCGGACAGGATGTGCAGCAGGAGATGGACTGCTACGGCGACGGCAACGTCTACCGCGGGCAGCGTAGTGCCGACAGCCAGATACAGACGATTCTCGTGCCACCCCGCCGCGAGTGGGCTGGACTGACGGATGAGGATGTAATGGTCGCTGCGTATCAGGCTGGGTTTGACATTCACGAGGATTACGACAACGACGACGACCCAAAGGAAATGCACTGGTGGACGCCAGATGGCGAGGTGTGTGACGACTCATTGTTGAAGTTGCGCGACATCATCGAAGCCAAGTTGAAGGAGAAGAACGCGTGAGTATTGAAGCGATGAAACAGGCGCTTGAGGCGTTGAACAAATCGCATCCTTATTCCAACTCAGATAAGGACTTGGACGCACATTCAGAAGTCATTGTCACCCTCCGCTCTGCGATAGCTGAGGCAGAGAAGCAGGAGCCGGTGGCGAATGATCGGACGATGACTGTGGTTTATCGCAACGTTACGCCAGACGATGCCCGATCTCTTATGTCGCATCCAATGGCGGTTTGGTTTGGATGGTGCCATGCGCCTTATGAGCGCGACCACGCTCGCAGTTTGCTTGACATGGCCGCCGCACCCTCCCGCGAGTGGATTGGGCTGACGGATGAGGAGATTGAAGACCTGTACTTTGATGGATTCAGCATGAGCCAGTTGCATGAATTTGCCCGCGCCATCGAAGTCAAGTTGAAGGAGAAGAACGATGACAAGTGATTGTTTTGAGTTGCTGGCAATAGTCGGAGTTGGTTTGTTCGGTGGGCTGATTAGCTGGGCGATATTGAAATGGGAGAAAAACGTTGGATGAGCCGATTCTGTACCGTTTTGGCGTGTGGCTATGCAAGAAGATCAACCACCCATTCCCGCGTGCGGCATGGATTTACGACGGCTATTACCATCGTGATTGCCGGTGGTGCGGGCGGATTGTGAGTGAGCCGTTGAAGGAGAAGAACTCGTGAGCGAAACCATCAAAACCAAATACAAAGCCAGCATCCCAGGCAAGAGCAGCATTGAGATTGAACACGGGACGCTGCCGCTAGACCTTCACAAGATGATCGTGTGGATTATGGTTATGCCAGAGGAAGCAAAAGCGCTGTTGCCTGAGTATGAGCGGCTGAGGGGAGAGAAATGAAGCGCGATGAAATTATTCGCATGGCCCGACAAGCCGGCGCAGAACGAAGCTGCATCAATGACGAAGTGTGGATGCTGGCGTTGGCTGAGACTGGGTTTGAGAAGTTTGCTGAACTAGCCTTTGCCGCTGGCGCTGCTGCCGAGCGCGAGCACAGGGCGTTTGAAATTGCCGAATGTTATCGGTGCGGGTGGGATGGCGGCGTAAAGGCCGAGCGCGAGGAGTGTCTGAAGTTGGCTACCGAGCCAGGACGAAACAAAGCGGGCGTAGCAGCCGCCATCCGCGCAAGGGGAGCGAAATGACCACGAGAGAAATGATTGAGAGATGGTTTGACAGTGGCGTAGAGCAAAGCAAGCGGCACATGGTCATCGTGTGCGACACGTTCGACCATGAGGACTACCCGGTGTTCACGGACACGGATCAGGACTGCATTACCATGGTCAAGGCTCCGGGGGATATGCAACGCATCATGGAGGTGTACGACTTGCGGTTGGACAAGCAAACGCAACTAAACGCTAAGCGATGCTGGAGCCTTCCGAACACGGCCGTAACATCAAGTTGCGCCAGCGCTATCCCAGCAAGGGAAGAGAAATGAACCGTGACGACATTACCCGCATGGCGCGGGAGGCTGGATTTGTTGGCTTTGATGGAGACAACGGATCGCTGCGCCGTTTCGCCGCCCTTGTCGCCGCTGCCGAGCGCGAGGCGTGTGTTCAGTGGCTTGAAGAAGAAGGCTGGTTAAAGTGCGCTGAGGATCTTAGGAAAAAATGAAAACACCAAAGCGAACACATGCCCGCGATATGGGCGAGAAACTGGCGCAGCTATGGGAGCGTACCAACTACACGCAGCGCGAGCGCGGTGAGCCTGGATTTACGCTTCAGTGGATGCTTGCTGATGCTTGGCTGAAAGGTTTTGAGGCAGGCCGGCGTGATGAGAAGCAGAGGAGTAAAGAGAAATGAACAAGCTACCGCATTGGATGCAGTGGATCTTGCACCTATGCACCATAACCGGGCTTACCGTTTGGGTGCTGTTGCTGGGTGAGATTATTGATAAATTTTTGTGGGGGACGAGATGACTACTGCCGTTTTACTGCCGCGCGACCAGATCGCTACCCAGGCGATGCAAGCGATTCTGAGTAACCCTGAGCTGTTCATGCAGACCCGTCTGGATGAGGCGCTGGGCAAGACTGCGCAGGCCCGTGTTGCCACGCTGGCGTACCGTTACGCCGACGCCATGATTGAAGCCCGTAATAAGTAACTAAACCAGGAGATGAACCATGAAGAAGTTGTTACCACTAATGCTCTTTCTGCCCGCTGTGGCGTCGGCCGACCCTTCAGAGTGGGCGTTCACGATTAACAAGACCGGATACGTCATGCTGCCCGCCACTCTGCACAACACCGTGCCAAAAGGCCCCGCGGTGCTCAGTGCGTTGTGGGAGGTTGGGTCAGACGAGTTTAGCGACAGGTGGCAGGTGACTGCTAAAGGCTGCAGGCAGACCTTCGGCAACGTCGAGATCAAGTCCGCCCGCGGGACTTCGACTTATCAGTGGGTGTGGGAGGGTCCGAGGGCATATGACCAGCTCGCCACGAAGATGTGCTTCCACCACGCCGTTACCTTGGGGGAAGGGGATAAGAAATAAAAAAGTACGGCCCGATTTTGCCTGGAGGCTCCAATGTCACTGCGCCCGACCCTTCCGCCGTCCCTGTACCGCCAGCTGTTGATAGTGCCGCTGGATGAGTCGCCTAAAAAGCAGGTCAGCTTTAGCGATCTCAATCCAGTTAAGACGTTTTATAAGCATCATCCCCCGTCAGAGGTTTCTGACAAGCCCATCGTGCAACAGGCAATCGAGCATATCCGTTTTCTTGAGCGCAAGATTGCTCGACTTGAATCGACTATAGAGAGAGGTACCGCACCCGTGAATATCTATCCGCCCGAGTCCACTGGAACCTTTGTAACCCCTCGGACTTCCATGACCCCGTCTACCCCTGGCACCGCGCGCTCGGTAAATGCTCCGGAGCAGTGGGCCGCTAATGATGTGTATACTGCCCATCCGCCAGCCAACGTGCGTGAGGCGATAGCAGCGTCGAGTGTAATAACTCCGTACAGCGTAGTGCCCGCGCCGCGCACCCGCCCGCGAGTTGTGCGGCCCCCTCGGATAGAGGAGCCCGCGGCGCCTCCAGCCAGTAAGCTCAAGCGGTTTCTTTCTACAGCTTCGGCGCTGTGCTTTATGTTCGGCGTGCCGTTAGGGATAGTGTCTATGGTAGGGCTTGGCCCGGCCGGGCTGGCACTTGCTGGCGGGGCCGTTGCACTGTCTATCGGTTTGTTCTGGCTGAGTGGTAAGGTCCAATAATTATTTGAGATGCGCAAACGAAGCCGATATAAACCAAGACCCGTACTTGTAGATCCAATCGGGTATGTAGTTGAAAGCGTAACTCCGCTAGCTAGCCATAACCCGCACGTTCTTACGTTGAAGATAAAAACCCATGCGTCCATGGTTTCGTTGGCGCAGGGGCAAGCAACTAAAGAGGACTTCAACCGGCTGATATCGGCAGCCAACGTTGTCGAGGCTTTGTACTTGATGGGATTTGGTACTGAGTACAAAGCCGAGATGGACGCTGGGCAAGCTGCGCTTATTGAAGTGGCTCAACGGCAGCACAAGCTGGGTAAGTTTGTGCTGAAAGCCGACGAACTGCAGGCGCTTAACTTGCTCATGGAGCTGCACGATGCGCAGCTGGAAGTCATCACCGTCAAAGACTTGGAACGTGCGATCAAGCTAGTGGAACGCGAGCGTGCCGCAGGCCGCACTAAAGATTTAGTTTAACGTTACAGGAGTAGTACATGAATGCTAAAGACCGCGTCAGACAAGCGCTAGAAAAGAACCCCGACTTGTCCGTGGCCAAGCTGGCACAGAAGCTTAAGATATCGCGAGTAACGGTCTACGCCGCGAAGCGCGCGCTGGCGCAAGACACGGTGCCGGACGCGCCCACACCCGCACCCACACTACCTTCAGTCGACACCCGGCAGGTTGGCGGAGATCACTACACGCGGCTTGCCATCCAGCCCTGGGAGATCATCGAGCGTAACGGCATGGGGTTCTTTGATGGTAGCGCGCTGGCGTACATCATGCGCTTTCGTGAGAAGGGCGGGGTGCAGGACCTGGAGAAAGCCCGGCACTATCTGGACAAACTAATCGAGATCGAGAATGGCAACCACGCCAGAGAGTAAGGTCAAGGCTAAAGTCCATGCCAAACTCAAGAAAGCCAACGCGTATGCGGTCAATTACATTGGCGGCCAGTTTGCTAATAACGGCACTCCTGACATTCTGGCCTGCTACCGCAGCCGGTTTGTTGGGATAGAGTGCAAGGCGGGCAAGAACAAACCCACTCAGCTCCAGCTGCGCAACCTTGAGAAGATCGAGGTTGCCGGCGGGCTGGCACTTGTCATCAACGAGTCTAATTTAGACTTGCTGGACAATTTAGACACTGTCCAGTCGAACTGGCGAGAGTTTGGGCGCCCGCTGGCTGATGCCGATACCCCCGACGACTTCTAACGTTAGAAACCAAAATGCCGAAGATCCTGACGCTTGACCTAGAGTCTTATTATGACCGGGAGTTCAGCTTAACCAAGCTTACGACCGAAGCGTACGTGCGCGACCCTCGGTTCGAAGTCATCGGTATAGCCATCAAGCTTAATGACGCTGTGACCCAGTGGTACCCCAAGCCCGAGGTAGCCGCGGCGCTGGCCAACATAGACTGGTCGGACAAGATCGTGGTGTGCCAGAACACCGCGTTCGATGCTGCCATACTGGCGTGGCACTACGGCGTGCGGCCGCTGGCCTGGGCGGACACGCTAGGCATGTCCCGCGCGCTCGCCCCGCACGAGAAGTCGCACAGCCTGTCGGCACAAGCTACGCGCTACGGCATCGGGGCCAAGGGCACTGAAGTGCTTAACGCGCTGGGCAAGCACTATGACGATTTCTCGGCTGATGAGCTCGCGCGGTACGCCGAGTACTGCATCAACGACGTCGAGCTCACCTACACGCTGTTCATGCGCTATCTGGGCATGGGCTTCCCTAAGCAGGAGCTCAAGCTTATCGACCTCACCCTGCGTATGTTCGTCGAGCCGCGGTTGGTGCTCGACAGTGATCTGCTGGTGCGGCACCTCCAGGCAGTGCGTGAGCACAAACAGCAGCTGCTCGATGCCGTGCGCGATCAGCTTGTCATGGCAGACCCCGACAACGCTGCGCTTATCTGCTCCGCCGACATCAAGAAGCTCCTCATGTCTAACGACAAGTTCGCCACCCTGCTGCGCGAGCTGGGCGTCGAGCCTCCCATGAAGGTCAGCCCCACCACCGGCAAGCAAGCGTATGCCTTTGCCAAGACTGATGAGGGCTTCAAGGCTCTTGAGGAACACCCCGACGTGCGCGTGCAGGCACTGGTCGCCGCGCGCCTTGGCAACAAGACCACGCTCGAGGAGACTCGCACCGAGCGGTTCATCGGCATGGCCACACGCGGCGCGTTCCCTGTGCCCCTGCGGTACTACGGCGCCCACACTGGCCGGTTCAGCGGGCAGGACTCGGTGAACCTGCAGAACCTGCCCTCCCGCGGGCCGTACGCCAAGGCACTCAAGCGTGCTATCAAGGCGCCCCCTGGCCACATCGTGATCGACTGCGACTCCGCCCAGATCGAGGCCCGCACCCTGGCGTGGCTCGCCGGCCAGGACGATCTCGTGCAAGCTTTCCGAGACAAGCAGGACGTGTACAAGATCATGGCCAGCCACATCTATGGCGTGGCCGCCGACCAGATCGACAAGGCTCAGCGTCAAGTAGGTAAAGTAGTAGTTCTGGGGGCAGGCTACGGCGTTGGCCACGGCAAGCTTAAAGCGTTTCTCAAGTCCATGGCCGGTGTCGAGGTATCTGAGGCCGAGGCCAAGCGCATCATCAACGCATACCGCACAACCTACGCCCGCATCCCGTACCTCTGGGACTCTGCCAGCCGGGCTATCGAGGCGCTGTATGCGGGGCAAGAGATGGTCGTCGATGTGCCGGGGCTTGTGCGTGTTGTGCCGGGCCGGGGGCTCACCCTGCCTAACGGCCTGCACCTACAGTACTCTGAGCTGCGGCGCGAGTACAACGACGAGGGCAAGCCCGAGTGGCGCTACACCTCCAAGGGGCTGCCGTCCCGCGTGTACGGCGGCCTGTGTGTTGAGAATTTTTGCCAGGCTGTCGCCCGGTGTATCGTGGCTGAGCAGATGCTGCGTATCAACCGGCGCTATCCAACGGTGTTGACTGTACATGACTCCGTAGCGTGTGTGGCCCCGGAGGCCGAGGCTGAGCAAGCGATGGCGTATGTCATCGAGTCTATGTCGTGGAACCCGAAGTGGGCAGTCGGGTTGCCGCTGTCATGCGAAGCGGGTTATGGTGGGTCTTACGGGGATTGTTAGGTTAAACTGGGCTCCATACTAAGGAACCCACATGAAGCTCGCTCATTCTTACTCAGCAGTTAAAGATTTCGAGGGGTGCCCGCGGCGTTATCACGAGGTGCGCATCCTCAAGAAGTTTAAATCTCAAGACACCGAGGCCACGCTGTACGGCACAGCCGTGCACAAAGCTTTCGAAGAATACATCCGGGACGGCAAGCCCCTGCCCGAGCAGTTCCAAGCGTTCGAGCCGTACGTCGCGCCGCTTAAGTCTATTAAGGGCACGCTGCTGTGCGAGCAAAAACTTGGCATCCGCAAGGACTTCAGCCCATGCGATTTCTTTGATGCCGACGTATGGTTTCGGGGCGTGCCTGACTTCTTGGCGCTCCACAAGAGTCGTGCAAGAGTCGCGGATTACAAAACCGGCAAGTCTGCTCGGTTTGCAGATCCCGACCAGCTCGAGCTCATGGCGGCTATGGTGATGGCGCACTACCCTGAGATAACGCGCGTCTCCGGACTGCTGTTATTTGTTGTGGCGCGGGATGTAGTAAAGACAGAATTTTCGCGTGATATGTTGCCTACCATCTGGTCAAAGTGGGCCGGACGCGCTAGCATGATTGAGTCAGCGGTAACGAACGAAGCGTGGGGTGCCAAGCCTTCTCCCTTATGTCGTTTCTGTCCGGTGACTCATGAAGGGTGCGAACACCGATAAGTGTTAGTGGCCCCCAGCCGCAGGTGGGGTAAAACAGCGGCAGATGTAGGCAGGCCAGTCTCGCAAACAGACGTCTCCCCCTGTTGATACATCCGGCCCCCAGCGTTCTGGGGGACCAACACACTGGAGCCGTGATGGCTACAAAACCACGCAACTACAAGCGCGAGTACCAGCTCTACCAGGGCACGCCGGAGCAGCTTAAGAAGCAATCCGAGCGGCACAAGGCTCGCCGCGCGTACGAGAAGGCGCATGGTACGTTGCCGGACAGTATGGATGTCGATCACGTGAAGCCCTTGAGCAAGGGCGGCACTAGCAAACTCAGCAATCTACGGGCTGTGCCCAAGTCGAAAAATCGCAGCTTTGCACGTACCCGTACGAACAAAGTTAAATAACGTCGGTCACAATTAGGGAAGTTGCATGCAGATCGTGGAGAACCGCGCGCTGCTGTTTGTCACGCGCAAAGCGGATCAGATTAAAGCCCTGATCCCGAAGTCTCATATTCTCGAGCGCAAGGGCGCGCTCGCTAAAATCCTCGTCAACTGGGGCCCGGACGAGGTGCAGATACTGCGTAACCTCAAGATCAAAGCCCCGCCGCATCCCATACTGGGCACTTACGAGTGGCCGGGGGTGTACACGCCGTTCGAGCACCAGCGCACCACGGCCGCGTTCCTGGCCACGCACCCACGGTGTTTCTGCTTTAACGAGCCCGGCACAGGCAAGACCTCTGCCGCAGCGTGGGCTGCTGACTACCTCATGAATCAGGGCCGGGTGTCGCGGGTGTTGGTGGTGTGCCCGGTGTCGATTATGGACACTGCGTGGCGGTCAGACTTGTTCAAAACCGTGATGCACCGGACGGTGGGCATCGCCACAGGCGACCGAAAAAAGCGCGAAGCTGTGATTGCCGGCAACTACGAGTTCGTCATTATCAATTTCGACGGCGTAAAGGTGGTCACTCCTGCACTCGCGGCTGGCGGGTTTGATCTTATCATCGTCGACGAAGCCAATGCAGTAAAAAGCGTATCGACCGACCGCTGGAAGGCACTGGCCTCGCTTGTCCGGGCCGATACCCGGCTGTGGATGATGACCGGCACGCCGGCGTCTCAGTCCCCGCTGGACGCCTACGGCCTTGCCAAGCTGGTCAACCCGGACGGTGTGCCGCGGTTCTTCGGCGCGTGGCGGGACAAGGTAATGACCAAGATCACGCAGTACAAATGGGTGCCACGCAATGACTCGCAGACTATTGTGCATGACGCGTTACAGCCGGCTATTCGGTACACAAAAGAAGAGTGTCTGGACCTGCCCGATCTGCTATATGCGACCCGGGAAGTGCCCATTACACCGCAGCAGCAAAAGTACTACAACGCCATCAAGCAAGAGATGATCACCCGCGCAGCGGGCGAGGAGATCACCGCGGCCAACGCAGCAGGCATGCTCAACAAGCTCCTGCAGATCAGCGCAGGGTGTGTTTACACTGATGCCAAGGAAGTTGTGCAGTTCGACATCAAGAACCGCGTGGCTGAGCTTATCAGCATCATCGAGCAGACTGACCGCAAGGCGCTGGTGTTCGTGCCGTTCAGGCACGTGATCGAGATGCTGCGCGATGAGCTGAAAGACTACACCGTGGACACCATCCACGGCGGCATCGTTGCGGGCGCCCGGGCTGAGATCATCAAGCGCTTCCAGACCCAGGACAACCCTCGGGTTCTGCTGCTTGTGCCGCAGGCTACGGCGCACGGCATCACGCTGACGCGCGCCGATCAGATTGTGTGGTGGGGGCCCGTGTCCTCCACCGAGATGTATCTGCAAGCCAACGCCCGTGCGCACCGCCAGGGCCAGACGCGCAACGTAACCGTCACGCACTTACAGGGCAGCCCCGTCGAGAAGCGCATGTACTCGATGCTTCAGAACAAGATCGACTTGCACCAATCGCTTGTTGAGCTGTATAAACAAGAAATAAATTGACAGAGTATACTGCTACGCTTAATCTGACCTCTTAAACGACTAAGGAAACTTCTATGGACGCCGCGAAGCTTGTGCAGGTTTACATAAAGATGCGAGATACAAAAGATGCAATGGTTCGAGAACACGAAGCAAAGATAGCCGCAGTTACTGCCCAGATGGAAGCGATAGAACAAGAGCTCATCGAGATATGCAAAGCCACAGGACAAGACGGGGGCAAGACCCCATACGGCAGTTTTACGAAAACAGTCAAGACTCGCTATTGGACAAACGATTGGGATAGCATGTATCGCTTTATCAGAGACCGAGACTTACCTCAGCTACTCGAGCGTCGTATACACCAAGGCAACTTTAAAGAGTTTATGGAAGCACACCCGGGCGTGCTTCCTGAAGGACTGAATGTAGATTCTCGCTACTCCATTACAGTGCGGAGAGCTAAATGAGATGGGTTGCCCTTGCGTCGCTGTTGCTGATGGGCGCGTTGATTGTAGACAGCAAAGAATCTATTGAAGCGGTCGATGCTGCAGAAGCGAAATGCAAAGAAGCCTCCGGCGTGTTGGCACGCGTGCGTCGGGGATATCAGTGTGTCGTGCCAGTCACTAACTATCAGTAAGGAAGCACCATGAGCAATCTGACCTTGTTTAATAATGGATCTTTAGTCCCCGACTACCTGCGCAACCCCGACGATGACGTAACGAAATCTTTGGCTGGCCAGAGTTCATCTAAATCTATCTCTATCAAAGGCGGTGTGTGGCGCATGATGTCGGGCGGCGAAGAGATCGCCAAGAACGAAGATCGTGCCCTCAACATGGTTATCGTTGCCGCTGCCAAGACCAACTCCCGTACATTCTTCATTGGAAAATACGAAGAGGGCAAAGATGTCGGCCCCACCTGCTGGTCGGCGGATGGCGTCAAGCCCAACGAAGAAGTCCCCGCAGATAGCAGGCAGAGTGCTGTCTGCGCCAGCTGCCCACAGAACATCGAGGGCTCGGGCGAGGGCAAGTCGCGTGCGTGCCGGTTCAGCCGCCGCTTGGCTGTGGTTCTCGAGAACGATGTCGGTGGCGATATTTTCCGTCTGCAGCTCCCCGCCAAGTCTATCTTCGGCAAGCCGGTTGATGGCAAGATGAGCCTGCAAGCGTACGCCAACTACCTCGCTGGCCACGGCGTGCCTATCAACGGTCTGGTTACTGAGGCGCGGTTTGACACGACTGAGGCTGTGCCTGTGCTGCGCTTTAAGGCCATCCGTCCGCTGACTCGCGAAGAGTGGGAGATCGCTAAGGCTCAGGGCCAATCGGAAGATGCCCGCCGCGCTATTGAGTTCAAGCTGGTTGTTAAGGCAGATCGTCCAGCTGCCGCGGCCCCTGCACTGCCCGCCGCTTTCACAGAGAAGCCCGCAGCAGCTATAGCAACTTCTACTGAAGAATTAGTAGAACCTGTTAAAAGAGCCAAGAAAGTAGCAACGCCGGAGACGGTAGTAGAAAAGCCCAGCGTAGCGGCGATTCTGAGCGACTGGAGTTCTGACGACGATGAATGACCGCCGGGGGTACAGCGCGTCGCTGATTAGGGAGGTCAGTGCGGCTAACCCCGACCTTCCGTCTGTGCGCCTGGCTAAGCTGTGCATTACCCACAACATATCCGTGTGGGAGGCATCGGCAAGGCTGGGCGTATCGCGGATAACAATCTACAAGTGGTTCTGCGGTAGAGTAACCCCCCGCTCTAGACATTTAGAGCGTATCTTTGAGCTGATTTCTGAACTTGAACGTGCATAATCTGTCCCGAGGCTAGGCTGCGCTGATCCCGTAGCGACGAGGCGGAACACGGGGCCGCCGCCTCACCTTTTCCCCGCACATAACAACAACCCCCGTGTGAGGCTACGTGAGCACAGCTTTCTTAGACGCTATTCTGCCGTCTGCAGGCATCTACTGTGTTACGAGGATCAAAAACAAAAAAGCTATAGAGCAGCGATTTTGTAAATCTAAACTTGAAATTGCGCAGCTGACGGCCGGGCTTAATGAGGAGCCCTGGAATGTGTATGTTGCCGTCGCGGCGTTCAATGCAGAGGCTCGTGAAGCCGTTAATGCCCGCGCCATCAAATGTTTCTTTGTTGACCTGGACAGCAAAAATGGACATCCTTACGCTAGCGCAGCCGATGCTGGGTTAGCCTTAAAGCAGTTTGTCACCAAAACCAAGCTGCCCATACCCACAATCGTGGCCTCGGGTGGCGGGGTGCATGCGTACTGGGCGTTTACCGAGGAGGTGCCCATCGCTCGCTGGCTGCCGTATGCCAGAGCGTTTAAGCACTTTTGCTTTGAGCATGGGCTCAAGATAGACGCGCAGGTGTCAGCCGATGCCGCGCGGGTTATGCGGCTGCCGGGCACGCTTAACTACAACACCCCTTCGCCGTCGCTCGCCAGCCTGGTCCGGCTTGGCGCGCCGACTCGGTTCGAGGACTTGTGTGCGCTGTTACCTGCGCCGCCGGCGGACTTAACGGCCGCTACGGCGTTCGGCACAAACGAGCTGACCCGTGACATCGCGCATAGCAGCGACTTGCCTCCGAGCGAGTTTGCGACTGTTCTGGACAAAAGTACTCGAGGGCACGGCTGCGCGCAGATTAAGTGGGCCTACGAGAACCAAGCCGCGGTGCCCGAGCCTATGTGGCGGGCCGTGTTGTCTATCGCGTGGAACTGCTCAGATGCGCGCACGGCGATTCACGACATCTCTCAGAACCACCCAGAGTATTCGTATCACTCCACGCTGGCCAAGGCCGAGCGGCTTACGCAAAAGCCGCACACCTGCCAGTGGTTTCGCGACAATAATCCTGAGTTGTGCACAGGTTGTCCACAGAAAATCACCAGCCCTATCCAGCTCGGGCGTACCATCAAACCCACCCCCACTGTCATTGAAGATGGCGCGGAGGTGTACGTTGTAGAGCACACGGTTGCTACGGTCTCCGGCACGCAGCAGTCCGTGGCGGTGTCGATCCCTGTGTTTCCCTTCCCTTATTACCGGGGGGAACGTGGGGGTGTCTACCGAGACGAAGAGTCGCCGGATGGTGAGAAAAACCCTGTAGAAATCTATGCACAGGATCTCTATCTAACAGGACGATTCTACGACTCCGACGATCACGGCGATGGCGAAGGCGAGCTGCTAGGAGTGTGCCTGCACTTGCCCAATGACGGGGTGCGCACGTTCTACGCTCCGGCTACTTCGCTACTTAATAAGGAGAAATTGCAGTCCATACTGCTAAAGCACGGGGTGGTGGCGTATGGCAAACAATGGGACGGCATCATGGCTTACTTTGCTTCTTCTATCCGCAAGCTGCAGAAAGACGCGAGCGCCTACAAAACTCGCAACCAGATGGGGTGGACCCCAGATGAGTTAGGGTTTGTTGTGGGCGAGATTGAGTACACCGAAAGCGGGCCCAAGCTGGCCCCGCCTGCCAGCAGCACCCGGCAGATGGCCCCCGCATTCCAGCCAGCTGGCAGTCTGGAAGAGTGGAAAAAGGTCGCCAACTTCTATTCCCGCAAGGGCATGGAGACGCACGCCTTCACGCTGTTCTGCGGCTTTGGCTCGCCACTCATGCCGCTACTGGGCGGGTTCGATGTGAAGGGCGCCGTGGTCAATCTGGTGTCCAACGAGTCTGGCACCGGCAAAACCACTGCGGTGATGGTCAAGGACTCTATCTTTGGCAACCCATTCCGTTTGCTCGGGTCGGCAGACGACACGTATCTGGCCAAGTTTCAGCACATCGGCATGCTGAACAACATCAGCCCGTCATTCGACGAGATGACCAACACGAAGCCGGATGAGCTCTCAGACTTCATCTACTCCGTTACGCGCGGTCGGGCCCGGCACCGGATGGACTCGCAAGCCAACAAGCTGCGAAACAACAACACCACGTGGAGCAGCATTGTCGTCACCACCAGCAACTCGGTGTTCTCGGACGCCATCAGCAGCATCAAGTCGACCTCTGGCGGGGAGCAAGCACGCTTGCTAGACCTGCACGTAGGGGCAGTCCCAGAGGTCAGCAAGCAGGAAGCTGACGAGGTATTCCGCAAGCTCTCGACCAACTACGGCATTGCCGGGCCTATCTTCATAAGCTACGTTCTGAACAACAAGCAGCTGGTGATCGACACCCTGCACAAGATGCAGGCCAAGATCGACGAAGAGCTCCAGCTCGATAAGTCAGATCGCTTTTACTCGGGCTTGCTGGCCTGTGCCTTCACCGGCGCTTACTTTGCCCGCAAGCTGGGGCTGATCGATATCGACATCGGCCGCGTGTACCGCTACATGCTGCATGAGGTGCTTGGCCTGCGCGCTGCGCGGGTATCGTCCCTCGGGTCCAGTGCGCAGATCGCAGTAGAGACGTTGGGCCGCTACATCAACGAGCACCTGCAGAACGCTCTCATCATCGATAGCCCCAAAAACGGCGTGCCCGCTGCGCCGATCATCGCGCCCAAAGGCTCACTCAAGATGCGGTATGAGCCCGACAGCAAGGAGCTCTGGATCCCTGTGCACGAGCTCCGCACCTACTTCGTCGAGAGGCAGGTGGATGTGAAGCAGAGCCTAGCGATTATGACTAAGAACGGCATGCTCAAGCAGGGCGGCCGGGCGAGCAACAAGCGCATCGGGGCCGGGGCACTAGGCAGCATGAGTGCGGCTCCCGTACGCTGTTACTGTTTTGACAGCGACGCTGTGGGTATGACAGATGCAGTTTCACAAGCCCCAGAAGCTGCCGGATAATATCCGCGTCTTTAAGATATTCGGCGCAGAGTACTGGATGCCCTGGGAAGAGATGCGCCGCGGGTGCTCGTGCTTCTTGCCCACCACCGCCACCGCCAGGCAGGTAGCCGACCTGCTTGGCCCAATCGAGGCGTACCTCGGCTGGCACTTTGCAGTGGCTAACCGCTGTGAATACGGACGCTACGGCGTCCGTATCTGGCGCACAGTGTAGTTACTCAGCTTTGCCAAAAATCCGCGCCTTGGCGGCGCGCACCCATGACAACTGCTCATTCAGGTACCGCTCAGCCTCCTGCTTCAGCTTCAGGCGTTCGGCACCGCTTTCAATTTCTTTGGCGCCATTCTCGCTGTCGAGCCAGTTGATGTACTGCCGAGTCTGCCGGACAATTTGCAGGGCCGAGTTCACCATCTCCGCCATCTTCAGCTTGTCCGCGTTCTTCTCGTAATACTTCATCGCCGCGTCGATGTCGGTGCTTGCCAGCTTGTCCAGCGCGCGCTTGACCGGCATCACCTTGTTCACCAGATCATAAAACTCATCCTTCGGCCCGCTCGGCACCTCGGGTGTGAGGTACTGCCCAACAAACCAGTACTTGCTCAGCGGCCTGTCGGTCTTGTTCGGGTTCACCATCTGGTCGATCAGCATGTTCATCAGCGGCACCACCCCGCCCAAGTACCCGCGCAGTGTGTTGTCGATGACGATGGGCGACAGATCCAGCGGCGTGTCCGTGAGCGGATCAACGATGTTGTTGTGCGAGAACTTGGCAATCGCCTTGGCCAGCTCGCTGGTCGTGCTGACAGTCTGAAACTCTTCCGGCAACCCTCTCTGGTAGGTGCCCACCAGCGGGCGCATCGTAAGGAACGAGTAGTTTGTCAGCGCTTCCGCCACAGGGCGGATCGCCTGCGGCACGGGCGTTACCCGCCCCACAAACTGCTCGTAGGTGTAGCCCAGCACCTGCTTCACCACTTCATTGGTCAGCTGCTCTTCCTCGGTACCTTGCCGGCTCATGTAGTGCACCAGCGCTTCCACCGGCACCTTGAACAGCGCAGCCATGTCGCCTGGCGCGGGCAGTTTCTTGCCGTCCACCACCCAGTTGTTGGCTTTTTCTTCGAATGACAGCTTGTCGTATTCCTCGTCGTCGCTGTTGGCCAGGGCGTAAATCAACGCGAACGTTGTCATCTTGGCAGCCTGCGTCCAGAACAACCGCTTGGCCACCGCCCGCTCGGTGATGCTGGAGCCCCGTCCGATCATGCTGCGGTACAGGAGGTCGTTCGACTGCAGATACGCGTTAAAGAACGGGATCGTGGCAATCGCGGTACCCACCGTCTTGCTGGCGCCGCGCCTGCGGAAGTTGATGAACTCACGTGCCCGTGCAGTGGCTAGGCCCACATCCTCGTTCTCTTCCGCCATCGTGCGGTCGTAGATTGCCTTCCGCATGGCCAAGTCCGACGCCCGGGTGATCGACTCCAGCCGATGGTGCAGCTCGCTGAGCCACCCGCGCTTGGAGTAGCCCATGTTGAACAGCACCGTCTCCGCCGGGTTGCTGGCGTTGTAGTCGATGTCGCCCACCAAGCCCTTCTTGGCAAACTCTTTGGTGAATGGGTGGCTCTTACCGAACACCACCTCATGCCCAGCAATCCGCAGGAAGTTTGTGATCGCAGGCACAACCAACCGCGACGGGCTCCTTACGCCGGACGTAATAAACGCTCGCTGGATATCGTCCGTTACCTGCTTGGCCACGAAGGGCGGCATCACCGTCACGATCTTGCGCAGGATGTTCGAGACTTGAGCAAACAGTTTGACGAGCGTGCCCTTCACTTCCGGCGCATCACGGAACGCTACCGCGTCCCAATGTGAGCGCACCTCGAAGTATTCTTCCTTACCGTTTTTGTACGACTTGACGACGTTGTTGGGGTTAGAGGCCGCGGCCTTGTTGCCCCCCAAACGTTTTGCCTGCCCGATATCTGCGAGCACATTAAGCGTTGTGGCTGTGGCATCCTGTTTGAGCGTCTGCTTGAGCATCCACCCCATCAGCTTCGTGTGGTTATCAAACACGTTGCCCACTTCACGCTGCGTGGTGCCCACAAACTGCGGTAGCGAGCCTAGCTGAGCCAGCCCGCGGCCCGAGGTGCGCTTGGGGATGTACTTGTCAAAGAAGTCCTCGACGCGGTCAAAGGGCACGTACCCCGCTGCGTCTTTCCACTCTTGTGCAGTGTCTTTCGAAATGCGCCCGACCGCCACCATCTTGTCGATCATGTAGCCGCGCTGCTTGTCCATGTTGTCGGCAACTTCGGCAATCTCCGGGTTGGCCTTCAACCCACGCAGGGCTGCGTCGATCTGCTCATCCGCGGTACGGGCCTTATCTTCTATCGCCAGCTTGTGGATGGGGAACAAGTCCTGGCCCTTTTGCTTCCGTTCCACGTTAGCTTGCCGCATCGCGTCCAGACGACGCGCTTCGAGCATCTTGCTGGCCTCGGCGTACCCCAGCTTGAAGTCCATGCCCTTGGCATCGCTCCAATTCTTGATTGCCGTCAGCATGTCAGCCACAGACCCACCGGGCCCAGCCTTGTCGGTTACAACATACTGCCCCGTGGTGGCGTCTTTCTCGATCCCGCCCGACGCCAAAAACCCGCTAAACAAAGCCTCAGACGCTTGCGCCTGACGGATCAGCAGCTCAGGATTAGTCAGGCCGGTGAGCTCATCCCGCACCTTGCCATCAAACAAGATGTTCAGCCGGTTAACCACTGACGCTGCCACATCCGCCGCTTCCGTGCGGAACCGCGTGATAAAAGGCACATCGTCCTTTTCCATGAAGATGCGCACCGCATCGCCCAGCGTTTTAACTAACGACTTCGGCGCGTCCTTCATCAGCTCGCTTTGCGCGGCGATGCCTTCGGTGGGGCTGGGCGCGCGCAGGCTTTTGCGGATGTCGGCATCCGTGAGGCTGTACTCGCCGTTGTTTCCGGTGGCGGATTTGACCGAGGTGCCCGAGTTCCATGCGTATATGTCGGATGGGTAGGACCAGCGTCTTTCTGGGTCCGCTTTAAGGCTAGCGCGGGGGCCAGTGTCCGTTACACCGCGGGCTACAAGAACTTCGCCGGGGGCAAGTCCTTTCGCACGACGATCAAATTCAACCTTGTCAAAGGTTCTTCGCCCACTCGCGTCTGTTTTAACGGGAAACTCAATCAGTTTGTCGGCTTTTACAAAGACAGGAACAATCGCCCCAGTTTCTTTTGCGCCTCCGTAAGTCCAATCAGGATTAGCGTAGGTACTACTAATAGCCGGGTTGTCACTTGCAAATGTTGCATAGCCTTCACGCGGCTCCGCACTTAAAGCTTTTTCTGACAGCTCGCCGTAACCAACAATACCCCGGTAAAGGACTAGCGGCTCCCCGTCTTTATCTACCACTTTGCTGTCGCTAAACCACCGAAGGAAATTGGCAGTGGCCTTATCCCGCAGGCTTTTCTTCTCGCCGCCTTCTTCTTGCGCACCTTCTTTCAGCTCACCCTTCTCAACCTTGCCGAAGATTTGCTCGGGCGATTCCACCTTGGTCAGCGCAGACTTGATTGCTTGGAACAGGTTGCGCAGCTTGGCAATGAGTGAGGCAACCATCCCGGCTGGCGGCTTGGTCGCATCGAAGTCGGCAAAGGCATCGGCCACTGCTTCTTCGGTGATCTTCTCCATGTTGCCGTCATACTCGCGCAGGTAGGCGTCGTAGCGCGACTCCTCACCAGCCTTCAGCGGCTTGCCGTCCACGTTGCGCTGCTTGAGGTATTGGTCGATCCACTCGTCCTTGGCCATCTTGGACAGCGACTGCCACTGCGCATCGGTGAAGAACCCCAGCTCGCGCAACGCGTGGATAGCCTCATGCCGCATCGTGCGGATCGGGTTGGCCGAGTCGGCAGCGATCTTGATAAGCTGCTGTGCGTAAGACCCCTCGTCCTGCATCCCCTTGACCAGCTTCAGGCCAACGTCTTTCAGGCCGAACTTGTTGAGCGCTGTGCGCAGCGTCTGCTCGAAATCCTGCGCCTGCTGCGTGCGCTCGCCGCCGAGGCTGGGTTTTTCTTTTCCTTCTTCCTTAGCACGACGCTCTGCGCGCCGATTCTCCAGCACTTCCGCTTCCACGGCCTTTTTCCGTGCGGCTTTGATTTCCTCGGCGCTATATTTCGGCGCTTCGGGTTTTTCTGCTACTAGCCGCGTGTACTCGTCACGGAGAGTTTGCGCCAGATCGGTTTGCACAGCCTCCCGCCACGCCCCGCGTTGCGCAGGGGTCAGCTCGGAGAAAGGTTTTGTCTTGCCGCCGATAGCATCAGCAATTTCGTTCCAATACTGCTCGGCACGAGAGAGCGACGGGTAGGCAGCAGGGGCTAGTGCAGGAGCTGGCCGGCCTTCAGGTTTAGCTGGTGCTGAAGCAGCTCGTCCAGCAGGTACCACTCCACGTCCGACAGGCTCTCCAGCTCGGGGGGCAGGGGCCTCGGATGGAGTGATTCCAAGCTGGCCAAGTAAGCCCAAGCGAGACTCACCTGCTCCGGCGGCAGGTTCAAAGGCAGGAACTCCGGGAGTCGGGAAGAGCGCATCGAATATCTCCGCTTTTTCAGAACCTTCTTTGAATTTGAGCGCTTTGCGCGCTTCAGGGATAGCCTGCGGCGCCATGTCGGCCATGCCCATCAGCTTACGCAAAAACGGACGATTGCGGGCGTTTTCTGCCCACGTCTGCACTTCAGGGCGCACACCCGCCGCGCTAAGTTTGTCGACTACGGGCTGGAGTTCCGGCGGCATCACGCGCTTGGGCGCAAGCGTAGGCTCGGGCACAGGCTCGGTTACTGGAGGCAGGGCTTCCGCTGCCGGGCCGGTTTCAATCTGCAGGGGCTCTTCTCTATACAAGCCCTTGCCGGCTTTACCACCGCGCAAGCCCAGGCGCCGCTGGCCTTCTTTCTCCATCGTGCTCGGAGCTAGCGGTTGCGGCTCTGGCGCAGTGGGCGCAGGCACAGTCTCAGGCTGTACGCGGGCTTCAGGCGCTTCGAACTGCGAGAACAACAAGCCCTGACCTTCAGGCGTCTCGCGCACTTCCGGCTGGGCAAACGCACTTTGAGCAGCTTTCGCCGCTTCGCCTTCCTGTTGCGCTTTCTCTTCGCGGAGGCGAGTGACCTCCGCAACATTCAGCTGTTTCTGCTGCGCGATAATCTCGGCAACACGCTCCTGAACATTCGGCGCCTGCGGCAGCTCCAGCAGCTGCTGCTTCTCCTGCTCCAGCTGCCCATACTGTTCCTGAGCATACGGCCCCATCACCCCAAAGGGTGTTTCCGCCTCGGCCTTAACGCGCTCTTGCTCTCGCGCGGCGAGGATGCGTTGCTGAGCTTCTTGTTGCGCTGCCTGAGCAGGTGGGGGTTGAACCTGTGCCAGCTCCGCCCGAGCTTGCCCACGAGAGGGCACACCTGTGATTGCGCCCAAACCCATACCGCCCAGCGCTGCTTGATATGCAGTGTCGCCGTACTCGGCGTATGCTTCCGGAGACAGCACATCGAGCCCGGCTTGCGCCCGCTCCAGCACAGCTTGGGCAATCTCAACCGGGATCTCGGCAGTACCCCGCACGGCGCCCATGCCTGTGGCTCCCAGCAAGGACCGCTGGGCTTCCTTCACCAACGTCTGCCGGGCTTGCGCTGTGGCTAGCACGGCATCATCCGCAATCCCTAGGACACTTTTAACTAAGCGTTTGCCTAGCACCGCGCCCGTGCCCACAGCTTCCAGCGCAGTTTGCCCTGCCGCCGCTCCATAGGCCGCCGGTCGGTCGATGCTGACGGGCTTACCCGCCTCTAACTGTTCTTGCGCTTGGCGCTCGATGTTCGAGCCCGCCATCGACCCATATAGCGCAGCCCCTGCGCCCAGCAAACCACCCACAATCGGCCCCGCTGGAGCAAACGGCCCAAGCGCCGGCGCCGCTGCCGTGCCCGCCATCGCCCCAGCCTTACCCCCGGCAATCGTTGCCGCCGCAGCGGGCGCCATGCCTGCCACCGCTCGCGGCACTTGTGACGCCGCCTCGCCCAGTGCAGCCAGCAGCCCTTCCCGTTGGTACGCTTCCTTGACTGGCTCAAACGATACGCCCTGGCCCGCTTCCTCCGCGATTCGCTGCGCGCGCTCAACACCCGCCTTGGCCGCCTCTTCAGGGGAAGTGATGGCTTCCAACCCGGTTTGTGTGGACGATACGAACTGTTTGGCGCCCCGCTTGAGCTCGCCTAGAACGGTGGATTGTTTAGGCGCGAACTGCGGGTATGCAGCGTAAATACGCTGCTGCACCTCCGCAGGGGGCATGTCATCAGGGATGTCCGAAACTAGGGTGCCATCAGGCAGCTCAACGGAGTAGGGCATTGGTCATTTCCCAAGCTTAGGCAAGTCAGCTAGCTTAACTACTTTTTGGCCAGCCGCAGGTCCCGCGGCAGGGGCGGCGGTTTCAAGCACTTCCGGCATTTGCTTTCCGAACTCAGCGTAAATCTCACGGGTACTTTTGAGAACCTCCGCAGCACGCGCTTTTTCTATATCTGCGGCAACTTTGGCGTTATACATAGCCTCGGGTTTTTTCAGCTTATCGGCGTACGCCTGGTTAATAATCTTTGTCGCCTCGCTGACCCGCGTTCGAATCATATTGGATGTTTTTTCATCCAACCCTAATGCCCGATTCAACTCTCGGATATTCGCATCGCGTTCAGCAATATCACGGCGGGCATCTGCGGCAGCCATCCCGGTAAGGTAGGGACCGGCGCTCTGCACAGCTTTAGCGCGCTCTTCAATGGCCTCTTTGCGGCCCCCTTCGCCCTTGCCGTATGCGGCTTCAGTTTGAGAAATCTTAGCCCCAGCCTGAGCTTCCCGAAGCTTTTGCAGCTGGTCATCGAGTGCTGCCTGCGCGGCCAATTGCTCCGCGCCGTACGCACCCGCTGCACGCCCTGCCGACCCGAGCACTTCGCCTACGCTGCGGCCTCGGGCTCCGAGCAAGAACGCCGTAAGCGGATCTTGCGCGGCTTGCTGTTGTTTCTTGCGCTCCTCGAGCGCAGCCAGCCCTTGTTGTTTTGCCGCCTGTTGTTCTGCGTAAAGCGGACTAAACTCTTTTTCGTAGGCGGCGCGACGGCTCGCAGCGACCGCTTCCGGGTCTACATTGAGTCGCCCAAGTTCCGCGGATTCGTACGCCTGCTGCAGCCCAGACGGAGCCTGCCCTTTAGTGGGGGCTGCAGGTGGTGCAGCTTCAGCCGGTGCGCCCGAGGGCATCGCTCCAGTCCGCACAGTAGGCAGGGCGATAGACCCAAGCCCCGCCGCACCGGGAGGGGGCAAGGGGCCTTCGGTCATGCGTGCAGGAGGTACGCCGGCAGGTGCCTGGGGTGCGGGGGCTTTTACGGGCGCCGCAACGGGAGCTTGTTTTAGCTGATCGGCCCTCTGCTTGATTGCCTGCAACGCCCGGGCATCGCCGCGTGCATCGGCTTCGCGCCATGCCGACTTGAGCCAATTCGGAGCGTCTTGAATCCAGCTTGGCTCCTCGCCCGTGGTGCCGCCTTCGGCAAACGCCACGATCCCGCCCGACGCCATCGCCTGTGCAGGCATCATGTTAGGTGCGGGGGCTTGAGCAATACCGCTCTGCGCAGCCCGCTGGAGGTTATCTTGCTGCTGCTTGGCTTGCTGCTGAGCGACTTGCCCGACGCGCTGCGCGACTTCCTGCTTGGTCATGTCCATGACCTGCTGTTCGCGCTGTTGGGCTACGGTCGGCATCTGCCCCGGCGCGTTCATCTGCATCTGCCGTGCAGCGGCTTCTTTTTCAGACTTAAGCTTCTGCAAAGCCAACAAGTCGATTAGCTGCTGCGACTGCGCGTACCGTTGCATCAACGCTTGAGGGTTGCCCCGGTAGGCATCCATACGGGATTGGATTTCTTGATCGAGCATAGCTTAGTCCTTACTTAGCGGCTTGCGTGCCAAAGAGCAGGTCGTACAGCTGGCGTACCCCACCAGCACTCTGTAGTACTTCAGCCAGTGCGCTTGGCTGTTGATACGTTGTGGTCTGCGCAGCAAGCGGCAGCCCTTGGAGCAGCGACTGTTGGTACTGCACCTGCTTATACGGGTAATCCCGCTCTTCTTCAAACGCGGCTCTCTCCGCGGCAAGTCCTTCGCTGGTAATGCCACGCTGCGTCTGGCCCGCGCCCATCTGCGCCGAGAGGTTAGCCAGGTTCATCTGTTGCTGCAGGTTAGCAAGCCCTGCTTGCTGCTGCGACGCCCCAAGCGCGGTTTGCAGTCCTTGCAGTCCGTAGCCGGCGCCGAACTGTCTGGAGCTTTCTGCGGATTGCTGTGCAGCCTGCTTACGCGCCTGATCGGCATTAAACTGCGCCGCGGCTTGTTGGTACGCGGTGTTGTACCCCTGCCCCGTGATGTTCGCAAGATTCTGCGCCAGGTTACGCCGGCCTTCAGCTTCCATGACAGCCTGACGGCTTCCGCCGTAAGCCCCTGCGCGCGTTAGCCGGGACGCATCTTGGATGCGCTGAATTTCTGCCTGCCGCCGAGCTTCGGCAATCTGGGGATCCAGCGAAGTCTGCAGGTACGGGTTCATGTACTGCTGTGCCGCCTGCGACGTAAACATGTCCGAGGTGAACGTACCTGGGGTATACCCTAGGTTCGCCGCGCGTTGCGCCAGTTGTCCGGTCATCCCGGCAGCTTGCTCGGCTCCGGCAGGTACTGCCAGCCCCGCTAAGCCCTGGAACGCTTGCTGCTGGAGCGCGCTGGGGCCCGCAGTCAGCGGACCTTCGTAGGCTTGATACGGCGTGCTCGCTAGCGCTTGGCCTTTAGCAAGCATGCCCGTCACATAAGGTCCCGCCCAGTTTGAAAGCGAAGATTCCGTGCCCACCGGCAGTTGCGTCGAGGTGCCCGTGGTGCCGGTAGTGCCCGTGGTGCCGGTAGTGCCAGTCGAAGTCGTAGCCATTCTTAACTCACTTAGGGAGGAATTTTTTGGGGTTGATCTGCTTGCCCTGCTTTGCCGTGCCGGTTCGTGCTTTACGGATGCGATCCATCATTTCATAAAGCCGCTGAGCGCCAGCTTCCGAGTTGCCATTTCCGAGATGGCTGACGACATCCGCAGGCACCACAAATTCGCCGTCACTGAGTTTAGCCGGCTGCTTGCCATCAATATTAGCGGGCACTTCATCCGCCATACCGTCAGTGGCACCCCCTAAATAATACCCCCCTGCGATCCCACCTTCAGCGTACGCCGGAGCGGGCCTTGCAGCATTAAGCTGCGCGAGCCCAGCGGCTTGCTGTGCAGCGGCTTGTTGAGCAGCGGGGGCTTGTTCCGGCGAGACATACTGAACATCAGAAAAGTACCGGCGCCCGCCCGCGCCAGGCCGGCTGAGCGGAGCCTGGGCTACGCGCTCACGCACCGCGGTCAGTGCAGGGATAGTGCCTTGGTACCCGACTCGTTCAGGTTGGGACGACTTAGTCCCCATCAACCCGGCAAGCCCACCACCAATCGTAGCCAGCTTTTTAAAATCTAGGTCGTCATTCTTATCAAACAACAGCTTTGAACCGGCAGTTTTCAGCAGATTAAGCAGGCCGCTAGGGGTGCCGCCGCCAAGAGCGCCGACGTCGATAGCAGCCTCAGTTGGGGTTGCAGTATTGAAGTCTGGAGACAGGCCCCCGGACCCAATCCAATCTTCGCTTGTCCAATACACAGGCGAATACGGTGAGTACCCGAGCCCGCCGGCGTCAATCCAATCTTCCGCGGTCTGATAAACGGGCGAACTCATCAACCCCCCGGCGTCAACCCAATCTTCAAATGCCATATTAGCCTCTCATAATCCGCATCAAATCCTGCACGGTGCCGCCTTCCGCGTAGGGGGTACTGCCTGAAAACGTCGGCGCAAAAATGCTCTTTCCGCCGATATCGTAAAAGTACTTAATCTCCGCGGGGGTACTTTTTTGCACAACCGGCTGAGGTTGTTGCTGGCCCATGCCGCCGAGCAAGTTAAACAGCATGCCTAAGTTAGCCTGTTGTTGCGCAGCTTGAACCTGCTGCCCTAGCGCCGACTGCGCCGCGGCTTGCTGCTGACCTAACCCCGTGATCTTTTGTCCGAGCACGGACCCTAGCTGGCCTAGCTGCTGTCCTAAGCCGGTCTGCACCTGGCCAATCTGCTGAGAAGTACTGGTCCCAAGCTCGCGTAGCGCCGCCTCCAGCTTAGCGCGCTCAGCCTCATCTGCTGCGGCTTGTGCAATGATCTGCTGCTCAAGGTCGGATACGCCAGCGCCAAACTGTTGCTGCAAGGCTTCCTGCATTGCCTGCTGAGCAGCCGCTTGTTTTTCAGACTCGCTAAGGATCTGCTGCTCTAACGAGCCGAACCCAGTCTGATACTCTCCGCGTAAGGCGGCCTCAAGCGCGGCCCGGTCAGCGGCCTCTTGTTGAGCCTGAGTCTGCATCTGTTCAGACAGTGAGCCGAACCCAGTCTGATACTCTCCGCGTAAGGCGGCCTCAAGCGCGGCCCGGTCAGCGGCCTCTTGTTGAGCCTGAGTTTGCAGTTGTTGTCCTAAATCAGAGAGCCCGGTGCCCAACTGCTCAAACTGTGCGGTGGTAGATTGTTGCGCTTGAGTAGCCTGCTGGCTGACTTGGTCCAACGCTGCCTGCAAGGCTTCATCCGACGTTTTGCCTTCAGCCTTTGCGTCTGCAAGCTGTTGCTGGAACAACGATTGAATGTCTGCAGTATCCTGGTCAGTTGTCGTGGCGATCTGGTCGAGGATTCGATCCACTTCGGCCGGCTGCGGCTGATCCGGAATTGCTGTTTCCAACGCCTGCTGCATCTGCGCCTGGTCAGCTTCTTGTTGGGCAAGCCCAGCAAAAATATCTTCTTCAGACGCAGGCAGGGGCAGGGTATCTTCGAGCCCGCCTACGCGGTACTGCGTATAGAGCTCCGATTGCCGCTCTTCGGAGCTGGCTTGAAACTCTTGCCCGGCTCGGTCTACGGCAGCGCGCTCTTCTGCTGGCAAGTTGCTGTAGGCCAGTTGCGGGTCGTCGCTCCGCATAACATCGAAGAACGCCTGGTAATCTTTAGGCTGTGCCCCTTGCGTAGCTTCAGGCGTGGACAACACGAGCTTGTCTTGCCCAGCGGCCTCAGCAGACGGCACTACCGCCCCCACCGCAGACTCGGCCATCTGCTTGAGGGTATCAAGCAGGGTGTCCTCGGTTTCGGACGTAGCCAAGCTAGCGGTCTGCTCGGGCGTAAGGCTAACGCCCGCTTCCTGTGCTGCGGTAGCCACATCAGCCGGAGCGAGCGGCGCGCTAGGCGCAGCCTCCGGCAGCGTAATGGCCGGAGCTTCTTTCTGTGCGGCGAGCAGTTGCTCAAGTCCAACAGGTTCCTGGCCCAAATAGCCTGCATCGATTGCGGACTCAAGCGCAGTGGGCTCATAAGCTTGCAGGGCGGACTCAAAGGCCGCCTGCTGGGCATCTTGCTCGCCCATAGCCGCAACCATCTCGTCAAACGAAGGCTCTTCCCCTTGTGCGGGCGCCGACACCGCCGACTCCAAGCCTGCCGCTATCTGCGGCGCAGCCGACACCAATGCAGCGATACCGTTCTGCACGGCGCCTTCTAGCGGGTTCCCGCCGGTTACAAGCGCCTTGGCCGCGCCCGTGGCAACAGACGTCAGTGTTTTTTGCAACGCGGGGTCTAGGTCAGCGAACCCTTCAAGCCCGCTGGCAATCCCCGATATGCCCGAAGATGCGGCGCCCATCAGAGCGCCTTCGAGTGCGTCTCCGCCTTTGAGCACAGCCGTGGCGGCGCCTTTGGCCGCATTCTCAATCATCGCCGTGGGCAGGCCGCTCAGGCCGGTGGCCTGCTCAACCAGGCTGGCAATCCCGCCCGTAGGCAGGGCGGTACTCAACCCCTGCCCGAGTGCAGCTGTGGCCGCTCCCTTGGCGATACCCTCCAGGATATTGCCGTCCCCCGCTGCAGCCCCCAGGCCGCCCATTGTTGCCCCGGCATAGACTGGGGGAACCCCCGCAGCCATCAAGGCAATCGGAACAATCGGCCCCATCCCGGCAATATCTGAAAGGATATCGCCAAAAAAGCCTTTGGATGTAGGGTTGTAAACCGCCGCTTTTTGCAGGTTCCAGTCAGGCCGAGACGGGTCAATGTTGCGCAGCATGTCAAAGGACATCGGCAACCCAACCGCACTACGCAGCCCGAGCGGTACGTAGTTTGAGTCGAGCGTGCCGGCGCTGATCTTGCCGTAACGTGATACGTCCTCGGCGCCCGCGAGTCCTGCGGCCAGCTCAAACTTTTCCTTGTCCGTCAGCCGGCGGTCATTCAGTTCAAAATCTATCGGCGGCTCATAAACCGGAATCGGCTTACTGTCGCTGAATGCCTGATAGGTCGTTTTGGCAGGGGCGGTAGGTTGGTAGCTGTAAAACCCACCCTCTCCGGTTTCGTTCCACACCGGCTGCACGTCGGTGCCGTACTGCTTAGAGGCGGTATTGTCGTAGATGTAGCCCAGCAACTTACCGGCGTTTTGGTTTGCCCAATTACCTTGGTAATGCTTGTAATTGTAGGCGTCGGCTTCTGATAAATTTTGTAATGTGCCTGGCGTTTTGGCAGCGGCGTACTCGGTCTGCATCTGCTTGAGCACTGCCGCGCGCTCTGCGTCGGTCGTGCGGCCGGTGTCCCAGCCCACCCCGAATCGCTGCACGTGCTGTTGCCAGATCCGGTTCAGGATGCCTTCCCACACCGGATCGTTTGTCTGGCCAGGGTAGAGCGTCGTGGGCAGTGCGTCTGTTGCCATGCTTACCTCACTGCGTCAGATCGTAGAAAGACAGCGAGCCCACAGCATCGCCCGTCGTCGCACCTGAGACCGTGCGGATTGCCACCGTGTAGATATCGCTGACTCCGGCCAACGACACGCCCAACTGCAAATCAAAGTTGTATATGTTGACTTGGTTGGTTGGCGTCACCGCTTGGCTCGAGGCTGTGAGGTAAAAAGTCTGCACGATATTCGTAGGTGTTACCGTCATTGCGGTGGCGGTGACATCATAATCGACGTTTTGAAACGTGCCCGCTACCCACGATGCGCCTGTCAGCGTTGAGTTTTTAACCAACGCGATTTCGTAGTTCTGGATTGTTGTTGGGAATACATTGACCTGCTGAGGCAGGACGACCGCGCCCAATGCCGCGCTGTTAAGTCTGATCGATACCAAGGGCAAAAACGTGGTGCCGATGGTAGGCAAAACCGATGTGCGTCGGGCAATCTGAGGAGCCACGGCTTGTTCGTACCCGCCCTCAACGATCACTGTCGAACAGACCTGTTTCATCGACGACGCAGACGCTGTCGCTCCTGTATTGGTGATTTCATACCGCACCGGCAGGATGGCCGTCTGCATATACACTGCAGTTTGCGTATTGTCATTGTGGAAGATGTGGCAAATTTGCGGTTTGCCGTCAGCATAAAATCCGCAACGAACGTCGCCTGTACCAAGCCACTCAAAATCTATGTACAGAATCTGGTTCTTGGTCAAATCCAGCACGCGCCCGCTCGGGCCTGTCCCATCCATGCGGTCCACGTTCCAATCGGCTTGATTGACTGTGCGAATATCGCTGGGCGTCCCTGGCGTCGGCAGGGAGTTTGAACGCAAAACAAACGAAATTGTGGTGCCGTTTTGTTGAAGAAACACCCCGTTTTGCGTATTAAAGTAGCCCACCCGCTGCCGCAGGTTGGTCTGCGGCGCCGCCATAACAAAGGTGGCGAGGAACGTCAGCCCCTTACCAGGTTGATACGGAAACACGCGATAGGTCTGACGTACAACTTCACTGCCGGAGCTCGTGGTGGTGTTAAGCGATACGGAACTCTCGTTACTCAGATAAGTTGTTGTGCCGCCTGTGGCTGTCGATGTATCAAACTGGTTATCCGCCACGTAGCGATTCTGGCTGTCAAACAACGTGAAGGGGGTGCCAACTCGCAGGCGACCAAACGCATCGATGCTGCTACCACTAAAATAAACTTCGTATGGGCCTTGGTTCGCCACGAGTTGCCCCACTACGTAATTAAGTTGATTGAAGTACAGCCGAAGCACGTTCGAGTACTGCGCCATCCACTCCGCATTGTACTCAGTCGGGCCGTTGGGCAGCCTGGGAACCGCAGGAAGTTGAGCTTCTACAAGTGCCATAAATCAACGACGGCCATCAGGACGAATATCGATACGAGGAGCGCCAAGCTGCCACGCTACGCCGAGCTCAGTGCTTTCAACTTTCAGTGCCAGCTGCCGGCCCCGCACTCGAGTGTAGACCTGCCCGGTAAACTGCTCCACCGGAATAGCCGCAGTCCGCGTCACTTGCGCGCTACTCGACCCCCCAACCGACTCAGGATCGTTGTATCCGGACCCCGAGTTTCTAAGCGGTTTTAGGTACATCGTGACCTTGGGGGATGCGGCTTCAGACCCTCTAAACGTGATATCCGGCAGCACGCGGTAGATGAACGAGAAGTTGTGACCATCATCGATGTCAAACTCAGACGACTCGACGTAGGCACTGATAGCCGCAGGGGTGCCAGTCTCTTTGTCGTCCGTACCAACTTCGTGGGAGACGATATTGCGGCTATAGGTAGCCGCAAACGGGTAGGGCCGCAGGCCGCTGTCGAGCCAGGCGGTCCTCGCCATCGTGCCGTAATACCACACGTCCTCTCCGTAGTTGTATATCACGTAGCTATCAATCTCGGTGGACCCGGCAGTGCAGTAAAACCACCACGCCTCGTTGAACCCTTCGCTTGTGCCGGCGAAAATCTGGCCGTACTGAGACGTGTTGATGTCCTGGTAAACGTGTTGCCGCAGGTCGCATCGTAGAGTAGTTACGCGTCCGTCGTACCTATAAAACTTGTCCACCCCCATCCAGTACACAACCCCCGACGCCAAGGCCGGAGCATTCTGCGAGCAGATAGAGATATTGTCGCCTAGCAGCTGCGCCCCCCACACCTCTGGGGCGCCCAGATACTGCAGGGAGTACATGGCGCTGTCTGTCCAAACCAGAATCTCTTGTCTGGACTGCAGCGCGCCAATAATCGTAGACCCGTGAGACAGCCGCAAGCTGCCAGCCTGCGACAGCGCGGAGGGCGTCCAGTTGCCTGCATCCTCTTGGTCAGACCACCGGATCAACATGGGGTCAAACGCGGCCGTATCGATATCCGTCGTGCCGAAGGCAAAAACAAACCGACTCTGATCGGACACAAAGATGAAGTTAGCTTGAGTGGGCGGGTTGGACGCCCCCGGGAGCGTGCTGATATTCACCGCGCGAGTAGTGAGCCCGGCGCTAGCGTCCCAGTAGTAGATGCCCCCGCCACGCGGGTTAAATATCAGATCCTCGCCAAAATTGCTTTGGCTCCACAAGCGCAAACTGTCGGTGGCAGATGTACTGCCCCAAGAGCCTCCGCCCCACGGCCCAGCACCCCACCCGACCAAAGGAACAGAAAACTCAGGCCCCGTATTGATCTGGTACGCAGCAGCCACCGCGGCGCCGCCTCCAGGGGAGCCCGCGGCGTCAGTCGCATTGGCAGTGGCCGTCGCCGTGAACGTGTAAGTATCCGTCGTGAGGACGGTAATCTCGTACTCTTGGTTAAGCACCGCAGCCGAGATGTTCCCGCCTAAGCCGACCGCCCCCGAAAACGTAACGTAGTCGCCTGTGATACAGCCGTGGGCCACATCCGCAACGGTAATAACCGCGGAGCCGTTAGTCGCGGTGAACGGGTTATTGAGCGTTACCGTGTCTCGAATCGGGGTGACGTCGTAATACTGCGCACCGTTTTCGATGTAGAACTTTTTGTTGGTGCCGATGCCGAGCAGATTCAGCCCGGCCAGCGTAATCCAGTTCCACAAGGACCGAGCGTAGCCCAGAAAAGTCGCGGACGAAATCCGTTCCCACCCTCCGATCTTCTCGGGCGTGCCTTGGCGAAACCGAATCTTGTCGCAAGACCACCACCCACCTTCCGTGGTGTAGCGGGTGTTCTCTTTATTTACGCCGCTTTTGGGCAGTATTTTTCGTAGGGGCATACCGTCCTCACGCAGTCATGGTTGCGGCCGCCTTTGTAACTTCTGCGACCCGCCTGCCCCATCCGCGGCCGAACGTATCCCACGTAGCTAGCGCTTGCAAAAATTTGAGCCGGGCCGCATTAAACTTATCGATGGTTTCTTGATCGTCAGCAGCCGCTACCGCGGCCAAAGTTTTAGGCCCGATGGCCCCATCAGCAACAACCCCGACAGCCTCTTGCAGCCATTTGGCTGCCCGCCCGGGGCCGCTATTTACCGCGGCATCAAACACGCAGTAATCTACCCCTGCAGGGAGCGCATCCCCGCAGACTTTGTCCCAATACTTTCGCTTGTACAACGGAGCAACGTCAGCCGGCGTAAGGCGGCGCATAGCGGCCTCGTCAACCGAATGGCCAGTCCACTCTTCCCAGACGGCTTTAGTCACCCCAAGATTAGTCATCCCGCCAGGATCCGAAGGATGGTTCACAAACCCGCCTTCGTGGTGCAGGAGCTTGCTTAGCGCCGCGTCAAAGTTTTCTTTCATTGGTCGTCCGTGCCGAAAGGATTTTTTCTAAGGTCCTGCCCCCGAAGTACGCGCTCATTACGAGCATACCCCACTGTCCCAGAAGGGTGACGTAGTTCTCGGAAACTTTAAACCCTAATCCATCGAGCACGGCCAACAACAAATACGCGGATAGCAGGTACACGAGCGTCATTGGCCGCACGTTTTTAGATAGCCAAGAATCGCTACCCATGTCTGCCTTCCATCGGTCGGAGACGCCGGTAATCTCCGCTTCGTCGAGCTTGGTGCTTGCGGCTAACTTAGCCAGTTCGCCTTCTTGCGCAAGGCGAGTGAGCTCGGCATGAGCTTGCGCCTTGGCTTCGGGGTCAGGTATGACTCTATCAAGCAGTTTTGCGCCGATAGTCAGCAGGGCTTCCACGCCAATCATACCTAACCCCTTAGTCGTCACTCCGTCAAAGGTTCCGCGGGGGCGGCTTCGACTTGCGGAGCGGCTTGCGCGCGGACGGTCTGAATGAGGTCGGCTACCGCTTCGTACGGCAGCTTGGACAGCGCGACCAAAATCACGTTCACGTCCTGCACAGGTAGTTCAATTTTAATCATTTACTTATCCTTCTGCTCAGATTTTACTAGGTCAATAGTGTCGACCCCTTTAGTGACCGTAATCTTGCCTTCAGTCACATCTACCCGCATCGGCTCTTTCTGGTCCAGCCGGTCAATCAGGTTTTGGATCACCTGAAACTCCGGCTTTTCCTGCTTGGCTGCGGTGCCCGTAATGCCAGTGAGTATGCCGATCAGCGCCATCGCGGCTGTGGATACCAACCCCACAACCGGCGTCAGCGCCTCAGCCGGCAAAATAGTTGCTGCAAACACGCCAACACACACCAAAAACACAATAAGCAAGATCCCATACTTGCCGATGAATTTGCTGGCGACCTCTTTAGCAGACGCCTGCGCCTCGATCAGCTTGATCTGGTCCTCGACCTTTGGTGTGTCGTCCACGTCAAAGCCAGGGCGGCGGGAGCGCCGCATCAACAGGGTTTTTCTGAAGGTCAATCTGACGCGCCAAGTCGGCGGTCATCTGATCAACCTGCTCCCGACCCAACGCCTCAACCACCCAGCCCTGTACCTGCTGCGGGGTCAGTTGATCGTAAGGCGTAAAGGCACCAGTCGGCGCTGGGACACCCACAGTGCCATACACGCTTGCGTTATAGCCCTCGTCGGCTGCGGCATAGACCCAATTCACCATGTACACCACATTCGTCAGGCCATCTTCCATCAACTTGACGTCCAGTACCGGGAAACTCCACGAGTAAGCGATTGCCATATTGTGCTCCTTAACTTGTCACAGCCTTGATTACTGCGAAGTTGAATACCGGCTGCTCTGTCGTCGTGCCGCCGGTCGTCGCAAAGGTAATTCTAAAACTACCCGCCGCCACCGCAGTCACGTGAATCATATACAGATCGGTGCCGGACTTCTGATTGACGATCACGGTATCAGTTGCAGCAACCTTGTTGTTGGTCACCGTGAACGATTGCCAAGTGGTTGTGCCCGCAGCGCTAACCAAAGTAATCGCGCCGTTGGTCTTGTCTAGCGTCACACCTTGGGTGCGAGAGGTGCCTTGAGTGACTGTGCCGCCAGAGCCGGTGCCGTAGCCGAGAGTACCTGAGCCTGTAACCGCAAATGTACCCGCGCCAGCCATGGTTGCTGCGCCGCTTGAATCAATTTGGAAAATTGTTGTTGGTGACGTGCCCGTCTGCACCACAAAACTGGCACACGTAATTCGTTGCGTGGCATACGCCAAAGTCGAACGGTTAACCGCCGTTATTTGCGCGAGGCCCCCTGTGGCAGAAACCTCCATCCCTTCCGCACCGGCATTAGACACTACCAACGACGTTACGGGCGAAGTTGTCCCAATGCCGACGTTCCCTGCGGCG
>Ga0181346_1000014_pt1 | contig 66496 bp, 81 predicted proteins | sample Su13VDMM15DN_FD_130100 | JGI IMG/M metagenome (GOLD analysis project Ga0181346, IMG submission 130100) | Freshwater viral communities from Lake Michigan, USA - Su13.VD.MM15.D.N | ecosystem: Environmental > Aquatic > Freshwater > Lake | place: USA: Michigan | collected 2013-07-15 | reverse complement strand
CTCCAGCATACGCATCATCTCGCCATCCGGCGTAGCCTTCGCCTTAATCAGCTTTTCGTAGAAGGATGCGTTCGAGGAGCAAAGGCTGATTGTCTGCCAGCGGGTGTTGTTGACGCGCAGCTTGTTGCCGCTAGCCTCCATGCGCTCCTTGCCCTTACCGTTTGCCATTGCGTAAGCGAAGTCGGAGAAAGCCAGTGGGGCCATGTTGGTCACTTCGTCCACCGTGTAGGGCAGGTTGTTGTACACGCCGAGGCGCATGATGCTGGCGTTCACCGTGTCCTGCGGGGTCGTGCAAAGATGCTTCGGGTGGCCCCAGACGCTGTTGCACATATGGAGGATGGTGGTCTTACCCGTGCCGGAGTGCTGGTGGATGACGTTGATGATAGCCCCGCTCTGGCCCGTGAAGCGTAGCAGCGGTGCACCGAAGGCAGTAAGCGCAGCAAACGCATTACCTTCAAGCCCTTCGCGTCCGTAGATGTTGAACACTTCCTTCCACTTTTCCAGCGAACCCACAGCGCCCATGTGCGCGGCAATTTGTTCCGTGGTTGATGAAGGTGGGCTGTAGAACACGCCCTCTGCGGTGACTTCCTTGTCACCAATGAAAAATTTGCTGTCGTTGTCAGCCCAGCCGAATTGGAGTCTCATAAGTTCTGCCTTTGGTCCATATTGAAATGTGTCGATTGCGGAGATTAGGTACTCACAGATAAGGTCGAAACGCTTTGAACCAACCATCACGCCTTCGCCTGATAGGATTTTGCGTAGCTCCGCCTTGTCCGTGACCTTGTTGTTGGGGATGATAACCTCTTTCACGCCATCGCTGGGTGTGTGCAGCCGAACAACGGCAACATCACGCTGCACGGGGTCGTGCATACGCTTCACCACATATAGGTCGTGCTGGTATACAAAGACTGGGTCGCCCTCATCCTTAAAAGGTTCCCGCCATATACCGCCTTCTTTGCCGCGATAGAACGGCTTGGGGTACTCTGGGATGGTGACCACCTCCATTTCGCCTGTGCGCTCGTTGAGCAATTCCATCGTGCGGTCTGCAACCGTAGCGCGAGGAACTATCATGCCTAAAGTTATCGGGTTCTTAATCTTCCCGAAGTGTGGGCACCCCGCGCAGCCGCCGGGATTATTTCGTTCAAAAGTGGCGCAATTGTGCGGCTGCTCGATGTGAGCAATCTTTTGCACCGTTTTCCCGGGGTCGTAATCAGGATGCTGGTCCGACAGTAGGTGGATGGACTTATCTGCGTCGTCGCAAAACTTCGCTACTGACAGGGCGTCGAACCACCGAGGCTCCGAGATAGTGGTCTGGTTCTTGTAGCAGTCGAGAAGCTGCTGACATCCCTCACCCTTTGCGCTGCGCGTCATGATGCGCTTAAAGCTTTTGCCGATGCTTTCCTGTAACGCTTTGCCAAGGGCAGTGAGCGGACGCTTAGCTGGCAGCGGCTCCGTCGAGGGCATCTTGACGCCCAGTAAGGTCACGAACACCTCAAAGGGGGTGGGCTTACCCTCATGGATTACAGATACTAGGCTAGCCGGATCGTCTTTATAGTTATAAGTATCCGGTATACGTAGTACCCGCGACACCTCGAACACGCTATTATCGACGTAAAGGTCATGGGTTAGGCAGAGTTCGCGCAGTCGCGCAGCAACAGGCTCCCACTGCTCACAAGTCACTTCTTCGGTCAGCGGCCAGTATACGTGTAACCCGCGCCCCGAATTGACGAGGATGGGTTTGGGTAGGCCGATAGTGCTGCAGAACTTCTGCAACGCGGCGAGGCCGGTGGGTTGGTCGATATAACCATCCGGCCTTTGGGTTTTAGGGTTTACTACTGCCTTGGTAGGTCCGCAGTCGATGTCCAGCCAGAAAGACTTGATAGCTTTGACGTTGCTCTTTTTTCGGCCTGATCCATCAGTGTACTTCGCTACACCGAAGAAAACATTCCGCTTCTGTTGCACCATTAAAGCGGCGATTTCGTCTACTTCCTCGCGGGTCTCCACGAGGTACTGTTTGGTGTTATCGACTCCCTTGATACCAAGCACGGCAAACCATCCAGAGGACGGTTGCACAGCATTCAAGAGGTCAAATTGTGTCATGTGTGCCAGTCAGCGAAAGCTACCTTCCGCATATGCTTTTAATACCAGTAGGCATCTGCCTTAATCGAATTGGGTTATGTAAGCCTCAACCAGTGTAACCAACGATGGCTGTGGGTTAGATGCACCCACAAACCAGTTGTATACCGTCTGACGAGTAACGCCCATCCTCTTCGCTACCACCGTAACCGGAACATCGTGCTTGATGCACATACGTCCGAGGCGGACACCCAACGCTTTGTTGGGTGCCCTCCGGTTAAGGTCGCGTAGCCGAAGGCTGTAGCCTTGCGACATGTTTATCCCTCATCTTCCGAGTCATCGCCCCAAGCGTTCACGATGGACGCAAGGTCACCAGACACGGCGGGAGCCTCTTCGACCGCAGTCGGTTTGGCGCTGCGCTTCACTGGTTCGGCGGGGGCTTCGTCTTCATCATCTGGCTCTTCGGAGCGAGTGACAACGGGCTTAGGCTCCGGCTTCGGTTCGGGCTTTGCGGCTGGCTTCGTAGCACCATCAGTAGCAGCAACAGTTAGCTGCACGTACTTCTTGGTTTCTGGGTCAGCCTGTGCCTCAACAACCAGCGCGTACTCTTCATCGCTGATGCCGCGCAGCGGTGTGAACAGCAATTCCATACTGTCAGCGTTCAAGTCGTAGCTGATGTTGGTCACAACCGTGTCAGGGCTTTCGCCGTTGCCCAGCAGATACTTCACGTAGCTCTCGAACGGATGCACGTTGCCGTTGCCCTTACCGAAGAGCGACTTGGCGGGTACGTTGAACTGATAGACTTCACCAGTTGGGTCACCAGCAAGCAGGATGGCGATGCGGCGCTGGAAGCGGCAAGCACGACCACCGTTGTCACCGGAACCCTTTACGTTCTGTGGGCAGTCTCCGCAGTTGGAGTGCTGCTTGTTGGAGGCAGCGGCTTCTGGCTTATCACCAAGGTTCGACCAGCAGTCAGGCAGCGTGGCCTTTGCATTGGGGTCATACTTGCCAGCGTAGAACGTGCGGCTAACCTTGGGCAGTGCATCAACGATGATGGCATTGAACTCGCCACGGATGGCGTTGCCAATCTGCTCACCGTTAATCATGCGCTTGAAGGTGCCGTTGGTGTTGGTGGCGATGCGGCGCATGTTGTTGGTGGCCGCAAGGGTCTTGGCGAGGCCAGTTAGCTCACGCTTTGACGCGGTTGAAACTGCACCGGACTCTTTGAAAATAGAAAGGTTGCTCATGATTTCCTCTTACTTGGTGGTTGGTTTACGAACTTGGATAACATATTTACGGTCACACTGTAGCCCAGCCGGAAAGGCTTCGGGGTTCTCTTGCAAGAACTGCTTCATGTTGCCGTTGTGGATGCGCTGCTCCAAGAGTTGCGGCACATCGTTTTCCTTGATGAAGCGATACATCGTTTCCCAGTCGCTCGTCCAGTACCGAGCGTTGATACGCCGACTAATCGTGCCACTAGGGGTCTTGATGCTGTCGGCGTTCTGCTCGTTGCAGATTTCCAGCAGCTTGTTGCTTACTACTTCAAGTTGGTTTTTAAGGGCAGTGACAGCTTCCTTGTGCTGCTCTTCCTTCTCGTCGATGGCGTCACGGATTTTCCGGTAAACTGCCACCATATCGCTAACGGGTAATTCGGTTTCGGTCATAATTGCTCCTTCGCCCTAAGGCCCGACCAGAATATCTTAACATTTTACAGTGTCAAGGGGTATCTGTGGCAATTTGCCTATAAAGGTCGATAATTTTTTCGTGGTTTGTGATGTTGTGCTGCAGCATATGATATAGCTTAGCCTCTACGTCGCTACCCCGAATGTGGACAACGGTCATGTTGTTCTTTTGCCCCGGCCTATTGATACGGGCATTGGCCTGTAGGTAGGTTTCCACGCTCGTCACAGGGGCATACCATATAACAGTGTTAGCTGCCGTGAGCGTCAGGCCGTGCGATGCAGCCTGTGGCTGGATGATAAGCACATGCGGGTCTTTGCGGGTCTGGAACTCGGTGACAATCTCACTGCGCCGGTTCACTGGCACCTTACCGTTGATGACATCACAACTGATGCCTTCCTTCTCCAGCCTATCGCGTAGTAGCTGGATGGTGTGCGTGAAGGGCACGAAGACCAGCACCTTATGGCTGGCTTCCTCGATTACCTCCAAGACAGCCGTTAGACGGTTACTGACATCGAACTCGATGACTTCGCCAGTGTCCGTGTAGACCGCACCACCGCTGATTTGCAGCAGCTTGTTAATCTTGGTTGCTGCGTTGACCGCGCTGACTTCCTCACCCGCTGCCTCGAACAACATCTCGTCCTTGAGCAGCTTGTAGTAGGACATCTGCATCTTGGTTAGCGGCGCTTCGCGTTCCATGTAGGTGACATCAGGTAGGTCGAGACAGTCCTTCTTCTCGAACCGGATGGCGGGTTGAAGCACCCTATGCACGATGCTCTCTGCCTGTGGCTTTGCCGCCCACTTAAACTGCGTTACCTTGTACATCACTTGGTCGCGGAACGAGCCGTAGTATTTGGGGCAGTTATCGGGGTTGACCAGCTTCGCCAGCCCGTAGGCGTCCAGTGGTGATTGTGCTGCTGGCGTACCAGTAAGCATCCAAAGGCGCGGCTTGATGGTGTTGACGATGCGGCTAAGCACCTTCCAACGGTTGGTCTGTGCGTTCTTATAGGCGCTGGCCTCGTCCACTACGATTAAGTCGAAGCCACCGTTGATGATGGCATCCTCGACAACAGCCAGCCCATCGAAGTTAAGGATGACGAACTCGTTGCCAGCCTTGATAATCTTCTCGCGCTGCTTGGCCGTACCATGCGCAACGGAGCAGGAGCGGTGCATCGCAAAGGTGAACAAGTCCTGCTGCCATGCAGCCTTCATGATGGATAGCGGACACAGCACGAGGATGCGCTTAATCTCGCCCAGCCTAATCAGATAGTCCGCAGCCCAGATAACCGAAGCGGTCTTACCCGTACCCTGCTCGTTGAAGCAGAACGCCTTATCGTTGAGGGTGAGGAAGGAGGCAGTCTCTTTCTGGTGGTCGAACGGCTTGTGCTTGCCCGACCACTTATAATGCCTCTGGATTGGGGATGGCGGGTTCTCTACGCCAAGCTTCATGAGCGCCTTAGCTTCCTTGAGGCCCCATCTCACTGCTACTTCGTACGTATCCCCATCCTGCCTATATACCGCGCTCTTCTTGATATTGTCGGTAATGGTCTTGGGTTCGGTAGTCTTGACGAGTAGCACCTTATCGTCAACGCTTTGCATTATTTCTTCCGTTCTCGTTTGCTGGTTTCTGACACCAGATTATGCTTACTGTCCCGCTTGAATGAGCGGTTCTTGGAGGCGCTCTCGACGCGCACACCCTGCTTGTTGCTGCCGCCCTTATCGAAAGCGACCTTGTGAGCTACGTCCTTACCGTCACCCTTCTTGACCTTGCCTTCCTTCATGAGCTTGGCACGAGCAGCGTTGCGCGCAGCGCGGCTCTTTTTCTGCTCAGGGCTAGCCTGATACTTGGTAGCGTTCTCGTACTTGCGGTCCTTAGGGTCTTTATACGGCATGATTACCTCCGTGGGCGATGATGTTCGCACTTTACCACAGGACACCACCCACACAAAGGCCCAGATTTAGGGTTCCAGACACCGTTGTCCATCGCAGCATCAAGCTGGTCTAACTGCTTGTCGAACACGGACATGTACTGCGATTTCTCTGTTATCAGGTGGGTCTTCTTAGGGAACTCGTTGCTGACCACATAGGCCAAGCCAGACTTGATGCGCTTCACCTCTGGGAAATGCACGAAGATGGCACCCGCCATGAGGTCAAGCTGCTTCATGTCGGCATACTTGGCGTTCTTTCCGGTCTTATAGTCAATCATATGGGCGTTCCACCCATTGATAATCAGCAAGTCCACGATGCCGCGCCACCATACGTCCTTGTCGAAGAAACCGCATGGTTCGTAGCCAGTGTCCGTCTTGCGGACACCCAGCTTAAGCTCGGTATGCTTCTCACCGGGGAAGTTTGATAGCACTTCCACTACGCTAGCATACTGTTTGAACTTAGGCGGGATCGGTGTGCCGTTCTTGATGAACAACTCGGCAGCTTCGTGGAAGTCGGTCCCATATTGCGCAGCGGGTCCAGCCTCATCCTTAACGTCCTTGGCCACCTTGAGGTGGAAGTACTTCTTCGGACACTGCTCGAAGGTTTTGATGCTGCTATAGGACCAAGCGGTCATGGTGTTTCCTTTATCTGCCGCGCTGCGAGGCGCACTTGGGTTATGGTATTGAGCAGGGCGCGTTTGTCGGCGTCACGTTTCTTACCAAGGGGAAACACTGCCACTAACCTGCCGCAAAGCTTCACCTTATAGTGTTTTGAACCGTCTTCAACCTTCCATGGGAGGCCCGTTTTATCTAGGGCCTCCCGCAACCGCTCCGGCAGTTTCACCGGACCTTGCCTTCCAATCGGTCAGCCACAAGCTGCGCGTATCCGGCAATGTCAATCCAGCTATCCACATAATCAGCGTTACCGTTGATGATACGCCCAAGCTTACTCGCTATCATGTCGAGTGCTTCCATCTGGTCGGGGTCTAGCACCTTATCAGTAGCATTAAGGTGCGTGTGGATTAGCGCCTTAATTTCTTGCGCGACCTCGGCTACGTCCTTGAAGCTACCGTAAGTGGTCGCACGTTCGTTGAGGATTGCGTCGATTTCTTGGGCAGACTTGGCCCCTTCGACTACGATAAACTCACCGGCTTTGGGTTCCACTCCTGCGGTCAGCTTCTTCATAGTTGCGTAGATGTAGCTCTCGCTAACTTTCACGCGTTTTTTAATCTGCGCGGCGGTGAAACCCTCCGTCAACAGTTTTATAATTATATCTGCTTTGCTGCTTTTCCTAGCCATTTCAGTTGCTCCTTACTTTAGGTTTCCGCCCGATTTCAAAATGTCCCCGTTGTAGACATACGTGCCTACGTGGTCCAATTTCACGAAGGGATGGGCATGGATTTTCCCTCCGTGTTTGCGAAACAGTTCGCAAAAGTGGTAATCCTCCGACAACAGTGCACCCGTGTGGTCGATGCTGGAAGCGAAGAACTCGTACGTCAGCGGCTTCTCGTACTCGCCATCTGGTTTGATGAACGATGATGTCCGGTAGGTCGGTACGTGTGGCGCAAGGTGGTCGAACACCCCCCGCCTGATGAGCATGAAGCCAGTGCCACCATGCCGCACTTCAATGACACCGCGCTCGTCGGTCTCAACGTGCTTCTCGTCCACCATATTGAACACAAAGGCACCGCCGTAGTCGTGCAGGTCTTCCTTGCCAGCGGCCACTGCGCGTTTGATGCTATCCCAGTTCACTTCCTTCTTGGGGTAGATGCCACACACGATGTCATCGTCTGCTGCTAGCAAGTGAGCGATAGCCTCCCCATCAAAGCCAATGTCGGCGTCGATGAACATGAGGTAGTCGCAGTCCGTCTCCAAGAAGGTACGGGCTAGCTCGTTACGTGCACGGGTAATGAGGCTCTCGTTGGTCATGTGCGCCCAGCGCACCTCGACACCCAGTTCACGCATCTTGTTCATGGTGTTGAGCAAGCCTAACACGTACATGCCCGTGCACATGCCGCCGTACATGGGGGTGGCAATCATAATCTTGGGGCGTTTAGTTTCGTCAGTCATTTGCTTTTGCTTTCTTGAGTTTCCTGTATCGGGCCTCGGCAGCGCAGATGGAAATGCCCATCTGCTCCGCCACATCCTTCGCCCTAAGGCCGTACTGGAACAGGCCCCATAGCTTTGCTTCTAGCTCCGGCGTCCACTTGAAGACGCCCTTCTTAACCGTTGGCATTGTTGTTAATCCTTCGGAACCGGCCCTTGGCGTCATGCGTGTAGAGTTTCTTACCCATATACCGTGTGGCTAGCTTGAGGAGTTCCCGCGACAGGCGGGTGTTCTCGTCTTGCAGCCGATGAATATGGACCATGTTTACGACGATAGCGCCAATGGCACCAAGGAACCCACCGCTGAAAAGCCCGATGGTGAAGCTGACCGGATCAAACATACTCTCCCTACCCCTTCTTGCGTACTACGAGTTGATACCCAACGTGGACGATTTCTGCTGTCTCACCAAAGATGTTGGTGAAGGCGTCGATGGCAATCTTAGGGCGGTGAAGCGCATCGCGGGGGTTGCCCCACATATAGTCATCAAACACCATCAGTCCGCCCTTGTTGAGCAGGGACCACGACATACACGCATCAGTCAGAACATCCGGCGCTTGGTGGCTTCCGTCGATGTAGATGAAGTCGAAAGTCTCCTTACCGTGCAGCCACGACAGCATGGCAACCGAAGTTCCCTTCTGTTGGATGATACGGCGGTCTGGTAGCTTTTCGGTAGCGAGGACAAGGTTGGCGCGGAACCGCTCTTCGACTTCGCTCATGTTCTCTTCACCATGTTCTTCGCCGCCTTCCCATGTGTCGATGCAGCGCAGCAAGTCACCGTCCTGCATCATGTTCTCGGCAATCCAGATGCTGCTGCGGCCCTCAAAGGAACCGATTTCAAGGAAGGTACGATGCCCTGCTGTGCCTGACAGCATTGGGGTAAGCTGGTTCCAGACTTCTGGTGCCCACTGGAACCAGTCTTTTGTGAATTGGTACTCGGTCATAGTTTTAGTGCTTTCTTGATTGCGTTGATGGTTGAGGTTGAAAGGGTTGGTTCGGGTGGGGTTGCAACGGAGATGGCGTTGTACTCGTCCATTATCGCGCTGGTGTAAGACTTACCCACTATACCTTGGGCACCCACTATACCTTGGGCACCCGCTGCGTTCTGATAGCCCTGTAAGGCAGCACCGCCACCGCCACCATAAACTTGACCTATCATCCCGTGTAGCTGGCTAACATAAGCTTTCTGCTGCTGCGCTAGCGCTGCTTGCGGTACGGTAGTGTTCCGTGCTTGCTGCATCAAAAGGTTACGCTCATACTCGCGCTCTTCCTCTTCCTTGCGGCGGCGTTCGGGGCCGTTGAGTAGCTCGTCCATTACATGTTCATGGACTTCGGCTAGCCGGATGTCCCGCAGCTTTGCGGTAATCGCAGCGTTGTCGGTTTCGTTTCCGTATTCGCGTAGCGCTTCCATATGGCTAGCCCAGCGCTCATAGTACGGCTCTGACCTACTTTGAAACTCTTCGGGATGGCTCTCCATCCGCTTGAGAAGCAGTCGCACGACTGCATGTGGCTCATTATCCGCCATAGCTTTTTCCCATCTTGCTTTCACAGTTTAGTGGTAGGCCAGTGGCCCACTTCGGTTGTACGCGCATACACGCCTCGACAAAGGCGCGGCCCTCATCTGCATCTGCGTCTGGTACGATAGACCCAACAGCATCATGCACGGTCATAGCGACCTTCTGGCGGCGAGAAATCATCAGCATCTGCTCACCAATGATGATACGGGCCAACGCTTGGCACACGTTCTCAATGAGCTTCCCACCATATAGGCGGTTCGGGATGATAGCGCGGCCCCGCTTCTGGTCGTAGACGAACTCCGGCTTACCCTTGTCGCCCATTACCCTACGTAGATTGGGGTACTTTAGGTATAGTCCGTTAGGTAGACGGATACCAAGAGCGTTAACCAAGACCACACCGTCCTTACCCAGCGGTGCGGTTTTACCGTCAAGCATGGCTTGGATGGCATCTTGCCCCTGCCGCCAAAGCGCAGGGATTTTGTGGTATGTCTCGCGGTAGACGCTGATGGTGCGCTCACACTGGCTTAGCGGTGTATCGACGCCGAATGTCTTTAGCTGCGCCTTGAACTTGGGTGGCCCCATGCCGTAACCTGCACCAAGGATGGTGGTCTTACCCACAAAGCGTTCGGGGTCGTTAATATCCTCCATCGGTTTGTTGTAGATGCGGGACGCCATGATTTTATAAACGTCCTCACCGCGAGTGAAAGCATCCACTAGGTCATCCTGCCCAGCCAGCCACGCCAAGGTCCGTGCTTCAATCTGGCTGCTATCGCAGTCGATAAACGTATAGCCCTCTGGTGCCAGCATAGCCTTCTTGAGTGGTGACTTGCGCGGTAGGTTCTGCATGTTCACCTTGTCATCACCACCCCAACGCCCAGTGTGAGCAGCGTAGTAGCGCAAGGGGATTGGCAGTGTGCCACGGTCAGCGATGTTGATGAACCGTTCGGTCCTTGTCTCTTCCAGCGTAGACTTAACGCCCAGCCGTGCTGCCACGATGGCTTGCACCTGCGGGTTCTCATGCTCAAGCAGCGCCTTGAACGCTTCGTCCGACTTGGCGAAGGCGTAGGTTTCCTTACCCGTTGCGGGGCTAGTCTTCATCGGCACCTCAACCCCGTGGAACTCAAGTAGCGAAGCTAGCTTGGGGTTACTCATCAGGTCGGCCTTGTCATAGTTGAGCTTACTCATAAGCTCCGCCTTGGTCGCCTGTACGCGGATGATGTGGTCCTCAAGGATGTTCTTATCGAGGGTCAGCACTGGCTCTGTGAACATGCGGATGGTCAGGTCCACCAGCCGTTGCTCAAGCGCAGGGAACTTAGGTGCCATGCACTCGAACAGCTTAATCGTCAGGTCGCAGTCGTTACGACAATACTCCCCATACCGTGCTAGGTCGTAGGCCGTGAAGTCGATGCGGCGTTTGCCCAGCGCGTTAAGCACCTCTGTGCCCTTCTCGCCAATCTCATAGAACTCGGCCAGCGCTTTCAAGCTAACCCCCGTCTCGTTGCCATGTAGCGCACGAGCCATAGACAGCGTGTCAGCGATACGCTTGGGGCGGATGTCGAAGTGCCAGTTGAGGATAGCCATATCGAACACAGCGTTGTGCGCCAACGCGATAGCGTTGTCCCAAGGGAACAGCTTAAGGAAGCGGCGTACATGCTCCTTGGTCCCACTGAACCACTGCGCGTCGTCGTTACCTACCTTTACAGCTACGCCGATAACCTCAAAGCGAGGGTCACGGATATACTCTTCGGTCGTAATCTTGGAGAGGCTATACGCAGGGTCGTAATAGGTCTCGAAGTCGATGGTAATCAGTTGCATCACCCCCACCATTCCTCTTCCATCGCTTTGCGCTCTTGTTCGGTTATCTTCGGTTTTGTCGCGGCCAGATAGGCGGCAAGGATTATTATCCCCATGACTGTTATGAAAAGCCAGTTGTCTGCGGTCATGCTGCCTTCTCCTTACGGGACTTCTGCGGTTTCGGCAGGGTATAGGGGGTTGAGTAATACTGCTTCATGAGGTCCACGGCTTTTTCAACGGACATAAACCCTCGCGGAACATCTTGCCCGTCAAACTCAAAAGTCTCAACGGACGCATCGTAAAAGTCTTGGTGATGGAAGCCCAGCCCACTAACTTCGATGCCATACCCCATCCACGAGAACGAGCGTTCTCCTCGGTAATGCTCACGCACGTAGCTTGTACGTCCGTCAGTATCACGAACGAAGTCACCTACGTAATGGAGGATGCGCTTACGCTTCCCATCGGATGCAGAACCCGTCACACGTTTGGCAAAGAACCGTTTACCGTCACGCCGGTCAATCGTCCACGAAGCTGACAAACCAGACTTCTGCGCACGAACTAGGATAGCATCTGACGGGCGCTTGGCGGACAGGCATATATTGCATAGGGTAGCGGCAAGCTCATCCGTTGTTTGCTTATCCAAACCTAGCCTTTGTCGTTCAGCAACCATTTCGAGCAGGAAATGGGGGGTCACCGTCTTGCGGTGGGTCACATTGGAATTACCCCTATAACCCTTGCGCCCCTTGTTGCCCTTATACCGTATCACCTGATGAACTATCTTGCTCTCCTTAACGACAGACATTTTATGGTTCTCGTCGTAATGCACGAAGAAGCTCTCCGCGAAAGAGCCAAGGTCATGGTTGTACACAATCACTACACGGTAGCAAATTCCCACAGGTAAGTGGCAATAGTACCCCTCTTTCGCCACATATGTCATGCCGCCCTTGAGCCGCATCATATAGATAATCGACGCACTGTAGGTGTCTTTAGCCTTGTTGTATTGGTCGCTCTTTTTGAAAAAGATACACCGCATCATGGGCGGATTATCCAAAACTTTTGGGAGTAGGTCGTTAACGTAGAACCCTGAATTTTCGGGAACCACAACACCACCAAGCTTAGCCATGATAGAGTATGTGGAAGGGTCATACTTCAACAGCGCCTTGAGGTCATCGAAATATCCCGGCAGGTAGTCCAGTATGTCATGGATGGACACGGCGTTGGCTAGGCCATGCGCTAGAGGGCTTTCGTCGGCCTGTTCCGAAACAGTTGGGGATTGCACCACTAGCTCGGCAGTATGCACAATCTTCTGGGGGCGCAGCCGCTGCCACAAAGCCTTAATCGTCTGGAAGATACGCGCATTGCGTATGTCAGAAATTTTTATCATTTTGGTTGCTCCTTCGATGATAGTTCCCGCACCAGTGGGCGGACCATGTCCCAGTTCTCTTCGTTGGCCACGACAGCCACCCCACCGCAACGGCGGATGTGTTCAATCTCACGGACTTGTAGAGCGGTCAGCTTACCACCACCCGCCTTGCACTCGATGGCAAGGAAGCGTCCGTTCACGCAAGCGATGATGTCGGGGACACCGCTACGTCCGTAGCCGTGGGTTGCGGGGAAGAAATAATAGACACCCTCGTCCTTAAGGACGGAGACTATTTTATCCTTCACCTTCTTTTCTGGTGTTGCTGCCATGAGTTGCTCCTCGGCGGTTATCATATCATTACATTATACAGTGTCAAACACAAAACGTGTCTGCCTAACAATGTTAGTTTGGGTTGTTGTCCATGAACTCAATCAGCACGGAACGCATCAAAGGTGTGCACCCTTTGTAGTAGTCCACCACATGCTGCGGTAGGCGGACGCCTACCAGCTTCATGCGCTCCTTCTTCACCCTGTTGGGGCCACGCTGCCCCCGATAGCGTTTAGGTTCTTCGGTCATTTCCATACTCTCTTATCATCAGGCAGTAGCGCCTTGGTTGCACATGTCTTGCGCAAGCAAGAGCGTACTCCGGCTACGTTAATCTCTGCATTACAATGGTCGCACCAGATAGGCGCGGGTTTGCGTTTGTTCACTTAGTAAGCACCTCGTTCACGCGTCCGATGTTCACACTGAACAGGTTAGCAATCTCTTGCTGCGTAGCAGTAGGGTAGGCGTTGTAGTAGGCGCGGATGGCCTTGGCTATCGCGGGGGTCATAGGCTGCGAAGCCGTAGGTCGCCGCACGTTCTTGTGCACCTTCTTCTTGTAGATGGTCAGCCCGTTACCTTCGAGCTTGGTGATGATTTTCCTAGCCGTAGTGAAGTCGAAGCCACCTGCCTCCATCAAGGCGAAAACTGCTGTCGTGCTCATGCTGCTGTTCCTTCTTTGGATGATATGAAAAACTTATCCTTGTCCACACGAGCGCCGTGGCCCTCGATATATGTGTGGTTCTCGACCATCTTAAGGATACCCAAGGACCGCTTGATATGTGACGGTAGGTGATCCGTGTCGAAGATGCTTGTGACTCCGTTAATAACCACAATATACTCGTCGCCGCGCAGCATCACGGTGGCACCGGAGCCGTTGGTTACGGCGTTGGCAATCTCATGCGTAGCCAGCTTCGCCTCGTATGCCTCTGCCATAACATCTAGTGTCATAGGGCTTACTCCTGCGTCGATAGCCAGTTGCTTGATATGCTCCCAGTTGTTCATGGTGTAGTCCTCCAAGAAGTTGGAGAGGTGCTGATACTTATAGTCAAACTCCCTGCGGTGCTTGGTCGATAGCATTGACACAACGGCATTCGCCTTACCAAGCGTCTCGGCCACAACCTCGGCAACAGTCGGACCGTGGAAGTTCTTGGTTATGAGCTTGAACGCCTTCTTCAAGTCCTGCGTGTTGGTGGAGCTACCGCGCTGCCTGTTGCCTTCCATACGTTCATTGTTGATGGATATAACATCGCCACGGTTCTCGTAGGTCTTCCATATCCGGCCCAGCTTGGCGCTGCCCTCGTAGACATCGAACGAAGTTACGTTGAACGTTGTCGTGTCGCTCACGTGAGCTAGACTGCGTCTGCTTGTCACGAACTTCCACTGGGGCCGTGCCTGTGCCAGACGCCGCATCAGCGGTAGCATGAACGGATGTATTGTCGTGTTGGCCGTAGTAACCTCGGTGTTGTTGGTGACGTTCTTCCTATTCTCGAACAGGATGTTGGGCATACCCAGCGGTATGTAGTCGTTCTCAATCTCGTTCATTGTGCATTTCCTTTGCTTTTTTCCAAGCACCGATTGCGTCGATAGCTTCAATCATGTCGGTAGAGTTTCGGATGGCGTAGCCTCGCCCATGCTTGGCGATGAACTCCTCGTAAGGCTCAACGCTAACAATGTTAGTTTTGAGGTTGGCTACGTCATACGTTTTGGTGATTACCCACAGGCTCACCACTCATATTCCTTGAGGATAGTGTCGAGCTTGCCCTTGAGCTTGGCGCGAGTAAGCTCGTCATCTTTGATGTCTTCGATGTCCACGCCAATCATCGCTACCTCTAGCTGCCTACGTGCATCCTCAAGCTTGGGGTCTTTGGCTACGTTGAGGTGCGTCAGCATTGCGCACATCTCCTGCGCATTGGTAACGAACGTGTCGTGCCACCGCTTCTTGGTGTCCTCGTCACCCTCTGTCAGCTTGGCAGACATGGTGCCAAGCATCTTGTGCAGTTGGTCCCACGGGGTGCGCATAGCCTCGGCCAGACGGTCATCGAACGCCGACTGATAGCTCTGCTCCATCTCACGTATATCCTGCGCTGGCAGGTCGAGACGGAAGTCACCGCTCTCTGGCACAGGCGAGAACACAAGGCGGTAGCCGAACTTCTCACGCACCGTATCGGGGCTGGGGTAGTCATCCTGATTGAACAGGGTGCCCATGTAGTTGCTAGCGGTCTGCACCAGTGCAGGGTAGTTGCCGATGAACGTATCGACCATCTGGTTGAACGTGTCGCGCCGGATGTTGGCCTCTGCCTTGTAGTCAAGGAATAAGCTAGTAGGCAGTAGCCTCGCACCCTTGTCGGCCCAAGGCAGTGTGCGGGTGTTGTGCCACAGGCGACAGCCAGCGGCGTAGTCGGCAATCTCCTTACGCGCCGATGTGCCAGCCATTAGGTTCTTGCGGACCTGCGCTGCATCGCCTGACGTTGCTCCGTTAGATGTAAGCACACCTTCGGTAGCTCCCTTGTCCAGCTTGTTAGCGGTCCATACGCTGATGTTCATTTCCACCAGCACGGCGGATGATGTGATACTCATTGATTTGCTCCTTAGTCTTGTGGCTTGCCAGCCAGCTTGGCCACCCGATACATTGCGTCGGGTAGTAGGTTTATGGTGACGTGGTTTCTGGATAGCGTCACTTCCTGCTCCCAGATAAAGTAAGCGACGGTAGTAGGCGTGACGGTGTAGTCGTGCTTGACCTTAAAGCACTCGGCCTTGGCCATAATTTCCGCCACCGTAACGGCGTCACTGATGTCCAATACGTATTCGTTGTGGCCTATACCGATGATTGCTTTGCCCATTGGATTACCCCTCTCAATTATCTTTAATGTGAACCGTCTTGCCCACAGGGGCAGTGATTGTGCTGCCGCGATATGAGTTGCAAACCACCCACATGATGGGTGCATCCCAATCCGAACCCCAGTCATAAATCTCTCCGTCAGTCAGCATGATGATGCACTCTGGCTCAATCTTCTCTTTCTTGAGGTAGTGCATCATGGCGCGTGGGTCCGTGCCGCCGCCACCTCTGGGCTTGGTCGAGCTAACAATGTTAGCCATGTCATGCTCTTCGTAGACCTCATGCCCTGCAACGCTGGCGTCCCAATAGATAAGGTCAATCTTCTCTGGGCGAACGTCCTCTGCGATAGACTTGACCTCGGACAAGAAGCGATTGATTTCCGAACCGCTGATTGAACCCGATGTGTCTATGCCAATAGCCAGTGAGCCAACACGCTCCCCGACCATCGTGGGCATGTAGATGTCGGAGCCAAGGAACCTACGGTTAACCCTACGCCATGATGACGTATCACGGGCATTGCAGATGGACTTGACGAACTCGCGCAATACCTCGCGCCAATCAATCTGCGGCTCAAGCAGGTCGCCTAGCTCACGGGACATATTGCCCGACTTGTTACCTATAGCCTTCTGCTCGGCCATCATGCCTTGACGGATAGCTTGGTCAATCTCGCGCTCAAGCTCCTTCTTCTCCTCGGCGTTGAGGCCCTTGGCACCATCCCAATCATGGTCATCGAAGCCCTCGCCACCTTCGCCTTCGCCACCACCGCCGCCGCCGCCTTGGTCCTTCTGCTCCTGCTTGAGTATGTCGAACACCTGCTTGGCGTTAAGACCTTTGAAGCGTGTATCGAAGCAGCCGATGCGCTCCCCCTGCTTGTCGCGTGGGAACGCAGCCCATTGCTCTGTCGGGTCGGACTCGACAATCATCAGGTTAATAACGTAGTCGCAAGCCATGTTAGCCAGACGGCGGTCCTCGTCCCACAGCTTGCGCCAGATAGTCAGGTGACGCAGCGCCTTGTGCATGTTCTCATGCAGGATGACGAAGGCTAGCTCCTTGTCGGTTAGGCCTTTGACAAACTCGCGTCCGTAAAGCTCGTCGCGTCCGTTGGTGCAAGCGGTGGGAATGTGGTCTGATAGTTCCGTCTTGCCCACCATCATGATGCCGGACCACAGCGCGAACTTGGGGTTACGCATGAGGTCAATCTTGACCTTCTTGAGCTTGCGCTCGACCTTATCTTTTTGTTCAGCTAACATTGTTAGGTGCTCCTCGTTGAAGTTCTTTGACCTGCTTGAATACGTCTAGCTCGTCCTTGGCCCACATCTTGATGTCGTGCGGCCAACCGTTAATCCACAGCGTCACCACCCAGACCAATGGGTCACGGGGTGTCCGCTTCATCTCTCCTAGCTCGACCTTCTTGCCTGTCAGGATGGGAGGCGGCGTCAGATTACGCCGCCTGTTCCGGTTCATGATGTCTCTGCTCACAGCAGGTCTTCGTTCTGCTCCAGCCAATCAGCGAACGCTTGGTTACTGAATGCCATTTGCTGCTTAGCTGCGTTGGCGCATAGGTTGATGGCGAAGCAAGCTTGCCACTCGTTGTCGAACCGCTCCATGTATTGCAGGAACGGGGTAAGCGACTGCTTATCGACCTTCTGGATGGCACCGAACACAAGCACTGCGGATGCGCCAGCAGACGTAGGCACCTGCGCCGACTTAGGCCCAGCAAGGATGCTGTCCCATGAAGGTAGCTGGTCTTGGTAGTCGATGAACGCTTGCATATCACGGGCAGCAGCCTCACCGATGGCACCCTTGAGCGCAGCGATGGTAGCCTCTGCACCGTTGGTCTCACGGCTCCTAACAATGTTAGATGCGATGGCGAGTGAGCGCGGCGATACGTAGGCAGTCTGTTGCTTGCGCGGGTTGTAGATGTAAGGGTTATCGCCTTGGCTGTCGTCCGTATAGCTAGCTAGGGCGTGAGGGAATTGACGCACCCATGCCATGATAACAGGGTCAATCTCGCTATTGACTGCCCACTCAAGCCACTGCGTATCGTCAGGCTTGGCGACAACAATCTCGACAATACGGTTGCGGGTATGCGCCTTCATGTTGTCGCCTACACCGTCAGTCAGCAGGTTGCCCGTCATGAAGATGATGCTCTCCTCGTCGATGCTAACATCACCAAGGCGCGGGTTGGTAACTTCCAACAGCGGGTGAAGCATGTTCTTGATAGGCTCGGCACCCTTGGTGAACTCATCAAGCATGACGATGACGGGCTTGCCCTCATGTAGACGGAACCGCGCATTGGGGTAGTAGCGCGTCACCTTATACTCATGGTCAACCACAGGCATGGCGATGTCGCCAAGGTCCATGTTAGGCACATCCATGTATGCAGCTAAGTGAGTAGACGCTAGCTTCTGGGCAATCATGGAAAGCATGGTGGACTTACCAATTCCCGGCTCACCACGAACGAGGAACCGAACCTTGGGGTTGGTCATGATAAGGGTAGCGGCTTGCTTGAGGCTCACGGTTGAGCCGAAATTGATTGTAGTCATGGTAATCGTTGCTCCTTCTTATGGCTAGCTTAATACCAGCTAACACTGTTAGTTTAGATATTGATACCTAGATAAACGCTAAGCCATTGCACCGGCTTGCATTTACAATTATCCTTGTATAGCATTGTTATGTTAATGTCAATACATTCTGGTCGATGGTCTGACCGAATGGGGTGGGGGCGCAAGCCCCCTAGAAAATCCCTTTGAACCTATCGAGCTTTAGCTCACCGCGAGGTAGTATGTGGGCGTCGAACATCTCGTCACGATGATGGCGCATGAGGGCGTTCTCTAACTGGGCAAGCACATCGGCCCGTCCTACACGCCAGCAATTAACCCAAGCGAACCATGCGAGCGCCTTGTATTGGTCCTCTGGCTCTTTGCTTAGGGCGAAGTCCAGCACGCAGGATGCAGTGTGGTAGTTGAGGGCTGGTTTCTCCGTAATCACAATCCGTCCACCCATCAGCTTCGTTATGTTCTTCACATACCGGATGAACGGCGCGTAGCGTGAACGAACTTCCTTAGCCTTGGCGCGGTTCTTGGTATGGATGACGCATGGCTGCGGGTTGACGAAGTGGTAGAGCGACGAGCTAACATTGTTAGGTGTTTGCTTGAAGATGTTGTCCTCGGTTGAATGTAGGATGTGGTAGCCTATGTCATCTGTCCCGCGATACGTGTGCGTCTTGCCCTGATGCGAACCGAACCACATAGGCAAGATAGCGTTGAGGTATTTGCGCGTGGTCATGCTCTCATGGCCACCCTGCCTTACGATGACAGTTCCATCCGGCTTGTAGCGCACGATGTCCGTCCGGTAGAGGCGCACGACGATGTCGTCGCCATCCTTGCGGATGTTCGCGTAGCTCTTGTTCCTTGCACCAAGCGGCTTGCACTCTTCGGCACGGCCACGGATGGGTTTGACTTCACTTTCCCAGCGGACTGCATCCGCGTAGGTTTTCATGACGCGAACGTCATTAGGGTTTGCTCCAAAAGACACTAGTGTTCTCCTTGTTGTGGCTACGTCCGTAGCCATAGTGGGTTTAATTAGCCCCGGTGGGCGTTATTAGTAACAAGCGCAGTCGCACATGCACATGTCCCGCGTCTCTTCGTAGACCTCGGCGCGGATGGTATCGAGGCGCTCGGTCAGTGCGATAGCCAGTTCCTTCCAATCAACGTCGATGCCGTAGTCTGCCTGTTCGCGCAGTGCGTTGTGCGACATGTCACGGTAGTAGCTGCGGTCTTTGCCGCCAATGATGATGTTTTTCTTCATGCTGATGCCTTTCTATCTAGCTCGTTGCGTAGGTGAAACTCACGGAACAGGGACATCCCGCGCCGCTTGCCGTATTCGATGCAAGCCTTGTTGAGTTGTGGCTCAAGTGTGCGTAGCTCTCGGCGTAGCCGCTCCACCTTCTTGAGTAGGCGGATAGCCTCTCTGTCTGCGTGCTTGTCTAACATTGTTAGTCTTCCTCTTGGTCGCGGCCCTTGCCGCTGGCTTCGGTGATGATGGACTTTGCATGGACTCGCACCGCGAAGAGCTTGGCTTCGAGCGCATGGATATAGTTGAGGGTCTTGCGCAGCAGCTTCTTATCCTCGCTGTCTGCGGTGTTGTCACGTAGGTCGCGGAGGTCCGCTTTATCGTCTTGGTTCACTGTCCTGTTCCAATCTTGTGTATCGCTGCAAAGCCAGCGCCATTGCCTTCGGGGTCACGCTGGATGACAACCCACATGAGGGTATCGTCAACCACACCGCCGTTGCCATCATCCCTGCCCATAAGCAGGACGGGCCACGGGTCGCCGCCCTCCTCGTCAGGCTCAAGCTGCACCTTGATGACGGTCAGCCCGCCAAGTTGGGCGTAGTGCTTAGCGTAGTAGTCGGTGTTTTTGTGTTGTATGCTTATGTTCACTATCTTCTCCTTCACTCAAAAATGATGCTGCGCTCGACGCCAAGTCGGTGGTCTGCATAGCTGCTACGGTCCGTCTCGATGTCATCGGCATCCTCTCCGACACGCACGAACTCATACTGGGCACGATGGTCACGCTCGTCACTGCGGAACGCTGCGCTGAACTTCTCAAAGGCTTCGCTAACATTGTTAGGATGTTCGTAGCCGGAATACCATTTCACATCGGTGTAAGCGCACATGATGTAGTCATCGCCGTAGGTAATCTCGACGCACCACTCGTCCTTGGCTACCTGCACAGGATAAGTCTCCTCGAACCACAGCTTGAGCGCAGCGAACGGAAGCGGGGGTTGTCGTTCTTCGTGTGTCCCTTCGGTTAGATAGAACACAACCCGAATGTCTGAACGATAGCCCATTACTTCTCTCCCTTGGCTGGCTCGATGCTATAGATAGCGCCATGCTCGGTGATGAAGTCAGCGGCTACATATGCAACGTCAGTGTCTTGCTCATAGTAAGCGATGGGGTAGCGGTCTTCTGCTGCGAGCTTGGCTGCTGCATAGTTGGGGAAGGTGTCGATGATGGTGCGGGTGGTCATCGTGGGGTAGGCGATGATTTGGTAAGGCACGGAAGCGGGAGCTTCGAGGTTGCGCTCGTAAGCATGACGGGATGCTTGGTCATCGAGGTAGGCGATGTATTCTTCGAGGTCGATTTGCTTATCTAACATTGTTAGGTCTTTCTGTTTGCCATGCCATCCGGCGTGGGCTTGGGTGTGAGCAGGGAGGTTTTCTCTGCCTGATTAACCTTGTATAACATGGATGCGCCCATGTCAAGCGATACTGGTTGAGGTGCGACCAAGAGGCAATCTGGTGATGTAAGGGAATTTGGGGTTTTGTAAGACGGATGTTAAGATTTTAGTTTACAATGGAAATGGTCGGAGAGCCTAGAAAATGCTGGGGTTTTTGTGTTGTTGTATTGTATTGTTATAATGTTAATAGAAAATAAAAGTATAACCGGTTCTTTTCGATGGTGATGTGCCGCACTTGCGGAGAGGGCCAAACGCTCTCCAAATTCCGGTCGTAGTTGAAAAATGGCCTTACAATATAACATTACTTACAACCCGCAGAAATGCGCCATTGTAAGTTTTACAAACGCCAACCCGACATTTTAACTTTTTAACATCTGCCATCCGCCCACACCTTATGCCTACGGAACTATCATAAAGGTGGCTTGACTTAGGCACAAAAAAGCCCCATGCACTTCGTGCATGGGGTTCGCAAGGCGGCGGGGCTAACATTGTTAGGCCGGAGTTATCACCATCACAGCCCAGAACAGAATGAGGAAAGCGGCATATCCAAACAGGTAGGTCGCTATGCGGAAGGCGAGCTTGATGCGGGTCATGTGTTAGGCTCCCATTGCTGCGTAGATGTTGGCGGTGATTACAATCAGGGCGAACAGGCCCAAACGAATAACTAGGTTCCACTGCATGTCGGTCATATCTTATCCCTTCTTGATTAGGTGGAGAGCCTAACATTGTTAGGCTCTCCCCGTTACTCACTTTGCGATAGTCGCAACGTCCAGACCAAGGGCCTTGAGCGCGGCCTCGATGTGAACTTGAGCGGCCTTGACCTTGGCAGGCAGGGCGTCCTGCTTATCGTTGAACTTCCACAGCGCGGTCAGCTCTTCGACATTGCGGAGCATGGCGGAGCGTGGAGCGGGAGCCGCACCGTCCGACTCGCCTTCACCCTCAACGGGAACCCCGTCGATAGTCGTCTTGCCACTAGGTGCCAAGCCATTGGCAAGGTTGCGGCCATAGTCACAGATACGCTTGAACGGAACGCTAGGGTTGCTATGGCCAGCGGTCTTGAGCGCCGTATAGAGGTCGGTCTTGACAACCTTGAACGCCTTGGCGTCCTCGCTCTTTTCAGTCGGTGACATGTCATACCAAGCGAAGGGCAGCATGTCATTGAACTTGGCGGCTATGCGGATATGTGAACCGTAGGCTTGCTTGCTTGCCTCAATCATATCGGCAAGGATAGAGCCAAGGGTTACGTCTGCTACGTTAAGGTCGATACCTTCAACAACGGTCGATGCAATCATGATATTATTCCTTCTATATGCCACGCTATCCAGTGTGGACTTGGTTGGTCGAGGCGGCGTCTCCGTCTCGATGATTGAATAAGACCATGTTTTTCCGTGTTATGCAAGGAAAAACTAACAATGTTAGCCCATGTTCCACGTTTGTTCCGCAATTAGGGGGGAGGGTGTCGTTTGTTCCACGTTTGTTCCCCACCCTAGGGCCACCCCCGCTGTCAGGGGCATTGGAGTCCCATTCGCCTATACATACTGTTTTGCACAGTCGATCACGTTTCCCCGAGTTTGCCCCCCCCACCCCCTTACATTTATCCTGCGGATCGCGGCCACTTCGTACACAGGGAGACCCCCCGTCAATGGTACCTTGACATGCTTACAGGTAGGGGGGTATGTGCAAGTTCTGCTCCCTCAAACCGGACGCTGCGCCACATGCCTATTCTAAAAGTTGAAGCCACCGACGAGTTTCCAATCCCATACGATTGGGCTGATGAGGAAACCGCGAGCTTCGCTGATGAACTGGTAGTAGCGGGCGGCACCGCAGAGCTTATGGCACACCTTGGTGCCCCTATTGAAGTAGCTCCTGAAGACTTCGAGCGTGAGAAGAAGCTCCTCGAAGCGGTTGTTAAGAACCAAGACAAAGAACCCCTGACCAAGATCAACACGGCTTACGCTGCTGCTGCCTTCCTGCGCACCTACGGACAGACGATGGGTGTGGATGCGAACCAAGCGCGTGCCGCCATTACCCATAAACTCATGGAAATCGCCAACTGTGGTGAGACCAAGTACGAGCTTAAGGCTCTCGAACTGCTCGGTAAGCACTCAGACATTGGCTTGTTCACGAACAAGTCAGAGATTACGATCAACTACAAGAACCCCGAAGAGCTTGAGAACGCCATCAAGGAGCGCGTGAAGCGCCTGCTGAACGCGGACATTATCGACGTCACCCCGCTGGGCCGCGACCTAGACGAAGAGCTAGGCATCGCAGAGATGCCCGACGAAGAGGACGATGATGCTAACTGACATCTCGTTACAGGATATACCCGGTATCTTACCTTCTTTGTCCATAACAGAGCAGGAGCTACTGTTAGCCCAGCTTGAGAAGCTTCAGGAGCTTAAGGGTAAGAAGCTGGCGCAGGACAAGTTCCTCGCCTTCGTGGGGCAGGTCTGGCCAACATTCATCGGAGGACGGCACCATGCGCGCATGGCTGATGCGTTCGAGCGCGTTGCAAGGGGTGAGTGCAAACGCCTCATCATCAACATGCCGCCTCGTCACACTAAGAGTGAGTTTGCCTCCTACCTGCTCCCTGCGTGGTTCCTCGGGAAGTTTCCCCACAAAAAAGTCATTCAGGCGTCCCATACGGCAGAGTTGGCCGTTGGCTTCGGACGTAAGGTTCGTAACCTTGTAGATACCGATGTGTATCGTAACATTTTCCCCGACCTTGTTCTGGCCTCGGACTCCAAGGCGGCTGGCCGATGGAACACAAGTAAGGGCGGGGATTACTTTGCTATCGGTATCGGCGGTGCCGTGACCGGTAAGGGCGCTGATGTGCTCATCATCGACGATCCGCACTCCGAGCAGGAAGCGGCGCTGGCCGAAATTAACCCTGACATCTACGATAAGACGTACGAATGGTACACTTCTGGACCTCGTCAGCGTCTGCAGCCGGGTGGTGCCATCGTCATTGTTATGACGCGGTGGTCGAAGCGCGACCTCACGGGGCAGGTGCTTAAGAGCGAAGCTCAGCGCGGCGGCGACGGGTGGGAAGTCATCGAATTTCCAGCGATTTTGCCCTCTGGCAACCCACTTTGGCCTGAATTTTGGTCCATGGAGGAGCTTTCGGCCCTTCGTACGGAACTTCCGAACTCAAAATGGCAGGCGCAGTACCAGCAGGCCCCGACATCCGACACCTCCGCTATTATTAAGCGTGAGTGGTGGCAGATTTGGGACAGCGACGTCCCTCCAACGTGCGAATTTGTCTTACAAAGCTGGGATACGGCTTTCGAGAAGACACAGCGTGCCGACTATTCAGCGCTTACAACGTGGGGTGTGTTCTATCAGCCCGACGATAACGGCCTTGACCAAGCTAACATTATCCTCCTCAACGCATTTCGAGAGCGAATGGAGTTCCCGAAGCTAAAGCGAACAGCAGTTGATGAGTGGAAAGAATGGCAACCGGACAGCGTGATAATCGAGAAGAAGGCTTCAGGTGCGCCTTTGATTTACGAGATGCGGGCCATGGGGATACCGGTGCAGGAGTTCACTCCGAGCCGTGGGAACGACAAGATCAGCCGTTTGAACGCTGTGAGCGACTTGTTTGCGTCTGGACGGGTGTGGGCACCTGCTACTCACTGGGCCGAAGAAGTGATTGAAGAAGTGGCGTCTTTCCCCGGCGGCGAACACGATGACTTTGTCGATAGTACGTCCTTAGCCCTAATGCGTTTTAGGCAAGGTGGTTACATCACAACTAATCTCGACGAACCGGATGATATTGTGTACTTTAAGAGCCGTAGGCACCAAGGATATTACTGATGGCGATTGATAAAGCTCTTAACCAAGCCCCTGTGGGGCTAGATAGTACACTTTCTTCAGGCGTTATGCGGGGTGTAAACACCTCGGATGAGGGCATCGAGATTGAAATCGAAGACCCCGAAAGCGTCTCGATCCGCACAGGCGACATGGAGCTTGAGATCGACCCTGATGAGGTCGATGAGGACGAGTTCAACGAGAACTTGGCCGAAAAGCTCGATGAGGGGCAGCTTACAGAGCTTGCTGGCGACCTTATTGGTGAGTTCGAGGAGGACATTTCGTCGCGTAAGGATTGGATGCAGACCTACGTAGACGGTCTCGACCTGCTCGGTATGAAGATTGATGACCGCACTGAGCCATGGCCCGGTGCTTGTGGCATCTACCACCCGATGTTGTCGGAAGCCTTGGTTAAGTTCCAAGCGGAGACCATGATGGAGACGTTCCCGGCTGCAGGGCCGGTGAAGACGGAGATTATCGGTAAGGAAACGCCTGAGAAGAAAGATGCTGCTCGGCGCGTCCAAGACGATATGAACTACCAGTTGACCGATGTGATGGTCGAGTATCGCCCTGAACATGAGCGGATGCTGTGGGGGTTGGGCCTTGCAGGAAACGCGTTCAAGAAGGTGTACTACGACCCATCACTCGGTCGTCAGGCATCAATGTACGTACCCGCCGAGGACGTCGTTGTACCTTATGGCGCGTCCAGTTTGGAAGTCTCTGGGCGCGTCACCCATGTGATGCGGAAAACCCCGAACGAGATGGCCAAGCTGCAGGCCGCTGGGTTTTACTGCGATGTCGAGCTTGAAGAGCCTACAGATAGCCTCGATGAGATCGAGAAGGCTATCGCTGAGAAGATGGGCTTCCGTGCATCGACAGACGACCGGTACAAGCTGCTTGAGATGCAGGTTGACTTGGTACTGCCTGACGACAAGTTCACCAAGGAAGAGACTGCAGCGGACATCGCTGTCCCTTACATTGTGACCATCGAGAAGGGCACAAGCACGATCCTCGCCATCCGTCGTAACTGGAACCCCGACGATGAACTTAAAAAGAAACGCAACCATTTCGTACATTATGCGTACATTCCGGGCTTTGGCTTCTACGCTTTTGGCCTTATTCACCTTATCGGTGCTTTTGCTAAGTCTGGTACCAGCCTTATTCGTCAGCTTGTTGATGCTGGTACTCTATCTAACCTCCCGGGTGGCTTCAAAACTAAGGGACTACGCGTCAAGGGCGATGATACACCTATTGCCCCTGCTGAATGGCGTGATGTAGACGTAGCTTCGGGGACAATGCGTGATAACATCATGCCATTGCCTTACAAAGAGCCGTCACAGGTCCTTTATTCGCTCCTCAACACCATCGTTGAAGAAGGCCGTCGCTTCGCTGGCGCTGCTGACCTGCAGGTTAGCGATATGTCAGCTAATGCTCCGGTGGGCACGACGCTGGCCATCCTTGAGCGTACGCTCAAGACGATGTCGGCGGTTCAGGCACGCATCCACTACTCGATGAAGCAGGAGTTCAAGCTCCTCAAGGGTATCATCCGCGACTATACGCCATCGACGTACAGCTACGAACCGGAAGAAGGTGGACGTAAGGCCAAGCAGGGCGACTATGACATGGTCACGGTCATCCCTGTTAGCGACCCTAACGCTGCGACAATGGCGCAGAAAATTGTGCAATATCAAGCAGTTCTGCAGCTTGCACAGGGCGCTCCACAGATTTACGACATGCCGTATCTGCACCGTCAGATGCTGGACGTACTGGGTATCAAGAACGCCCAGAAGCTCATCCCGTTGAAGGATGATGAGGATATGAAGCCGCGTGACCCCGTGTCCGAAAACATGGATGTCATCAACGGCAAGCCGGTTAAGGCGTTCATCTATCAGGACCATGAGGCACATATCACGGTCCATATGTCCGCGATGCAGGACCCCAAGATTGCGCAGTTGTTGGGCCAGAACCCCAATGCGCAAGCGATGCAGGCTGCAATGATGGCCCACATTAACGAGCACTTGGCGTTCGCGTACCGTAAGCAGATTGAAGAGCAGGCCGGTGTACCGCTGCCTCCAGTCAATGCTGAGATGTCACCCGACGTCGAGCTTCAGATTTCCCGTCTTGCGGCTGCAGCGGCTCAACAGCTTCTCCAGAAGAACCAATCCGAGGCTCAGGCTCAACAGAACCAGCAGGCGGCTCAGGACCCAATCGTCCAGATGCAGCAGCAGGAACTGGAGATCAAGAAGGGCGAACTCGAACTCAAGAAGCAGAAGATGCAAGTTGATGCCGCTGAGAAGCAGGATCGTCTTGAACTCGAAGAGAAGCGTATCGCGGCTCAGGCTGAGATCGCGGGGATGCAGGTTGGTGCCAAGATGGCGACCGATAAGGCCAACCTGTCAGCCAAACAGCAGGAAGCAGGGCTTCGTATGGGTATCGAGGTAGCTCGTAACCAGATGGAGAACGTGCGTCAGCTAAACGAAGCTAGCGCCCCTACCCCCGAGACAACTGAGGAACAATAATGAGTATCGACCTGTTAAGGCACCTCTCAAACAAGGTGCAAGAAGAACTTAGGGTTATCGAAGCGGACATGGCCATGGGCAATGCTGCCGACTACGGTGCCTATAAGTACGCCTGCGGCATTTATCGTGGTTTGCTGGTGGCGAATAACCTTATCGCAGAAACCGCGCAACGAATGGAACAAGATGATGACTGAGATTATTGGTGCGGCCAAACCCGCGCTCGTTAACCTCGATGGTAAACCTATTGTAAGTACCCCCGCCGAACCGGAAGTGCCGGTTGAGGACCGGGCCACCCAGCTTCCAGCACCTTCCGGCTATCGCATCCTGTGCGCTATCCCTGAAGTGGAAGAAAAAACCTTTGGCGGCATCATCAAGGCCGACGAGACCAAGAAGTTCGAGGAGCTTACCACACCGGTACTATTCGTCGTCAAACTCGGTCCCGACGCTTATGCCGACGAACGTAAGTTCCCATCAGGCCCTTGGTGTAAGGAAGGTGACTTTGTGCTCACCCGCCCGCACGCAGGTAGTCGTGTAAAAATTCATGGCCGTGAGTTCCGTCTCATCAATGATGACTCGGTCGAAGGCGTCGTGGAAGACCCCCGTGGCATCAGTCGCGGGTAAAAACGGGTAACCGTACATAGGAGAAGTAATATGGCTACGCAGCCTGATGATGACTTCGATTTTGAAATCGAAGAGGAGTTTGCGGAAGGTGGTTCCGCGAAACCAAGTATTGAGGTCGAAGACGATACCCCGGAGGCCGACCGAGGCCGTGAGCCGATGCCGAAGGAAATCGTTGACGAACTCGAAGCCGACGAACTCGAAGAGTATTCCGAGAAGGTCAAAGTCCGCCTGAAGCAGATGAAGAAGGTTTGGCACGATGAACGCCGCGAGAAAGAGCGGTATCAGCGTGAGAACAACGAAGCTTTAGCTGCTGCTCGTGCGGCGCTCGAAGAGAACCGTAAGCTGAAAGCTACGCTCTCTGAGGGCGAACAGACCCTTGTTGGTAGCTTCAAGCAGTCAGCAGAACTTGAGCTTCAAGAAGCTCGTCGTGCATACAAAGATGCGTATGAAGCAGGCGACTCCGAGCGCGTTATCGAAGCGCAGGAAAAGCTTACAAATGTGCAATATAAGCTCCAACAGCTTGCCGGGTATAGACCTACTTTACAAGCTGTAGAAGAAGGGGTACAAACACCCCAACAGCAGGTCCAAATTCCTCAAGTGGACCCCAAGACGACTGCGTGGCAAGAGCGCAATACGTGGTGGGGAACCGACCCGGAAATGACGGCCTCTGCTCTTGGGCTTCACCAGAAGCTGGAGAGAGAACGAGGTTCACAGTTTGTGGGCACCGACGAATACTGGCAGACCATTGACAAAACGATGAGTCGGCGCTTCCCCGAATATTTTGGGGAGTCAGAGAAGCAAGTTTCGGACACCCCGAAGCCCAAATCTGCAACTGTGGTTGCACCCGCTTCGCGCAGCACATCCGCCAAGAAGATCGTGTTGAAACAGTCCCAGCTTACGATTGCTAAGAAATTGGGCCTTACCCCCGAGCAGTATGCCCGGGAAGTCATGAAGATGGAGCGTTAATCATGGTACAGAATAAGCTTATGGAAGAACTGAATGAGGTCGATGTGGCGCGTGCGCCCCGTCAAAGTCGTGAACAAGAAGAGCGCAAGAAGGTTTGGCAACCAGCTTCAACGCTGCCCGAACCGGACAAGCAGCCCGGATATACGTACCGTTGGGTTCGTGTTTCCACGCTCGGTGTGAACGATGCCCGCAATATCTCTGCCGCTTTCCGCGAAGGTTGGGAGCCGGTAAGTATTGAGGAGCAACCGCAGTTTAAGTTCATGGTGGACCCGGACAGTCGCTTCAAAGACAACATCGAAGTCGCAGGTTTGTTGCTGTGCAAGGTACCAGAAGAGTTTATGGCCCAACGTCGAAAGCATTTCGAGGAAAAGACCCAAGCTCAGAATGAGTCCGTGGACAACAACTTCATGCGAGAGAACGATCCGAGGATGCCGCTCTTCACAGAACGTAAATCTAAGACATCGTTTGGCTCAGGCAGATAATCTTAGGAGTTTAGAAACATGCCATACCCTACTGTTTCGGGACCTTATGGTCTCATTCCGATCAATTTGATCGGCGGTCAGGTTTTTGCTAGTGCTACTCGTTCGATCCCTATCGGTTCTGGTTCTGCAACGTCCATCTTCTTTGGTGACGTCGTAAAGCTGAACTCGTCGGGAACGCTCGATAAGGACACTGGTACGAACTCGGCTACCCCTGTCGGCGTTTTCCTTGGTTGCTCGTACACCGACCCAACCTATGGTAAGACGTTCCGCCAGTTCTACACAGCTAACACTGTTGCTTCAGACATCGTTGCACTCGTGCAGGATGACCCTGACGCGCTGTATAAAGTTGCCGTAGTTTCGAGCGGTACCACAATCGGCACAGTCACCCGTGCAAACGTCGGTGAAAATGCTGTTTTGGTTCAGAACGCTGGTAACACCACCAACGGTGACTCGCGTGTCGCTATTAGCGCCACCACGGGTACTACCTCGACGTTCCCCATTCGCATTATCGACGTCATCCCTGAGACTTCGCCTGCTGGCTTCCCCGGTTCTTACACCGAGGTTGTCGTCAAGTGGAACCAAGGTATGCACCCTTATCTCAACCCAACCGGCGTCTAAGAGGAGTCTAACACATGGCGATTTCACGCGCACAACTTCTCAAAGAACTCCTTCCCGGACTGAACGCTTTGTTTGGTTTGGAGTACTCGCGCTACGGCGAAGAGCATAAGGAAATCTTTGAGACCGAAACCTCCGAGCGTTCGTTCGAAGAAGAAACCAAGCTGTCGGGCTTCTCCGCTGCTCCGGTTAAGAACGAAGGTTCGGCCATCGCATACGACAACGGTCAGGAAGTCTTCACGGCTCGCTATACCCATGAAACGATTGCCCTCGGGTTCTCGCTCACGGAAGAAGCCATCGAAGATAACCTGTATGACAGCCTCTCGGCTCGTTATACTAAGGCTCTTGCTCGTGCGATGTCGTACACCAAGCAGACCAAGGCTGCTGCGGTTCTGAACAACGGCTTCAGTGCATCCTACCCCGGTGGTGATGGCGTGGCTCTGTTCTCGACTTCGCACCCGCTGGTTTCCGGTGGTGTCAACTCGAACACGCCTTCGACGCAGGCTGACCTTAACGAAACGTCGCTTGAAGCTGCAGTCATTCAGATTGCTGCTTGGACCGACGAGCGTGGTCTGCTCATCGCTGCGAAGCCGCGTAAGCTGGTCGTTCCTCCGAGCTTGATGTTCGTTGCTACTCGTTTGCTCGAAACCGAACTTCGTGTCGGTACGGCTGATAACGACATCAACGCCCTCAAGAACAACGGTTCGATCCCAGAAGGCTACACCGTCAACCACTTCTTGACCGACACGAACGGCTGGTATCTCACCACCGACGTGCCAAATGGTCTGAAGCACTTTGTTCGTACGCCAATGGCGACGGGCATGGACGGCGACTTCGACACCGGCAACGTGCGTTATAAGGCCCGCGAACGTTATTCGTTCGGCTGGTCTGACCCGCTCGGTATGTTCGGTTCTTCGGGTTCTTCGTAAGAACTTGAATAGGGGAAGAGGGAAACCTCTTCCCCTTTTTATTTATGTGGTGTATGCTTACACCTACTAGGTTATAACCCTGCATCAACTGTCCTAGCAGACGTAGTAGCGATGGTGTGGGGATGTGCTACTACACGGAGATATTATTATGGCTAACACTACCTTTTCGGGTCCAGTACGTTCAGAGAACGGCTTCCAGATCATCACGACCAACACCACCACGGGTGCTATTACCACTGGTGCTACGCTCACAAAGTTGCGCACGGCAGCGGCGGCACTGGATTTCCCGTCGATTTCAGCCGCCTCACAGGCCGACCTAACCATTGCGGTTACTGGCGCTGTGGTTGGTGACGAAGTTGCTCTGGCTCTCCCCGCTGCTCCCGCTGCGGGCATCATCTTCAACGCGTTTGTCTCGGCTACTAACGTAGTCACAGTTCGCGCTTCGAATATCACGGCGGCTCCGGTTGACCCGGTTTCTGCTACTTACAGCGTCCTTGTATTTGGTGCTAACTAATAGCCACTTGGTAGGAGGCCGGTCCTATGGCTACGCAGAACGAAAAAGGTTATGATTTGGCGGGGCGCAGCGTATTTATTGCGCTGCCCGCCTACGACTTCAAGGTATCCTTGAAGTTGGCTATTTCATTGGCCCGGTTCGCACAAGAAGCTCAGCGGCACGGGGTTGATATTCAGATCGGCAGCATTTGCGGATGTTCTGTTGTCTCCCGTGCCCGCAACCTGCTCACGCAGGATATGCTGGACTCCGAATGTACGGACCTGATGTTCATCGACAGTGACATCAACTTTGAAGCTGCCGACATTTTCCGCCTGATGGCTTGGACCACAGACCCTAAGAAGGGTATCGTTGCTGGTGTGCCACGTACGCGTAGCACTACCAAGACGTACATCGCCACTCTCGATCATGATGATAGCGGCCAGCTTACGATGAATGGTATGGGCCTTGTCCGTGCCAAACGCGTAGCTACCGCCTTCATGATGGTGCGCCGCGATGTCTTTGAGACCCTCGATGCCGCTCACCCCGAGTGGCGTTATTACGACGAACGCTCGGAGCGCACCGTCCCCTGCATGTTTGATTTTATGAAGACCGACGAAGGCTACATCGGGGAAGATTATCTCTTCTGTGACCGCGCTCGTGAACAGGGCTTCGAAGTCTGGGTCGATCCGACCATCAAGCTGGGCCACATGGGCGTGCAAGAGTATGAAGGTGAATTTGGTAAGGACGTCCTCTACCCGATGATTGTCCCCCCACAAAAGGATGCTGCATAATGACTGGCTTTACCGCTGTTGATGGAATTACTAACAAGTCGATCCCCGTTGGTGGTACGGCTTCTTCAGGTGTGGGCGTCAGCAACGGTGCCATTTACACGGTCGCCGCTCCTGTATCGCAGGACCCTGTCGGTAAGCTGCGTGTTTCGCAGCCGCAGGCACTTATCGACACCGACTTTGAATACGGCACTCAGCCTACGAAGTGGGAGTCGCTTTCGCTCCAAAACAACCGCCAGAGCGTGTACTACCTCCCACAACGGCCACTGACGATAACCTCGATCACTGGTTCGGGTCGTACGATGACGATTGCGGGTACTTTCGTAGTCGCTGCTAACACGCCTGTTTACATCCAGAACGCTGGTGACCCTAACGCCAATGGTTGGTGGTGGACCGTTGCTGGCGGTACGAACAGCATGACGGTAACGACTGCTGTCGCTGTTTCCGCGACTAACTGCTTTAACCCAGCCCTGACGTACGCATATACCGGCGTGTTTTACAGCGGCTGTGGCATCCTGCTCGGTTCGACCAGTGCGTTTACGTACGTAGGCACGACCATCACTTGCACTACTACGGCTGCGCATGGTCTCGCTGCCGGTTCGCTGATCTACGTGCGCGGCACGACTTCGAGTGCTGGTGGCGCAATCAACGGTGCATGGGTTGTAGCTACAACCCCGACCAATAACACTTTCACGTTTGTGGTTGATACAGCCCCCACAGGCACGCTGACTAACGTCGCAAACAACCTCACGCTCTATGCTCGCCCCGCCGGGTATGTAGAGTCGCGTGCGTTTGATGGTGGTGTAGCTTTCTCGGCTGGTTCGGTAGCCCCGAACTCGCAGCTTGTTCGTCAGACGCGCCGTTACTTCCGTTACCAATCCGGTAAGGGTATCCAGTTCTCGACGGGTACAGCGATGAAGCCCGCGCTGTTCGTTACGAGTGTGACCTCTTCTGGTACGACTGTGACGGTTAACACGCGTTTCGCCCATAATATGGCTATTGGCGCTACAGTCCTTGTGTCTGGCTGTGACCAGTTCCAATATAACGGTACATGGGCAGTTGCTTCCGTGCCAAGCCCCACGTCATTCACCTATGTGGCTAGTTACGCCCCTACTGTAACTCCTGCCACCGGCTTCCCGATCCGAATTAGCCCGAACACTTGGTATTGTTCGTCAAACCGCCTCGGCTTCTATGATACTCAGAACGGCCTGTTCTTTGAGTATGATGGTCAACAGCTATACGCTGTGTGGCGTCAAAGCATTCTTCAGATCAATGGTACAGCTACGGTTACCAATGGCTCATCTGCTGTAGTTGGTACTGGTACAGCGTTTAGCAGTCAGTTGAAGCCGGGTGACTATATCGTTATCCGTGGCCAGTCCTATCGCGTGTCCACGATTACCAGCGACACAGCAATGGAAATCACACCGGAGTACCGGGGTACCTCGATTAACACCACAGGCGCTGGGGTCCTTATCTCCAAAACGGTTGACACTCGCGTGCCGCAGTCGCAGTGGCTCGACAAGCTCGATGGCACAGGTCCTTCCGGTTACACGCTCGACCTTACCCGTATGCAGATGTTTTACATCGACTATTCGTGGTATGGTGCTGGCTTTATCCGTTGGGGCCTACGCACCGGTAAGGGTCAGGTGACCTACGTCCACCAGCAGACTAACAACAACGTGCAGTACGAAGCGTATATGCGCTCCGGTAACATGGCTTCGCGCTACGAGTCTAATGGTACGGCACCATCCACCTACTTAACTGCTAGCCTAGGCACAGGTGCCGCAGGTACGGTAATTAACGTAGCAAGCACGGCTGGTTTTGCTCCTTCAGGTACGATCAAGGTGAACGCTGCTGGCGCTGCTGGTGTGGTTGAGTACATGACGTATACCCTAAGGGACGCTACTAGTTTTGTAGTTGTCGCTCGTGCGCAAGCGGGTGGCCAAGTTTCGGCACAGTCGTTTACCTACTCGGCAACGGCTCCGGTCCAAGTTGAGTTTGCTTCGCCGGATACGAACGCTTCGCTGTCGCACTGGGGTTCATCGGTTATCATGGACGGCCAGTTCAACGACGATAAGTCGCTGGTTTTCAACTATGGTACGGCAGCACCTGTTTCGATCACGAACAACACTACGGTGCCGATCATGGCTATCCGTGTTGCTCCTTCCGTAGATAACGGTACGACGGGCCTCTTCGGAGCTAAGGAAATCATCAACCGTATGCAGCTTGTTCTTTCGGACATGGCTGCGGTTTCGTCCGGTACCCTACTTGTTAACCTTATCCTCAACGGCTTCTGCACGGGCTTTACCGGTGCTTTCGGTTCCGTTGCCACGGGTAGTCAGATTACGTCGTCACTGGCGCAGATCGCGGTTAACACGAGCGCCACAGCTACAATCACAGGTGGTGAGTCGGTTACGGCTCTTTACTCAAGCGGTGTTAACTCGATTGATCTTAGCAACGTCCGTGACTTGGGTAACTCGATCCTTGGCGGCGGTGTCACTAACACGGTGCCTACCTCGCAAGCGGACTTCTACCCTGACGGCCCAGACGTTCTATATGTGGTTGTTTCGAACAACAGCGGCGCTACCGTCACATTGAACGGTGTGCGTTTGAACTGGAAGGAGGCACAGGCGTAATGGCTAAGACCCCGGCTTGGACCCGTAAAGAAGGTAAGAACCCTAAGGGCGGTCTAAACGCCAAGGGTCGTGCATCCTACAATAAAGCCAACCCGGGGAAACCCGGGTTGAAGGCTCCACAGCCGGAAGGTGGCTCGCGTAAGAAGTCATTTTGCGCCCGGATGTCGGGTATGAAGAAGAAGCTGACCAGTGCTAAAACTGCGAACGATCCAAATAGCCGGATCAACAAATCCCTCCGTGCTTGGAAGTGCTAACATGGAGATGATGGTATGGAACATCATCTTGAGTGCCATCGGCGCAGGCATGGGTTTTATGCTTAAGGGTAGGTTCGATGAGATCAACCGTCTGGGTATCTTGTTGAACCGCACGCGGGAGGAAGTCGCTCGTGAGCATGTAACGCGGGCCGAGATGAACGTCATTGTCGATAAGCTCGGTGAGCGGTTCGATAGGTCATTCGAGCGCCTAGAAACAAAGCTCGATAGTTTTGCAGGTAGGAGTTAGGTCATGGACAAAGAAGATATTAAACAGGACAAAGCCATGATCTCGGCTGCTGTCCACAAACACGAAGCTAAGATGCACAAGGGCAAGCCTATGACAAAGCTTGCTAAGGGCGGTTCCGCTTCGTCTCGCGCCGATGGTTGTGCCCAGCGTGGTAAAACTAAAGGTATGATGGTATAATGCCTTCTACGTCAGCCAAGCAGGCCAAGTTCATGCGGGCAATCGCCCACAGTCCTTCGTTTGCTAAAAAAGTTGGCGTGAAGCAATCGGTGGGTAAGGATTTTGAAATGGCTGATAAAAAGATGAAAAAGTTCGGTTCCGGCGGCGGCGTAACTAAGCAGATGCCTACCTCCGATGCTATGGGCAGTATGGGTATGGCCAAGGGCGGTAGCGCCAAGGGCAAAGCCAAGGCGAAGGGTAAGGCTATGATGGCTGCAGCCATGATGAAAGACCGTATTGGTCGCGCTCTTGCTGCTCGCGGCGCAGAAGCTCCTATGCCTCCCGCTCCTTCCGCACCTATGGCTCCTGCGGCTCCTATGGGTGGCGCTCCTGCCATGAAAAAGGGCGGTAAAGCTAAGAAGTACGCCAAGGGCGGCGGCATCGAGAGCAAGGGTAAAACCAACACCAAGATGGTCAAGATGGCCAAGGGCGGCTCCATCGACGGTATTGCTATGCGCGGTAAGACGCGTTGCTCAGGCGCTAAGTAACATGCGCCCGTCTCGGGGTATGGGCGATATAAGCAAGTCCAAAATGCCTAAGGGCATGTGCGGCGGTGGCAAGATGGCTAAGGGCGGCGGAGTTGGTCTATATGCCAACATCAACGCCAAGAAAAAGCGCATCGCTGCTGGGTCTGGTGAGAAAATGCGGAAGGTAGGTGCAAAGGGTGCGCCTACCAAAAATGCTTTCGTACAGTCAGCAAAGACGGCTAGGAAAAAGTAATGACTACGACTGGCACTACAGCATTCAACTTGAACCTCAACGACCTAGTCGAAGAGGCTTTCGAGCGCTGTGGTGCTGAGCTTCGTACGGGTTACGACCTCAAGACGGCTCGCCGTAGCTTGAACCTGTTGACGATTGAGTGGGCTAACCGAGGCATCAACCTATGGACCATCGAGCAGGGTTCGATCCCCTTGGTGCAGGGGCAGATTGTGTATGACCTTCCGGTCGATACGATTGACCTGATGGAGCATGTTATCCGTACAAACCCCGGTACGTCTTCCAACCAGCTTGACATCAATATCAACCGTATCAGCGCCGACACTTACATCACAATCCCGAACAAAAACGCTCAGGGTCGGCCTATCCAAGTGTGGATTAACCGGCAGTCGGGTGCGGACTATCCGGTTACTGGCGTGAAGCCTCCGCAGATTAATATCTGGCCTGCACCAGAGCAAAGCAATTACTACACCTTCTTCTACTACCGCTTGCGTCGTATGCAGGATGCGGGTGACGGCGTTAACACGCAAGACATCCCGTTCCGCTTCCTCCCTTGTATGGTAGCAGGATTGGCATATTATCTGTCGATGAAAATCCCCGGTGCTATGGAGCGCACAGGGATGCTGAAGCAGATGTACGACGAAGCGTGGCAACAGGCTGCTGACGAAGACCGTGAAAAGGCTCCGTTACGGATCGCTCCGCGCCAGATGTTTATCTAGGAGGTACGATGCCCAATCCGTTTGCCTCTGGTAAGTGGGCTATCTCAGAATGCGACCGCTGTGGCCAACGCTACAAGCTCAAGCAGCTTAAGAAGCTCACCATTAAGACTAAAAGCACCAATATCCTTGTGTGCCCAACTTGTTGGGAACCTGACCAGCCGCAGCTTCAAATTGGCATGTATCCAGTTGATGACCCTCAGGCGCTGCGTAACCCGCGCCCTGATGTCAGCTACTGGCAAGCAGGTATGACTGGGCTTAAGATAAAAACTCAGGGTGAAGTGCCAGCTAGCAACCAGTTGGCTTTTGGTGGGCCTAGTGATGGTAGTCGTATTATTCAGTGGGGGTGGGGTCCTGTAGGGTTGAATAATCCTTTAGCTTTGCCTGATCTCGTAAGTACGCTAGTAGGTACAGGTGAAGTAGGTACGGTAACGGTACAAACGTAGGAGTAAGTTATGGCTAAGGGTGGTAAAACCAACGAACAAATGTTAAAGCTGGGCCGCAATCTCGCTAAGATTGCCAACCAGAAAAGCGCTGTGCGTTCAGTTCCAAAGAACGAAGTGAAGGTGGTGAAGAATGGCTAAGTTCAGCATGAAAAAAGGTGGTAATGAGGTTGGTCCTGCCAGCGTCTACGCCAAACCACACAACATGTCGGGTGGCACTGCCATCGACCTCGGCAATAACGGCTATCCAAATAAGATCGCCAACACCCAAACGCTGCGTACCCGTGGTACTAAAAACACCACCCGTGGGAACAGCAGCAGCACGAAGATGGGCTAATGAACTACGCTGCTCTTGTCTCTGCCATTAAGGCGTATACCGAAAACGACTTCCCGGACACGGCGGGGTCTGGCGGTCTGACGTCCACTGAGCAGATTGACATCTTCATCCAAGAAGCAGAGCAGCGTATCTTCAACACAGTCCAGTTGCTGGACCTGCGTAAGAACGTGACTGGGAACGTCACATCAGGAAATAAGTACCTCTCGGTGCCGTCCGATTGGCTGGCGAACTTTTCGCTGGCTGTGATCGACGGTGATGGGAAGTACAGCTATCTGCTGAATAAGGATGTAAACTTCATCCGTGAGTCGTTCCCTAACCCGACCAGCACGGGGCTTCCTACGCATTATGCGTACTTTGACGAGAACTCATATATTCTCGGCCCCACACCCGACGCTTCTTATTCGGTCGAACTGCATTATTTCTACTACCCACCGTCCATCGTGACAGCCGGTACCACATGGCTTGGCGACAATTTCGACAGCGTGCTGCTCTACGGCTCTCTGTTGGAAGCTTATACCTTTATGAAAGGTGAAGCAGATGTTATAGCTGGATACCAGAAACGGTATGACGAAGCGATGGGTATGCTCAAGCAACTTGGCGAGGGCAAGAACCGGCAGGATATGTACCGTACACCACAAGCTAGGTACCCCGTACGATGATTGATGAACTTTCCTCCGCTCTTGGCACTGTGCAGGTCATGACCACAACTGGTCGTGGTTTTTCCGCAGAAGAGCTTGCTGAGCGCGCCCTTAACCAAATTATCAATGTAGGTGATAACGCACCTCCGGTAATCGCGGATCAGGCTCGCGCCTTCCGAGAGAACCTGCGCGAAGTGCTCATCTACTTCATGCGTGAGGCCATGCGCTCGCGTAACGTAACTCTGGCAGCTAAGTTTACCGAAGCTGGGTTTCCTGAGCTTGTAAAACTGATTGACTCTTAAGGAGAACACTAATGCCCATTACTCAAGCTATGACAACTAGCTTCAAGGCCGAAATCCTGCTTTGCGTGCACGATTTCCGTAGCACAGGTGGCGACACCTTCAAGCTGGCGCTGTACACTTCGTCGGCTACGATTGACGCCAACACGACTGCTGACACGGCGACCAACGAGTCCACCGGTACGAACTACACGGCTGGCGGCGCTGCGCTGACCAACGGTGGTGTGACTGCTACGAACACCTCGGCCTCGGCTGGTACGGGTTTCACGACCTTCAGCAACCTGACATTCACAAACGCTACGGTTACGGCTCGTGGCGCGATGATCTATAACACAACCCCTTCGGCTAACGGCACGGCGAACACCACGCTGACCAACGCTGCTGTGGCTGTACTAGATTTTGGCTCGGATAAAACTTCAACGGCGGGTGACTTCACCATCATCTTCCCGACGAATAACAATACCTCGGCTATCATCAGGATCGCATAATGGCCTTTGTTATCGCTAACCGCGTACAAGAGACGACGACCACTACAGGCACTGGCACGGTAACCCTTGCTGGTGCCGTTAGTGGCTTTCAGTCGTTTGCGGTTATCGGTAACGCTAATACTACCTACTACACTATTACCAGTGGTACAGCTTGGGAAGTAGGTATAGGTACGTATACATCCTCTGGTACTACGCTAGCACGTACAACGATCCTGTCGTCTAGCGCGGGTGGCTCGGCAATCACCCTTAGCGGTACGTCTAACGTATTCTCGTCGTATCCGACAGAACGTGCGGTCATGACCGACGTTGCCCAGACTATATCCAACAAGAAGCTCCAAGCGTATAATGAGACCGTAACGACATCTACTCCCTCTGCGGGTACTGTTACGCTCGATCTCAGCACGGCCAACGTGTTCACGGTTACCCTAACCGCGTCTACCACTGCGTTGGCGTTTTCGAACTTACCGGCTTCGGGTGCATCTTTCTCCGTCACGCTTATCGTCAAGCAGGACGCGACAGGTAACCGGCTCTTGACATATCCTGCTAGCTGTAAGTTCACAGATAGTGTATCCCCAGTTCTCGCCACGGCTGCTAACCGTACTGACGTCATCACCTTTTTTACGGTAGATGGTGGCACTACATTCTATGGCGGTCAGGCTTTGGCCAACCTGAGCTAACAAGGAGATAACGGAATGCTCGTAGGTATCGCAAACATCCATCTTTATACCGGTCTGTCCTTGACGGGAGCCGACAGTGCGGAAGCGCTGGCTTGGATGCAGGACAATGATATTCCCCATACTCACCTGCATTATGGTGACCCAGCGCAGCATCAGAGCGTGTTTGACGCGATTGGTACTTGGACATTCGGTGGTGCTACCATCGAACTTACAGAGTTCCCTTTCGTAATCTATGAAGAGCGCCACGATGATTACAGCACAGTCCATCAGTGCCTGTACGGCCTTGACGCTATCAAAAATTCCAACTTGGTGGAACTCGTCGCTCTGACTGCGGAGTAACCAATGCCCGCACTGGCTTCCTTGCTCCGTACCCGCACTCTAGTGCAAGCGGGCAGCATTACCATTAACAGCAGCCAGACTTGGACTGCTCCTTTTGGTGTGCGTAAGGCGACGGTAGCCGGTGTGGGTTCTCCCGGAAACGCTGGCACGGCTGGTAACCCCGGAAACGCTGGTACTATCGGCGGTGCAGGGAATGCAGGGAACCCCGGAAACAATGGTGTAGGTGGCCCCGGCGGCACTGGTGGGACCGCTGGCGCTGCTGGCAACCCCGGCAACGCAGGTGGGATCGGTAACTCGGGCAACCCCGGAAATAATGGCGCTGCGGGTACTGGGGGTGCGGGCGGGAACGCTGGTGCTGCAGGTACAGCAGGAAACCCGGGTGCCATAGGTAACTCGGGCAACCCCGGAACTAATGGCGCGGCTGGCAATGGTGGCGCTGGGGGAAACGCAGGCGCGGCGGGCAACCCCGGCAACGCAGGTGCCATAGGCAACTCAGGAAATCCCGGAAATAACGGCGCTGCCGGTAACGGCGGTGCGGGCGGAAACGCAGGTGCTGCGGGTAACGCAGGGAACCCCGGCGCTATAGGCAACTCAGGAAACCCCGGCAACAATGGTGCTGCGGGTAACGGGGGTGCTGGCGGGGCACGAGGAAACGCAGGAAATCCCGGTAACTCAGGTGCCATAGGCAACTCAGGAAACCCCGGAAATAACGGTGCTGCCGGTAATGGTGGTGCGGCTGGCGCTGCTGGTAACCCCGGTACTGCAGGTAATGCTGGTCGTCCCGGCGGAGGCGGCGGAGGCGGCGGAGGTTCTGGCTCTGCTTACTTTGTCCCTGATCTCGACCCCGGCACCGCAGGTAGTGCGGGTAGTGCGGGTAGTGCGGGTAGCGGGGCTATCAATGGTAACGGCGGTAGCGCGGGTAATGGTGGTAACTCCCCTGTCCCGTCTAGGCCCGGAACACCGGGGGGTACAGGCAACGCGGGTACTTCGGGTGCGGCGGGTAACGCTGGTACAGCAGGGACAGGAGCGGGAACAGGCGGTGCGGGTAACCCCGGCGGCGCAGGTGCTAACGGTGTTGCAGGAAATACAGGTGCAGCAGGGAACGCAGGTACCGGTGCAACTTCGGGTAGCGCGGGTTCTCCGGGTAACGCGGGCGGCGCAGGCGCTAACGGTACTGCAGGAAACACAGGCGCTAACGGCAACGCAGGCACTGGAGCAACTGCAGGGGGCGGCGGAACTCCGGGTAACGCAGGGGGCGCAGGTGCTGCTGGTAACGCCGGAACCACAGGTGCTAACGGTAACGCAGGAACTGGCGCAACCGCAGGGGGCGGTGGAACTCCGGGTAATGCTGGTGGCGCGGGTGCTAATGGTACTGCGGGCAACACGGGTGCCGCAGGTAACGCAGGGACTGGAGCTACTTCTGGAGGGGCGGGAAGCCCCGGTAATGCTGGGGGTAATGGTGCCGCAGGTACGGCTGGGAACACAGGTACGGCTGGTAACGCGGGTACAGGTGCAACTTCCGGCGGCGCAGGCGGCGCTGCGCCTACTACTTGGCCGAATAAAGCTGGTGTGGCTGGGACTGCGGGTAACACAGGAAACTCAGGTGCTGCAGGTAATCCCGGCACTACTGGTTCGGCAGGGAGCGCGGGTAACAACACGGTATTTGGTGCGCTCTATACCTTCCCCGGTACTGCGGGGGGTACTGCCGGAAATGGTGGTACGGCTGGCGCGGCTGGCCCCGGAGGCACGGCAGGTACCGCTGGCGCTGCTGGTAACGCTGGTAACACAGGGTCTATTGGTAACGCAGGGAACCCCGGAAATAACGGTGCCGCAGGTAATGGCGGTGCGGGCGGAAACGCAGGTGCCGCTGGAAACGCGGGTAACGCAGGTGGGATTGGCAACTCAGGGAACCCCGGAAATAACGGTGCCGCAGGTAACGGTGGCGCAGGTGGAAATGCTGGCACTGCGGGAACCTCAGGAAACCCCGGTGCTATAGGCAACTCAGGGAACCCCGGAAATAACGGTGCCGCAGGTAATGGCGGTGCGGGCGGGAATGCTGGCGCTGCTGGCAACCCCGGCAACGCAGGTGGGATTGGCAACTCAGGGAACCCCGGAAATAACGGCGCTGCCGGTAATGGCGGTGCGGGCGGCGCACGAGGGAACGCAGGAAATCCCGGCAACGCAGGATCAATCGGTAACTCAGGAAATCCCGGTACCAACGGTGCTGCGGGTAACGGTGGCGCGGGCGGTGCACGAGGTAATGCGGGCAACCCCGGAAATATCGGTGGTAGTGGTAACCCCGGAAACAACGGTGCCGCAGGTAATGGCGGCACTGCTGGTGGCGCTGGTGGTACGGGCGGTGGTGGCGGCACTGCTAATCTTAATGGTAACGGAGCAGGTGGTGCTGGGGGTAGTCCGGGCGGTTCAACAGGGTCAACTGGTAACGCTGGTGGCGCTGGTGGTTCAGGCGGTTCGCCTTTTGGGGGTAGTGGTGGTCCGGGAGGCTCTAGTGCGTCTACCACTGGTAGTGGCGGCGGCGGCGGCGGTGCTGGGTCTGCTGGTGGTGCGGGTAACCCCGGTACTGCTGGTGCAGCGGGCAACGTAGGCGCTGCGGGTAGCGCAGGTACTGGCGCAACCTCAGGTAGTGCGGGTTCTCCGGGTAACGCTGGTGGTGCTGGCGCTAACGGTACCGCAGGAAACACAGGCGCTGCGGGTAATGCCGGTACTGGTGCCACTGCGGGTAGCGGAGGAACTCCGGGTAACTCTGGCGGTGCTGGCGCTGCAGGTACGGCAGGGAATACGGGCACGGCTGGTAATGCTGGTACTGGCGCAACTGCAGGTGGCGGTGGAACTCCGGGTAATGCAGGTGGCGCTGGCGCTGCAGGTACGGCAGGGAATACAGGCACTGCGGGTAATGCTGGTACGGGCGCAACCTCAGGAGGTGCAGGCTCTCCGGGTAATGCAGGTGGCAACGGCGCTAACGGTACCGCAGGTAACACCGGTACGGCAGGTAACGCAGGCACGGGGGCGACATCAGGCGGTGCGGGAAGCCCCGGCAACGCGGGTGGCAACGGTGCTGCGGGTACCGCAGGAAACACAGGTGCTTCAGGTAATGCTGGTACCGGTGCAACTTCCGGTGGGGCCGGTGGCGCTGCGCCTACATCTTGGCCGGGACAAAGCGGTGGCGCTGGTAATGCTGGCGGTTCTGCTACTCCTGCGTCTCCGGCAAACTATGCCAATACTGGCCTTGCGCCACTCAACCCGTATACGGTAACAATTGGGTCGGGTAGCGCCGCTGGTCAGGTGCAGGTCAGTTGGGCACGCCAGTAGACCAAAAACGCATGGAGCTTGTCATGCGGTGCTATGACAAATTGCCGGTTCATCTACGTGATTGGGTGTCTAGCCTGTCGTTCAGTTTGCACGACGACCACATTTTACGGGGTGCATCCGAGGTTGAACAGTGTAAAGCATTTATAGAAAGCGGGGGGCAACCCGACTTCCGCGCCGGAAATGGGCAGAATTAATTTATGTTTTGGAAGCGTAAACCGAAGCTAGAGTTCCTCACGTACGATCAATACCTCGGTAATATACCTGCGCCGTACGAGGCCAGAAAACTTATCCCTGATTGGTACAAAGCTCTAAGTAAGCGTATGCATCCCGGGCTTGATAGCGGCACACTTAAGCGCTGCCCACCATTCTTGGATGCTATGGTAACTGGGTGGATCATCCCTCTCGCGGCTGATGTCGAACTTACGGCCAATGACGATGCTTCAGGTATATCGTATAGTTCGAAGTTTAGTCGCCCTATGATTGAGAACCACCTCCAAGAGCAGGTGACGAACGATAAATGTCCTGCGCCTCATAAAAACCAGCCACCCATGAAGTGGATGAACCACTGGGCTATTAAGTGCCCTCCGGGTTATTCGCTGCTGTTTATGCCGCCGCTCAACCGCCCTGATCCGCGCTTTACGGTATTTTCTGGGATGGTGGACGCAGACGGCTACTTCGAGTTCATCAACTTCCCCTTTGTATGGAACGAGCCGGGGTTCCATGGCATCATCCCTGCTGGTACTCCGCTAGTTCAGGTTATCCCGGTCAAGCGCTCGGCGCTGTTCCGAGACTACGGGGTTCGTGCTTTTTCTGACGAAGAACTACGTAAAGTAGATGATGTTCGCACAAAGCGCAGCAGCCGTATCAGTATGTACCGTGACGAAATCTGGGAGCGTAAATAATGGCCGTCTACTCACTGGCTCCGCCCCCATCACTGGGCGTAGGCGAGAACAGTTTTGCTACATGGGATAACGGCTTTACTGTCGAACAAATCGAAAGCATTCGCGCCCTTGGCGATGCGCTACCACTTAACCCTGCTACAGTAGGGGATGGGAATTTATCGGATACGATACGGCTTTCCGAGACAGGCTGGATTGGGCTTAACCCAGACAGCACATTTATCTATGATACCCTCGGGTTCATCGCTCGCCAGTTAAACGGCCAGTTCTTCGACTTCGACCTTTTTGGGTTTGTCGAAGACATCCAGTATACGGTCTACCGTGAGAACGGTGGGCATTACGGATGGCATCTGGACCGTGGCTCTAGTGGAGGCCAAGCCCCGCGTAAGCTGTCTTTAGTGATGCAGTTATCAGACCCTTCCGAGTACGAAGGCGGGGACCTTGAGGTATTCACAGGGCTTGAACCTACGCAGATGGAGAAGAAGCAGGGGCTTGTTGTGGCGTTCCCCAGCTTTGTACTCCATAGGGTTACACCTATTACGTCTGGTACAAGACGTACTCTTGTGGTATGGCTATCCGGCCCAAAGTTTCGGTAGGTTTACTAAGATGCGTTTTGCTGCTTTGTTAGCTTTGTTAGCCCTTACTGGTTGTCAAGACCGTTTCCGGTACGACTGCCAAGACCCTGATAATTGGGAGGTTGAGGAGTGTAAGAAACCCAAATGCGTAGCATCGGGGTACTGCACCGAATACCTTGTGACGACGGGTGAGGATAAACATGAAGCCGACTAGGGAGTGGTCACCAGAGGAACTGCTGCGCTTCATCGTCGGTATTGTGCTGTCGGTGACGCTTACGTTTATTGTGGCTACTGTGCTATACTCACTGGTGTTTGTGTCGCAGCCAATGGATGGGCAAGCTCCAAACGATGCAGAGTTTTTTAAGCTGATTAACCCAATCGCTACGTTTATCGTGGGGGCATTAGCAGGATTGATGGCAGGGCAGGGTAGCGGCGCTATGCAAAAGAAGAAGGATGAAGAAGATGAGCTTTCTGAATAGTTTTGAAAGCAAACAGGACGGCGTCAACGACACCGTTGAGTTTGTTATTCGTGTGGCCATTGTCACGCTGTCGGCAGTTGTCCTTGTCGTTGTGCTGGCGCTTGTCTCTGGCCTGTTCATGCCGAACGATGTCATCGACAGCGCGGCTATCCTTGAAACGGTCAATCCTGCCTTCCAGACAATCATTGGGGCCTTTGTGGGCCTGCTCGGTGGTCTAAGCCTTAACGCCAATGCGCGTGATAAAGAAATCGAAGAGCCATCACCACTACCACCAACGCACGAACCGCCGCTCGAACTGACACCAGAAATGCAAGCAGCACCGCCTAAACCATACGACGATCCGCAGGGTACAGTCTTTATCGACATGCCCGAAGATGACGACGATGACGACATGGCCCCGTGGGAGAAGTACCGTAACGATCTGCGCTACGACGTAACCGGCGACGGCGTGGTTGACGAAGATGACTTTCCTGATTGGCGGAGTGCTGGCAAATGAGCATGATTGAACTTCAGAAGAAGATTGGAGTAACCGCAGATGGTGCATTCGGCCCGGGTACGTATAAAAAAGCTGCGGCTTTTTATAAGCTATCACCTGCTCGTGCTGCGCATTTCTTTGCTCAAACGGCGCATGAGTCGGGTGGCTTCAAAACGTTCAGCGAGAACCTGAACTATGGTGCAAAGGGGCTACGTGGTATTTTTGGCAAGTACTTCCCGACTGATGCGTTGGCTCGCGCCTACGAACGCCAACCACAAAAGATTGCCAATCGTGTCTATGCAAATCGCATGGGCAACGGACCTGAAAGCTCAGGTGACGGATGGAAATACCGAGGACGCGGTGCGCTTCAGCTTACCGGCAAGGATAACTACCGTGCGTTCGGAAAGTACATCGGGCGTGAGGAAGAAGTGCTAGATAACCCAGACCTTGTGGCTGGCGAACTCTGCTTCGAGAGCGCGCTTTGGTTCTTTGACCGAAACAAGCTGTGGGGTATCTGCGACCAAGGTACAGGCGACGGTGCAATCCTTGCGCTGACAAAACGAATTAATGGTGGTACACATGGTCTGGATGATCGCAAAGCGAAGACGAAAAAGTACGCCGCTTGGGCATGAGGAGATTGATATGGACTTGAAGAAAATCATCACGAAGATTGCCGTGAAGGAAGCTACCAACAAAATCCTGCCTATGGATGACGCGCAACCCAAGATGGGTAAGAAGGCTAAGATAGCCGGAATTCTCGGCGTAATCGCTACCATCGCCGCTGCCGGTGCGCAGTACCTCGGAGGCTAACTCCTACCAGTACTAACCTAGCCGGAAGGAGGGGGCTTACACATGTTTGGTTTTACCTCCTTCGCGGCTGCACCATTTGCTGCTCTCGGTACAGCATCTGTATCAGTTAGCCTCACAGGCGTTTCGGCCACTGGGTCTATTGGTGATACAACCGAGACTGGCAAAGCTAACGTATTCCCCACAGGCGTTTCGGCTACCGGGTCTATTGGTACAGCTACTGTAGCTGCCAAGAATAATACAACCCTCACAGGCGTTTCAGCCACCGGCTCTATTGGCGATACAACCGAGACCGGCAAAGCAAACACTACCCTCACAGGCGTTTCAGCCACCGGCTCTATCGGTGATACAACTGAAACCGGCAAGTCTAGCATTACCCTCACAGGTGTGTCTGCCACTGGGGTTATCGGTGATACAACCGAGACTGGCAAAGCCAGAGTAACTCTAGCTGGGGTCACAGGCGCAACGGCTCTCGGCACTGTTACTGCAGGGTCAGTAACTCCCGTACCTGTTACTGGGGTAGCAGCATCTGGTTCTATCGGCGTCGTTATGGTCGTCGGTAAGCAAAACACCAACGTCAACGGCGTTGTGGCTTCTGCCGCTGCTGGCACAGCCACGGTTTCTGGTAAGGCTAGCTTCTCTGTAACCGGCGTCTCGGCTACTGGGTCTGTCGGGGACACGACTGAGACTGCTAAAGCTAACGCAATCCTTACGGGGGTAACAGGCGCTGCTGCTATTGGCACCGCTACAGTAGCAGCCAAATCTAACACAACCCTAACAGGCGTCTCAGCTACTGGGTCTATTGGTACCGTATCGACTAGCGCCAGCCAGAATGTAGCCCTGACAGGCGTTTCAGCCACTGGGTCCATTGGAGATACAACCGAAGCTGCTAAGGCTAATACTTCCGTAACAGGCGTTTCAGCCACCGGCTCGATTGGTACCGCCGCTGCTGTTGTGACAGCAAGCGCCACCCTGACAGGTGTTTCGGCCACAGGCTCTATTGGGGATACGACCGAAACCGGCAAAGCTAACACCACCGTAACTGGGGTCTCGGCTACTGGCTCCATTGGTACAGTATCTGTATCTAATAAAGCTAATGCAGTCCTAACGGGTGTTTCGGCTACTGGCTCTATCGGTACAGCTACGACGAAGGTGGCCCAGAACGTAAGCCTTACTGGTGTTTCTGCCTCTGGATTTATAGGTACTACTAGCGTAAGACTTGGGGCTAGGGTATTCCCCGTTGGGGTTTCGGCTATTGGCAGTATCGGTTCCGTGCTTGTCTGGGGTCAAATTAATGATAACCAGACAGCTAACTGGGTACCTGTTAACGATAGCCAGACGGGAACGTGGACACAAGTTAACGACGGAAATACAGTGACTTGGGTGCAAATCCCAACGTAAGGAACGAAGATGGCAAGCACATATAGCAACCTTAAAATCCAGTTGATGGCCACAGGCGAGAACAGCGCCACTTGGGGTAACGTCACCAATACCAACCTTGGCACGGCGCTTGAAGAGGCTATTGCTGGCACGGCTGATGTCGCCTTCTCCAGTGCCAATGTTACCCTTACCCTGACGGATACAAACGCTACACAGACGGCGCGTAACATGCGCCTTAACCTGACGGGTACCGCGACTGCGGGCTACAACCTCATCGTACCTGCCATTGAGAAAACGTACATTGTTAACAACGGTACTGACGGCACAATCACGATTAAGAATGCTACCGGCACCGGCATTGCTGTACCTACAGGCAAAACCCTGTGGGTGTTTAACGATGGTACGAATGTTAAAGATGTCGTCACTCACCTTACGTCGTTGACGCTTGCCACAGTCCTCCCCGTTGCATCTGGTGGCACGGGTGGGAACACCGCTGCTACGGCGCGCTCGGCTCTTGGTGCTGCGGCTTCCGGGGCTAATACCGACATCACCTCTCTCAACGGTATAGTTACTCCGCTGAGCGTCGGGCAGGGTGGCACTGGGGCTAACACAGCAGCCTTGGCTCGTACGTCATTGAGCGCTGCAATTCTGGGTGCCAATAACGATATTACTTCGCTAAGCGGTCTAACCACTGCGCTTAGCATTGCGCAAGGTGGTACCGGAGCTAACACGGCAGCTTTAGCTCGTACTTCACTAGGTGCTACTACTGTAGGTGGGAACGTCTTCACGCTGACTAACCCGTCAGCAATCACGTTCCCTCGGTTTAACGCCGATAACACCGTGAGCGCATTGGATGCGGCAACCTTCCGTACCGCAATCGGTGCGGGTACTAGCTCGACTACGGGCACGGTTACCAGTGTAGGTGGTACAGGTACGGTTAACGGTCTCACACTCACTGGCACAGTGACGTCGTCTGGCAACCTTACACTCGGCGGCACGTTGTCTGGCGTCAACTTAACCTCACAGGTTACAGGTACTCTGCCACTTGCTAATGGTGGTACGAACGCAACAGATGCAGCGGGTGCACGCACAAGTCTTGGGGCTACCACGGTTGGCGGCAACATGTTCACGCTGGCTAACCCTTCAGCCATCACGTTCTTGCAAATTAACGCGAACAATACGGTATCGGCTCTGGACGCTGCTTCGTTCCGCACCGCAATCGGTGCTGGTTCTGGCGGTGGCTCGGTATCTTCAGTAAGTGGTACTGGCACCGTCAGCGGTATCACACTCACCGGCACGGTTACCACCACAGGCAACCTCACCCTCGGCGGTACGCTGTCCGTTGCTGCTTCCAACTTCTCTTCACAGACCGCTAATACGTTCTTGGCCGCTCCTAACGGTGCGGCGGGCACGCCGACATTCCGTGCGATAGTTGCTGCTGATATTCCTACGCTGAACCAGAACACTACGGGGACAGCAGGAAACGTCACCGGCACGGTGGGTGTTGCCAACGGTGGTACTGGCGCAACAACCCTTACGGGTGTCCTAAAGGGGAATGGGACTGGGGCTTTTACTGCCGCTACCGCAGGCACTGACTATGTGGTTCCCGGTGGCGCACTTGGCACACCTTCTTCCGGTACGCTTACAAACTGCACGTTCCCGACGCTTAACCAGAATACCACGGGTAGCGCCGCTACGCTGACTACGGCACGGACACTTACCATTGGGGCATCTGGGCAGACCTTCAATGGATCGGCTAACGTAACGTGGACCCTTACGGCTATTGGCGCGGCTGCTTCAGGTGCAAACACCGACATTACGTCCTTGAATAACACGACTACCATTAACGGCGTAACTATTGGCTACCGTAGCATCCCACGCTCAACCACGACGACCACGGCTGCTGTAGGGGACGTTGGTAAGTGCATCGCTGTGTCGGCTGGTATCACGATCCCGAACAGCACGTTTGCTGCGGGTGATGCCGTGTCGATTTACAATGATAGTGCCTCGGCAGTTACCATTACGGCGGGCGTCACAACGCTGCGTCTTGCGGGTACAACCACTACGGGCAACCGCACGCTGGCCCCACGGGGCATGGCTACCGTCTGGTTCAACAGTGCAACCGAAGCAATCATTTCCGGCGCAGGGGTCACTTAATGAGCGGTATTCATATGGCGCTGCTTGGTAGCGGCGGGTTCACTCCTGTAACTAACACGTATACGTCGGGCGGCGGAACCGAGACTGTACCTGCGGGTGCGACTTTGGTCGTTATCACTGTTGACGGCGGCGGCGGTGCCGGTGGCTATAACAGCACTACCCTCGGCGGCGGTGGAGGTGGCGGCTCACGGACTGTTAAAACGATTGCAGTAGTGAGTGGTAACACCATGACTTACGCAGTCGCCGGTACAGCCGTAGGGCGTACTACCCAAGGTATCGGTACCAATGGTAATACCTCCACTGTCTCGGGCACCGTATCAGGCGGTTCAGTAAGTTTGTCAGCCGGTGGCGGCGTAGGCGGTAATACCACTGCCGGTGGAGCAGGTGGTACGGCAACAGGTGGCGATACCAATACCAGCGGCAACACTGGTTCTGATAATACAAATGACGGTACTGGTGGGGATGGTGCTGGCGGCGGTGCTGGCGGTGCTTATACAGGAACGATTGCTGGTTCGCCTCCGGGCGGCGGTGGTGGCGGTAGCGGTCTTGATGCTTCTAACGTACAGTCTGGCCAAGGTGCCCGTGGCCAAGTTTCGTTTGCTTACACTTAAGAGATAGGTAGCTAATGTCCTTCATCAAGCTCCAGTTTAAGCCCGGTGTGAACCGCGACCAGACCGATTATTCGGGCGAAGGCGGCTGGTATGCTTGTGACAAGATCAGGTTTCGTTCGGTTTACCCTGAGAAGATTGGTGGCTGGACTGATGCAGGCCCCGCTGGCAATGCTACGTTCCTTGGCACTTGCCGTCAGATGTGGAGTTGGATTACCACATACAGCGATGATTTTCTCGGACTAGGTACGAACCTTAAGCTGTATATCCAGAACGGTACCGGCGGCGACTACGCAGACATCACCCCTTTGCGTGCCACTGCGCCAACCTACACAGGTGCCAACACCACTAACTCGATCTACACCACTAATGGGTCGAATGTCGTACGGGTGACGCTGGCTGTAGACCCCAGTGCTACTGCGGGTAATTACGTAGATATATCTGGCGCTACGGCAGTAGGGGGTATCCCAGCCGCTGAGCTTAACGACACGCACCTTATTACAACTTCAGGCACACCCGCTAACTCCTTCACTTTCACCACTACCACTGCTGCTACTTCGACAGTGTCCGGTGGTGGCGGTTCGGGTATCACGGTCAGTTTTGAAATTGACACTGGTTATGCCAGCGCAACCTTGGGTTACGGCTGGGGTACAGGTGCATGGAGTCGCGGCGCATGGGGTTCTAGCTCTACCAGCCCAATTACCTTAGCGCAGCGTGACTGGTGGATGGACAACTTCGACAACGACCTTGTGGCTAATATCCGCAATGGCGCACCCTATTACTGGGAGCGCGGGACTACGGTTAGCCCTGTCACTGCGCTTGCCACTCGGGCTATTACGTTACAGACATATGCTACGAACCAAGGGTACAGTGCTAACGACGTCCCGATCAAGGTCATGCAGCTTCTGGTATCACAGCAGGATAAGCACCTGTTGGCTTTCGGCGCTGTGCCTTTTGGTAGCGTAAACCCAGATGATTTTGACCCACTACTTATTCGCTGGGCATCGCAGGATAGCCCCGGCGAGTGGGGGCCGACTGTTACCAATAGTGCCGGTTTCCTGCGCGTTTCGCGTGGATCGCGTATTGTTCGTGCACTACCAACTCGTCAGGAAATCTTGGTTTGGACTGATAGCAACCTCTATACGCTTCAGTTCCTTGGGACGACTGATGTCTTCGGCATTCAGGAATATGCGGATAACATCTCAGTTGCCTCACCTCGGTGCATGATAACTGCTGCCAACGTCGTCTACTGGATGGGGCAGGACAAGTTCTATGCCTACACGGGCCGCGTCGAAACGCTTCCGTGCACCTTGCGTAACCATGTGTTCATGAACATCAACTTCGAGCAGTCGGACCAGATTATCTGCGGCACCAACGAGCAATGGAACGAAGTGTGGTGGTTCTACCCGACAGCAGATAGCAATTATAACAATGCCTACGTAGTGTATAACTACCTCGACCAAGTCTGGTATTACGGCACCATTGACCGTACGGCATGGCTCGATACCCCACTACGCCATTTCCCACAGGCTGCGAATACCGCCGCAGACTCTACCTCCGGCTATCTCTATAACCATGAGGATGGTATCACTGACGCTGGTCTGCCGATGGAAGCTTATATCCAGTCGAACGACTTCGATCTTGATGATGGTGAGCAGTTTATGCTCACACGGCGTATCATCCCTGATATTGATTTTGCGGGGTCTACAGCCCCGACAGTACCGGCTGACCCCAACCCCGAAGCCACACTTGAGATCAGGAGCCGTAACTTCCCCGGCAATGCGTTCAATACCAACACGGCTGACACGGCAAAGGTAACGCAAACTGCAGTCGGTGCTTTCACAGGGCAGGTCTTCATGCGTATCCGTGCGCGGCAGATGGCGCTCAAAGTGAGTTCCAACGACACAGTTACCCAGTGGCAGCTTGGCGCACCGCGTCTTGATGCACGCCCAGATGGTAAACGCTAATGGCTCTCGACCTCTTCAACGCACCTCCGCTACCCAATCCACCAAAGGACTGGGACGCGCAGTATATGCGGCAGGTTATCCGCGTAATCGAAATCTACTTTGCGCAGTTGGACTCACGCACTCCCAACAATGCGGAGAAGTACACGGCTGACTTCTTTTACGGGAGCGGCGTCCATCTCTCTTTCCCTTACGGCCAGTTCCAGAGCCAAACAGACCAGACCGCAGCCGCTATAGATGTGGCTTACGCAATTACCTACGACCAGTCCGACTTCTTAGACGGGGTTACGCTGAGCAGTGGTTCGCGGCTCACAGTGCCGACCGAAGGCGTGTACGCCGTCACCTTTAGTATCCAGTTCAAAAACACGACCAACGACGTGCAAGATGTTGACATCTGGTTACGCAAGAATGGGGCTGACATCGCTGATACTAATAGCCGGTTTTCTCTTTCACCGCGCAAAGGCAGTGGTAATCCTTCACACTTAATTGCGACAACGACAATCATGGTCGAGCTAGCTTCAAACGATTACGTCGAAATTATGTGGCATGTTACAAATACAGGTGTGAGCATAGAGCATTTCCCAGCGGTTACATACTCAGCGGGCGTAACTCCTACACATCCAGCCACACCTTCGGCTATTGTGCAGGTTGAGTTTGTATCGGAGGTTACGTGATGCGTAAGGGCTTTAGTTTTGGACAAATTACCGTTATAAGCGCAGTGACAAGGTAGGAAATAACTATGGACCCTCAACAGATGGTACAGCCGTACAGTGGTACAATGGGGGGCGGTCTTCCTGTCCATACTAATCCACTGGCGCAGAAGCTTCAGTCGCAAGGTCGCGGTGAAGACTCGATGCTCGTGCACATGACCCCTCACGAGGTTGGTGGGTTGCAGGCGCTCGCTATGGCCCATGGTGGTTCACTTACAATCAACCCAGAGACTGGCCTTCCTGAAGCTGGCTGGCTTGGTAAACTACTTCCGCTGCTTGTTGGTGTGGGCCTGAACTTGGCTCTGCCCGGTGTTGGTGCTGCTATTGGTAGTGCGTTAGGTGGTATCGGTGGTGCTGCTGGTACGGGTGTTCTTGTCGGTGCGGGTACTACCGCGATCACAGGCGACCTTAAGAAAGGTCTTATGGCTGGCCTTAGCGCGTACGGCGGTGCTTCGTTGGCTGGCGGTATCAAGGGTGCTATCAGCGGCGCAGTTGCACCAACTGCTGCGGCTCCTGCTGCGGCTACCGAAGTTGCAAAAACTGCAGGTACAGAAGCTGTAAAGACTGCGGGTACCGAAGCTGCGCAGCAGACTGCTCAAGCAGTTGCCAAAAAAGGTCTTGGCGGTTTCATGCAGGGCTTTGCCAATACTGCTAAGGGCGTACCGCTTGGTGGCGGTCCTGCCGCTACTGGGTTCCTTGCTAAAGCTGCTGTCCCCATGGCTATATCCGGTGCGTATGGTGGCATTTCTAACGCATTTGCACCGAAGGGTGGTGACGGCGGACAGTCAGGCGCAGTGGATAACTCCTATCAAGGTCCGTACTCCAACGAGCAGCGCAATGTTATTGCCGCGCCCCAAGCTGCGGAACTCAAAGACCCTGCTTTCTCAGGTGAGCGTACTTGGTTCGACCGGTCAGTACCGGGGGTATTTAACGCACAAGGGCAGCAGGTATTGCCGGGGTCAAACACCGCTCCGGGCACCATGCTCATGACGCCGATGCTTAACCCGAATGCCAAAAAGGGTCAGCCGATGTACTCGTTCTCGCCGCAGCCTTATATGGGCCAGCAGGAAGAGGAAGAGCAGCAGATGCCGGGTTATGCTGATGGTTGCGTAGTCCATATGAGCGCTGGGTCGTTTGTTATGCCCGCCCGCGAAACTGCTGAGTTTGGTAAGGGCAGTGGACGTGCGGGACAAAAAATTCTTGCTGGCCTTGGCGGCATCCCCATTAATGGTCCCGGCGACGGCACCAGCGACTCTATCCGTGCCAGCATTGGCGGGCGTGAGGCTCGCGTTGCAGATGGCGAAGTCCACTTCCCTCCCGAAGCAGTCCGTCGTATTGGTAAAGGCAGCGAAAAGCGCGGTACAGATAAACTGTATGCGATGATGAAGCGGGCGGAGCAGTCGCGTAAGAAAGCAGCGCGTGGCGGTGACGGCCTTAACGTAGCTAAAGGACTTCGTGCAGTATGAGCGACATCCATATCAGCCTAGTACCCCCGGAGCATGTGCCTGCCGCATGGGAGTCTGTTGAGCCGTTCATGGAACGTGCAGTGGAAATGACTAACGGACGCTACGCTATTGAAGACATCTACGATGCGTTGATGCACCGCAACCATAACCTTTGGATTGTGTTTACGGGAAATCGTGTACTCGGCTCGATGGTAACCGCCATTCGGCAATACCCACGCAAAACATACCTTGAGCTTTCCTTCATTGGTGGCGACGAAGGTATGGAGTGGAAAGATCAAATGCTCGACATTTTGCAACGTTGGGCTTACGACAATAACTGTAACGGTATAGAGTCCTGTGCGCGTCTTGGTTGGGCCAAGATTTTCAAGGATGATGGCTACCGCCCCATGTGGCAGATGTTTGAGCTACCCATGGGTGAAGAAGGGCTAGGAGAATAATATGTCCAGTGGTGGAGGTGGCACTAGCACACAGTATGTGAAGTCGGAGACGTCTAACCTCCCGGCTTACGCACAGCCGTATTATCAGGACCTTATGAACCGTGCGCAGGCAAACCTGACCACGCCTTACCAACCGTATCAAGACGCTAGCGGTAACCCCATCCAGCGCATCGCGGGGTTCACACCCCAACAGCAGCAGCTTCAGCAGAACATCTTGAGCCAGCAGACGCCGGGTCAGTTTGGCGCAGGCTCACAGCTTGCTGCCACTGCCGGTCTTGGCGCGCTTCAGGCAGGCCAATATAACCCGAACCAGTTCAACGCCCAGCAGATTGGCCAGCCTACTCTTAACCAGTATGCTATGCAGGGTCCGAATGACGTACAGGCTATGATGCAGAATGCCCCCCAGATGGCTACTGCTCAGACAGGGTTTAACCCAAGCCTGACTAATTATCAGATGCAGCAGCCGGATAATGTACAGGGTAACAATGTACAGGCGCAAGACATGCAGGCTGCGCAGACGGGGTACAACCCGAACCTAAATGCTTACCAGATGGGTAACGTGCGGGATGTCGCAGGGCAGAACACCAGCGCGCCTACGATGCAGGCCGCGCAGACTGGGTACCAGCCTAACCTGAACTACTTCCAGATGGAGGGTCCGGGCAGCTTCGGTTCCACGCAAGCTTCGCAGTACATGTCGCCGTACATGCAGAATGTGGTTGACGTTCAAAAGAGCGAAGCAATCCGTGATGCGCAGAAGGGGCAGCTTGCCCAGAACCTCGGCTCTGTACGTCAAGGTACATATGGTGGTGCCCGTCAGCTTCTTGCTGGTACCGAGCGTGAGCGCAACCTTGGCTCTCAGCTTGGGCAAATCCAAGCTCAGGGGTCGCAGCAAGCGTTCCAGAACGCGCAGCAGCAGTTCAACACAGAGCAGGCTGCGCAGCAGCAGGCAGGTCAGCAGAACCTTGCGGCTCGTCTTGGCGTCCAGCAGTTGGGTACCCAGTCGGGATTGCAGGCCACTCTTGCGAACCTTAGCAACGAGCAGCAGGCTGCGGTTAACAATCAGGCTTTGCAGTTCCAAGCGAACGGTATGAACTCACAGCAGGCGATGCAGGCGGCGCTAGCTAACCAAGGTGTAGACGTTACACGCGGTCAGCAGAACCTAGCTTCACAGCTTCAGACCCAGCAGCTTGGCACCCAGACCGGTGCCCAGATGGCGTTGGCTAACCTCACGAACGAGCAGCAGGCGCGGGTCAATAATCAGGCACAGCAGTTCCAAGCGCAGGGGATGAACGCCCAGCAGGCAATGCAGGCGGCGTTGGCTAACCAGCAGGCGGGTCTTACCACCGGCCAGCAGAACCTTAGCGCTAACCTACAGACGCAGCAGCTTGGCATCCAGACGGGTCTTCAAGCGGCGTTGGCTAACCTGTCTTCTGCCCAGCAGGCTAACGTGCAGAACCAAGCGGCTCAGCTTCAACAGCAGGGTCTTAACCAGCAGCAGGCGCTGCAGGCCGCTATGGCTAATCAGCAGATGGGCTTTAACACTGGCCAGCAGAACCTTAACGCTGCGCTGCAGACACAGCAGCTTGGTGCCCAGACGGGTCTTGCTGCACTCCAGTCGAACCAGCAGTTTAACCTCGAAGCTCAGAAGCTTGCGGAGCAGTCGCGTCAGTTTGGTGCGCAGCAGGGGCTGGCAGGTTTGGCTCAGGCTAACCAGTCGGCTCAGACACTCGCCAACCTCGGCAGTGCGCAGCAGCAGAGCGACTTGGCCATGTACAACCAGCAGCAGGCGACAGCGGCTCAGCAGCAGGCATTGCAGCAGGAAACGATGTCCCAGCAGTATCAGGACTTCCTGAACCAGCGGGACTATTACAACCAGCAACTGCAGCAGTACAGCAGCTTGCTGCAGGGTGTCCCTATACAGCCAAACACGACTTCAACGCAGTCAAACCCTAATCCGGGTCTCGCTCAGCAGATCATGGGTACGGGCCTTGGCGCAGCCAGCATCTATAAGACTTTCGCGGGTGGATAATCATGGAAACTAAACCGTTCAGCATTCAGTCTCCTGAAGCAATCGCCAAGCAGTACGCTGGCAACAAGCAGAAGATTGCTCAGGCCATGCAGATGGGTATCATTGACCCGACTGCGGGTACGCTGGCTGGTATGTTCATTGACCGTATGCGTTCCGCTGCGCAGCAGGAGCAGACGCCACAGCAAACTGTTGCTCAACAGGTTATGGCTCCGCAGCCCCAAGCTGCTCCTCCGGCTCCACCTATGGGCGCTCCGGCTGGTCTTGGTGCTACTCCGCAAGCTGCACAGATGGCTCCGCCTATGGGTCAGCCTCCTGCTATGGGTCAGCCTAGCGCTCCACCTCCCGGTATGGCTATGGGCGGCATGGTTCCGCCGTATGCTTCTGGCGGTCTGACTGACCTCCCTATCCCCGATGCCATGTTTGATGAACCAAACAACGGTGGCTATGCCAGCGGTGGTATCGTTGCGTTTTCTACGGGTGCTGAGGGTGAAGTAAAAACACCTGAACAACTAGCAGCCGAAGAAGCGGCACGGAATGGTATTATAGTTAACGCGCCGCAGAAAGTTGCTCCGGCTAGGTCTCTTGGCGCAGCGGCTGCGTTCGATAGCCCTAATAGCATCTTTGGCATGAGCGGCGACCTGATGACCAACCTTACCAATTATCAGGACATGTATACTCCTCAGACAAAGCAACAGGACCGTCTGACAGCGGCCTATGAGGAAGAGCTTACTCCTGAGAGCATTAAGAAAGCCAAGAAGGAAGATATGTGGATGGCTTTGGGGCAGATTGGTGCCAAGATGGCTTCCACCCCCGGCTCGTTCCTGCAGGCTGCTAGTGCTGGTATGGCTGAGGCTCTGCCCGGTATTCGTGCCTCGGCTAAGGAACGTAAAGCTGACCAACGTCAGTTGCTTAAGAACCTGCAGGAGCAGGAAGGTCTTAGCAACAAGGAAGCTAAGGAAGCTGCGGGTATCGCTCTGGATATGCAGACCAAGTATGGTTCGCTTGCTCAGGCTTTGCAGGACAACTCCTTCAAGGAACGCTGGGCGCAGATGGATGATGCTACCAAGCGTTATATTGCTAAGCTTTCGGCTGGCGCGTCGAACTTTAGTGCTATGATGGGTATGCAGGGTACGTTGGGTGCGGCGAAGTACGGCTACGAACGCGAAGTCTTGCAGCAGGATAACGCAAACCAAAAGGTTCTCGAAGGTCTCATTGGCTTTGGTGGTCCTCTCAATAAGGCTGCTAAAGCTGCTGAGGCAGAGGGTAGGTTCCCAACATGGTTCCGTGATACACTTATTGGTATGCGAACCACAGGTGGTGGTGGTGGTAGTGGGTATGGGCCACCTCCACCGGGGGCGGTTGAGAGAGTAGGAAAGTAAATGCCAGACGCCAAGTACAAAGTTAAGGTTGGCGATGCTGAGTATCTTGTAACTGCCCCGGACGCTAACACGGCGTGGCAGTGGGCAAACATGACCCACGAAAAAGAAACTGCTAAGGCTGCGCCTACCGCGCAGGCCGCCGCTCAACCTGCGCCTGTTAAAGACGGCAGTCAGGATGAAGGCGGTTTCTTCTCCGAGCTTGGTAAGGGGTTGCGTACCGGACTTAATCAGCTTTCTAATGTCCCTTCGGCTTTTGGGCTGCAGATGTCTGCGGCTGGTGCAACGGAATGGAAAGATACGCTCAACCTGTTCAATCAGATTGATGCCGGTAAGTACAAACCCAAAGAGTTTATGTCCCCCGCTGCTGCCGCTGCAATTAGCGAAGGAGCCGCAAGTGACCCAAGGATCGTAGGTACCGGCCCCGAACGTGCGGCATACGCATACGCAAATGCGTCCCCAAAAGAACGTCAGGCTATGCGGGATCGTTTTGCTAAATTCCAAAAACGAGATGTGGAAGACGTAAAAGCAGGTGTTGCTGAGCAGGCTAAGGAAGCCGCAAAGATGGCCCCGTACCAAGCGCGTGTCGGGCGCGCTAGCGACGTTGGTAGCCTTGCAGACCTCCGCGATTATGTAGGTGGGACTGCAGGTGCTGTGCTGCCCCAGCTTGCTGCCGTTATGGGTACAGCAGCACTCACAAGGTCGCCTGTTGCTACCGCCGCAGTCAGCGGTTCGATGACTTACGCTCAGGGTACGGAACAACGCATCCGCTTTATTCAAGAACAGGTAAAGAGTTTGCCTCCTGAGGAGCAGGCTGCTGCAATCGGGGATTACCTAAAGAAGACCCAAGACACGACAGCTATGGTCGCCATCGCTACCGGTGCGCTCGACCTTGCTGGTCCCGCCGGTACCATTCTTAGGAAGAGCTTGGTTAAGGAGCTTGGTAGCGAAGTCGCCTCTAGGACAGTGAGGGAAGCGGTTAAGGAAGGTGTTCGCCGTGCGCCCAGAGAAATTGGTGAGGAAGTCCTTACCGGTGGCGCGCAGGAAGCTGTTGCCATTGCGGGTGAACGTAACATTGGTGAGCAGAAGGGCGACATCCTTACCAAAGATAACCTTGTGCGGGTATTTGACTCCGCCATTGCTGAAGGTATCGGCGGTGTAGCGGGTGCTAGTATCAATACCGCTGCGGGTGCGGGTGCAACTGCGCTGCGAAACCGAGTACAAAAGGGAGCCGAACGCGAGCTTGCACGACAGGCTAAGGCTGCGGGTATTGAACTCGACGAAGAGTCGATTGGTGCTACCTACAGCGCGCTGGTCAATAAATACGTAGCTGAAGGTATGACTGAGGATCAGGCAATGATCCAAGCCAGCCGCGCCCTACCTAGCACTATCGGTGTTTCCGGCGATGAGCTTGGGGTGATAACTCCTTCGGGTGGTGCGCCAGCGGCTGCGCCTACAGTTAGCGTAGCTGACGTTAACGCCCCGGGGACTAATGTTGCTACCCCTACTACAACACCTGCATCACTACAGGCAGTTACTCCTGAGAAGGTAGCGGAAGCTTTACCAGTTATCGACGCCGAGTTTGCGGAATACGCAGACGACATCGAGACTGAGTACGGGGTCACCGAGCTTACGCCGGAAATCCGCAATGCTGTTGCAGAGCTTGTTGTCTCGTCGCCCGGTATCGCGCCGATTGATGCTATCGGTAGCGTGCTTGAGCGCGCCGAACGCGCAGCGGCTACTACGGCTGCACCTACCACCGCGCCGGTTGCACCTACTGCTGCTGATATAACGGCTCCGATTGCGGATACCGCCAACCCAATTGAAATTACTCCTGCCCCCGCGCTTGATACCGTTGAGGCCGCACCTGTTCTTGATATGTCGGCCCCACTTAAGCAGCGGACTGTGGTTGCGCAGCAGCTTGTGGCGGATACGATAACCAACGACCCCACTCTTGCTGGCCTTGAGATTACAGACCGGCAGCAGGCGATGGCAAAGAACCAGCTTGCGAATGGTCGTCAGCCTGATGCTGCTGCAGCTATCAACGCAGTCCTTAACAAAACCCAGCTTGCGGCTATTACTCCGCAGCCTGAAATGGAAGCTCCGGCTACTCCGATTGTTCCCGGACCACCTTCGGTTGACCAAGTTGCGGTGGCTCCTGTTGCAGCGGCTATCGAGCAGGCAACTGCACCTACTGGTAGCGTTATTCCTTCGCTGGCTGAGACAGCAGCGCGTGATGTCGGTATTGTGGAAGCCCCTGCACCTGTTGAAGAAGCGGTAGCTGAGCCTGAGCCAGTAGCCGAAGAGGCCGCACCTCTTACACCACAGCAAGAAGCGGTAAACCGTGGCCTTGACCCAGCGATGTTCAGTGAAGGTGTACGCGATGTACAGCGTGGTGCCGAACCACTGACTGACCAGCAAATCCTTGATGCGCAAGGGCAAGAAGCTCTGGATGCCTATAAGGCTGGTATGGAGTACGAAACCCAACGCACGGCTGAGCCAGTAACCGAGGAAGCCGCACCCGAAGTTGTACAGGAAGCTGTACAGGAAGAGGCCGCACCTACGCCCGTAGAAGAAGCTGTGGCCGAAGAAGTCGCACCTGAAGTAGCAGTTGAAGAGGCTGCGCCCGAGGTTGACCCTTATGACGCTATGCTGGACGAAATTGAAACGGCGCTTATTGACGAAGAGATCGACGACAAAGCGTACAAGCTGCTCAAACTTGCAGCGTCCACCCGTCGTGTGCCTGTCGAAAAGATAGCGCAAACACTCCAGCAAAACAAAGACCGGTACGGCGAAGAGCAGATGAGCGAAGCCGAAGACCGGTTCAATCAACGCTATCGCCCCGGCACTGAGAATGTAGGCATTCCGCTCACCGATGCGCAAGCTGCTGTGGGTGTAGCCGCTAAGGGTATTGGTGCTACTCCTAATGTGGTGCAGTCATTTGCCGACCTACCCCCCGAAGCCCAGCAGCAGGCCGAGGCGGATGGCGCGACAGATGCAGCCGGTATCACTACCCTTGATGGGCAGGTACATCTTATTGCCGACCAGCTTGCTGATGCTGCTGACGCGGTGGCTACCTTGTACCACGAAGTCTTGGGGCACGTTGGTTTGGCGCGGTTGTTCCGTAGCCGTCTCGATACTCGCCTCAAGGAAATGTATCGCGGCAATAAGAAGCTGCGTGATGATACTGATGCGTTCATTGCTGAGAACCCCGACGCATACCCCAATGACCCAGACCCCCTTGCCCGTGCAGTAGAGGAAATCCTAGCGCAGCGGTCAGAAGCCGGTAAAATTGAAGCTAGCCTGCTGACCAAGATTGCTGGGGTCATCAAGGATGTCGGTCGCCGTATCGGTATCAAGTCGAACTTCAGTGATGCTGAGGTCGAAGCTATCCTCTCGCGTGCACACGATATGGCCATTAACGGTACGCAAGAAGGTGAAACCGGCCAGCGCTACGCTCGCAAAAAGAAGACTGGGCCGAGCAAAGAACTGCAGCGGGCTGAGGAGATGCTTAGGCGTTCACGCAACCCGGGCAACGCTAACAAAGCTGCTTCGATTATTATGTCAGTACAGCGCAGCAGCCGCCGACTTAACCATCTAATGCGCATCATCCCCAACGTTATCACGACTAAGCGTGGCCGTATTATGCTGCAGTTTCTCACTCCCGATAACGTGCTTCGCTTGGCAAAGCGCCAGTCGAGGGCGCTTGGTTACCGTCTCGATAAGGTAGCGCTGGGAATGCAGCAGATGCGTTACGCTTCCACAGCTATGCGGGCTACGTTAGCCAAGCAGACTTATCGTTGGAGCAAATTCAATGGTAAGTTCAAGGAAGGTGCTGCGTTTCTTTCTGACGTAATGAACCTTGCTACCCTGTACAATATCGACCCGCGCCTTGCGTCCAACGTCCGTGACTTCATCGCACAGGACGAGAAGATCAAGGCAATCATCGCAGACCCTAAGCTGGGGCAGCGTGCTAAAAACAACCGGATTAAAGCCCGTACTGAACTAGCTGAACTGGTGTACAAAAACTGGGACGCCCTTGCGGCCCCCGCAAACGGCAACGGTGAAGGCCAGAAAATCTTTGATATGGCTGCTAAAGCTTATCGGGAAACTTTTGATCGCCAGCTTGCAGCGATGATAAAGCGTATCGACCAGTCGGGCCTCTCTGATGCCCGCAAGGCTGCTGCTACCAAAAACATAAAAGATGTATTTGCTGAAGCTGAAAAGGTTGGCCTCTACTTCCCGCTTGGGCGTGAAGGTGATTACTGGATGCGCGTCGGCACTGGTGAAAGCCGTGAGTACCACCAGTTCACCAGTCAGGTTGAACGCGACCTTGCTATGCGTGAACGGCATGATGAAATGGTCGAGAACGGCGATACGCGTTCGTATGACGATATAATTCGCTCAGGTGAAATTAGTTCTGGCGATACCGCAAACGATTTACAGAAGGACATCGTAGAGAACGACCCTACCAACCTGATGCAGTCGCTGCTCAACGAGCTTGATGCAGGTAACCTACCTGACATCAAAGCTGTCAAAGAGCAGGTTACCCAGATGTTTATCCAGACGATGCCAGCGACCATGCAGGGTGCAGCCATGCAGCGGCGTAAAGGTGTGACAGGTTTCACGGCTAATACCCTGCGTACCTTCGACATCACGCAGAAAGCAGCAGCCAGCCGCCTTGCGCGTCTTGAGCATGGTAACACTGTACGTGACAACCTTGCTATGGCCTACGCTCTTATCCAGAACGATCCTGAGCAAGACAGGCTGAAGCCCTATGTCGATCAGATGGCCGAGTTTGCTGGGCGTCAGATTGCCCCTACTCAGGGTAACTCATTTGCGGAATTTATGGCGACCACGGCGAACCGTGCCGTATTCTATTACACCATGACCGCTCTCAAGACGGCCATCATCCAACCTCTGCAGCTTACGACTGTCGGTATGTCAGCCCTTACACGGGATTACGGTTGGCGTGCCCCCGCCCACGCGATACGGTATATGTCCCACTTCTATAACCTGATGGGTACCTCGAAAGTTGATGAAGACGGCAATGTCCTCACTAACTGGGGCCAGCCTTCTATGGGTGATAGCGGCTACATCAACAACCATCACGACCCTGAAATGCGGGAAGTGCTTAAGGCTCTGTGGAATGGTGGTGACCAGCGCGGGATGTACAACCAAAACTTTACCGGCGATGTTATGGGAGAACGGCAGCAGGAGTATGGGCTGGGTGATAACCCTACCCTCTCCGCCACCCGCAAAACCTTGAACTTCGTGGGTAACTTCATGACGGGGGCAGGGTCGCACACTGAACGGCTTTCCCGTGAAGTGATGTATATGTCTGCGGCTGAGCTTGAATATAAGAAGCTTCGGAAGCAGGGTCTCGACAAAGCGGAAGCTATTAAACGTGCGGAGCAGAAAGCTGCGGACCTTACCATAGAAGCCCTGTTTGACTATAACCCTGATGCAAAGCCGATGGTTGCCCGTGGGCCGATAGGTCGCATCATGTTCCAGTTTGCGACCTTTCCGATGTACATGAGTTCGCTCCTCATCAGGAATTTTTACAACGCTGTGAGCCTTAAATCGTCAGTGAAAGAACGTGTCGATGCTTCGATTATGTTTTTCGGCTCTCTGGCCAGCACCTATATGTGGGCCGGTGCCACCGGTATGCCACTGTACACGCTGTTCATGGGGCTTGCTGACGTTGCACGAGAGCTATTCCGCCCCTTGCTCGAAGATGAAGACGAGGAATATAATGAGGACTCAGGTAACCCGTTAGCCTACGCCAGCATGGACCTTTGGTTCCGTACGTACTTCATCCCCCGCTACATTGGTGGTGAGATGCAGCAACGTGCGGTCGAGATGGGGCCTATCTCCGCCTACACTGACGTCAATTTTGGGTCGTCTATGTCCCTCAACGATATGTTTTTCCGTGAGCAGAAAGAGTCCAAGGACGTAGCTGATGCCGTGCAAAACCTTATGCTGAGCATGGGTATCGGTGCTACTGGTAGCGTAATTGGGCAGGTGGCTGATGGCATTGACTTTATGCTTAAAGGCGACGGTGACCGTGCGCGTGAGAAGCTCATGCCGCTCAACTTCCTGCGCCAGCCCCTGATTGCTAAGCGCCTTCAGGAAGATGGGTATATTACTCCTAAGGGCGTAGCCCTTAAGGAACCGGAGTTCTACACTTCGCCTAAGTTGTTTATGCAAGTGCTGGGCTTTGGTTCGACTGAGGTAGCACAGCAGCAGAAACAGAACATCTTGTTCAGCAGGATTACCAATGAGGTCGATGCTAAGCGCGAAAGGGCTATGAACCGCTATAGCGCCGCTGTGTACAAAAATGAGCGACAACCATCAGCAGAAAACTCCGCCGCAGTCGATGATGCCGAGCGGCTGATGGAAGAATACAACATGGACTACGGTAGCATCAACCCAATCATGGGTGACCAGATTGAACAGTCTGTACGAGGGTACATGGAAGACCGTGAAGCAGCTAAGGAGCTAAAGGGTATCCAGACCAATAAGATTTACCGCCCACTTGCCGAAGCCATGCGGGAACCGCGATAAATAAAAAGCCCCCCAGTTGGTGCAAACTGGGGGGCTTATGGTGCTAGAGGGCACCGAGGAAGGAGCAACTTCCTGACACAGTGTGATACTCACTGACGCCAGATGCGTAAACCCCTAATACCGTCGCAAATCACGACTTTCATCAAAATCTTTATCCGCAGACGTCCGCAGACGTCCGCTATGCTCCGCTTAGCCTCCACGATGTCGAGGCAAGGGAAGAACATTGACCTACCTCTTTTGAAGGTACGCCAGTCAATGTCGTAATCAATCTCCCCCACTCTCATCCGTCTGCTCCGCAGCGTCGGTACCCACGATGCTATCCAAGTTGAGGAAGCCGCTCACAGACGTATCAAACACCAGCGAGTAGACCCCCGGCGTGATAACCTTCATGCCCTTCGACAGCCGCTTCACCTCTGGCTTGAGGTAGATGCCCTGCTTCTTAAGCTGGTCGAGGGTTTCTTTGTAGTTAATCTGGGTGTCAACGCAGTCGTTCTTGAAGTGCTTCGCAGCGATGTACATGCGGTTGGTATCTGGCTCGTAGCGTACCAGCAGTTCACCCTTCGGCTCAAGCTGCGGCAGCATCGGCATCTGTGTGCGGCGGTCCACCTTGTCATTTACGACGAGGATGTTCTGCATGTGGCGGTTCAGATAGTCACCGATGATGGTAGCAAGGTCGGTAGCTGGTGGCTGCACATCTTCGCGCAGGGTATTCAGCATCTGGGTAGCCCACTTGTAGATGCGCTTCATGTCCCAGTCGATGAGGCCAAGCTCCTTGGCAATCAAGCCGCCAGTGATATTCGCGGAGATAACGGCGGACCAGAAGCGTTCACGCTGCGTCAGCTTAAGTTCGCGGTCCAGTTTGGCTTGGATGTGTTTGAGCGTATCAAGCACCTCCTTCTTCTTTTTGAGCAGGTAGGTAGCGTAGATTGTCCCTGCATGGCCGTAGTTACCGAACAACTGGTGGTCGAACATCTGCTTCGCATAGTCCACCTCAACGACATCGGAGTAGTCAATCTTGTCCTCCAGCATACGCATCATCTCGCCATCCGGCGTAGCCTTCGCCTTAATCAGCTTTTCGTAGAAGGATGCGTTCGAGGAGCAAAGGCTGATTGTCTGCCAGCGGGTGTTGTTGACGCGCAGCTT
>Ga0181346_1000013_pt1 | contig 67330 bp, 113 predicted proteins | sample Su13VDMM15DN_FD_130100 | JGI IMG/M metagenome (GOLD analysis project Ga0181346, IMG submission 130100) | Freshwater viral communities from Lake Michigan, USA - Su13.VD.MM15.D.N | ecosystem: Environmental > Aquatic > Freshwater > Lake | place: USA: Michigan | collected 2013-07-15 | reverse complement strand
TGTCGGCTCTCGCCTTTGCTTTAAATCAAAAGAATTATCAATTTATGCAGGAGAGCAATTCAGAAAAGAATATAATGACTTGTTTTCCGACAAGTAAAAAATAGAGAAAACAAACAATTTTAAAATGTAATAAAATGAAAACAAAGAAAAAAGCCGTTAAATCGGTAAAGAAATCTACTAAAGTAGCAACAAAAGCAACAAAAAAAGTAGTTGCTAAAACAGCTAAAGTAACTAAGAAAGCGATGAAAGTTGCTGATAAAAAAGAGGTTAAAATTCTTCCTATTATAGAAAGAGTAAAATCCTTTGAAGATGCTTGTAAAGTGTTGAAAATAAACTCTAAAAAACTTCCATTGGTAGATGCACTACCTGAAGAACACCAAAAATCAATAGTAGCTTATTACAAGCTAATTATTATAGCTAAAGCACTAAATGAAGGTTGGACTCCTAATTGGGATAATTACAATGAATATAAATATTTTGCTTGGTTTGAGATTAACTCTTCGGGCTTCGGTTTTTCTAACTCGACTTACGTCGATTGGGGTGCGGATACGGATGTCGGCTCTCGCCTTTGCTTTAAATCAATAGAGTTAGTCCTTCATGCAATAAATAGTGAAAAAATCGCTTCTCTTTACAAGGAGTGGGTGCTCTAATTGAGCGAAAGGTTGTGCGCTGCCGAGTTCTGTTTTCTTTCGATTCAGGCTTCGGTTTTTCTAACTCGAATTACGACAATTGGAATACGAATACGAATGTCAGCTCTCACCTATGCTTTAAATAGTAGGTAGTGCAAACCTTGCCTCTTGGCAAAAAATAAACATTAATTGATTGGCTTTGGTAGGGCAACCGAAAAAGACAAAAAATAAAGCAAAATGAAACGAATAGGAAACTTATACGAAAGGATTTGTAGTATAGAAAACTTAATTCTTGCTGATAAAAAAGCAAGAAAAGGAAAGAAGAAACAGTATGGAATTATCCAACACGATAAGAATAGAGAGGAAAATATTTTAAATCTTCATAAATTCTTGGTTGATAAGAAATACAAAACTTCACCTTACACTACATTTAAAGTTTTTGAGCCAAAAGAGAGATTAGTTTTCAGACTGCCTTATTATCCCGATAGAATTACTCATCACGCAATAATGAATGTTCTTGAACCAATATTTGTATCTAACTTCGTAAGAGATACGTACAGTTGTATCAAAAATAGAGGTATTCACGATGCAGCCAACAATGTGAAAATATCTTTGAAGGATGTTGAGAATACTAAATACTGCTTAAAGTTTGATATTACAAAGTTCTATCCTTCTATTGACCACAATGTTTTAAAATGCTTGATTAGAAAAAAGTTTAAGGATAAAGATTTGCTTTGGCTATTTGATGAGATTATAGATTCAGCCGAAGGACTTCCTATTGGGAACTACCTTTCACAGTACCTTGCTAACTTTTATCTATCGTATTTCGACCATTGGATGAAGGAACAAAAAGGAGTTAAATACTATTTCAGATATGCCGATGACATTGTAATACTTTCATCAAACAAAGAATTTTTACATAAATTGTTTGGTGAAGTGAAAGAATATTTAGAACTTCGCTTAAAATTAAGTATTAAGAATAATTACCAAATATTCCCAGTACAAGTAAGAGGTATTGATTTTGTAGGATACAAGTTTTATCATACGCATACTCTATTGAGAAAAGGAATTAAGAAAAATTTCGCAAAGATGTTAGCTAAAAATAAAAATAAGCAATCAATAGCCTCTTACAGGGGTTGGACTTCTCATGCCAACTGTATTAACCTTGAAAGAAAATTGCTTCATGAAAAAGTTTAGTGATTTTGGCATAAAGATAGAATCGAGTGGATTTTCAGGAGATAAAATCAAGATGGATAAAGTTTTGAATAGAAGCATTGTAGTTCATGATTATAAAGTGGCAGATTCTAAATTCAAAGAAAAGCATCCTAAGTGTTTGTATCTTCAAATCTCAATGAATGGAATAAAGTTCATCCTTTTTAGTGGCTCTAAGATTTTGATAGAAACTATTGAGAAAGTGCCGAAAGAAGGATTTCCTTTTTCAACGGTGATAATAAAAGAAAACGAACATTTTGAATTTTCTTAGATATGGAAATTAAGCGACACGGCAAAGAAGTTAATATCTTAGCGTACATTGAACGTTGCAGAACTATTGAAGGAGAAATTCAATTCAAGACCGAAGCAAAGATAACCGACATTAAAAAGTTTTGCGATTCACATAGAGATTTGATTTTGACCTGTGATAGCCAAAAGATGTATAACGATGCAATAAGTAGAATAGTAGATTTGAAAAACCATTTAGAAAAAATAAAAGCATGAACACAGAAACAAAAATAGATTTAACACCAAGCAACTTGGTAACAATCATTACAGAAACAGGATTAGAGATTAACTCTTCTACAAGCCAACTAATAAAAGAGAAGTTTGAACCATTCATTGCTGATATGGAACAATGGAAGAAAAAAGCAGAAGGATTAGTAGTGGTGGATGCTACGGAAAAAGCAAAGATGCGTGATGCTAGGGAAGCACGTTTAGCATTGAGAGCAGTAAGGGTAGAAGCCGATAAAGTGCGCAAAGCATTAAAAGAAGATTCTAACCGATACAACAAAGCGGTGCAGGGCATATACAACTTCATTGAAGGTAAAATAATACCACTAGAAGAACACTTAGAGCAGCAAGAGAAGTTTGCCGAGATTCAAGAAAAGAAAGAGCGTGAAGCATTGAAAGGAGAGAGAGTAAGATTAGTGAGCCAATACAGCAATGATGCGGAATTATTCAACTTAGGTGAACTTTCGCAAGAATCATTCGATTCACTATACGGAACTTTGAAGCAAGCACACGAAGCCAAGATATTAGCTGAACAAAAAGCTAAAGAAGAAGCAGAGGCTAAGGCTAAGTTAGAAGCAGAAGAGAAGGAAAGACAAAGAGTAGAGATTGAGAGATTGAAAGCGGAGGCTAAGGAGAGAGAAGAGAAAGAAAAAGCAGTACAGTTAGTAAGGAATGAAAGAAATATGCTGCTAAGAACAGTTAATTATATTCACGACACAGATATAGTGTTATTAAGTGATGATGATTTCGAGCAGTTGTTTCAGGATAAGAAAGTGATTTTCAATGAGCAAGAAAAAAGAAAGGAATTGATGAAGGTAGAAGCCTTAGCTGAAGCAAACAGAATAAAAGCAGCAGCACAAAAAGCACTTGACGAAGAAAAGAAAAAGAATGAAGCATTACAAGCGGAAAGAGATAAGGTACAAGCAGAGTTAAAAGCGAAACAAGATGCTGAAAATGCAGCGAAAAAAGCAGAGGAAGAAAAAATAAAATTGCAGGAACAAGAAAAAAATAAAGAAAATCTTGCAACTGATAAACAAAAAATGCTTATGTTTGCCAAAGAATTAATGGAAATAAAATTCCCAACATTGAAAAGAGCCGATTCACAGAAAATCATTGACAACTCAAGAACCTTAATAAATAAGGTTGTTGCTTACATTCATGATAATACAAAAAATCTGAAATAATGAATATGAATATGTTTCCTTTCAACCAATACAAAGATTTAATAGTAACTATTGAATCGGTAAAATTTGAACAAATAAACATTCTGTATAACCACTATTTAAAGCTAGGATTTGTTTTAATAAATAAATACGCTGAAAGGAAATACAGATTATTTGGGGCTAAAACATACTTTATAACTATGCAGAAGGTAGGAGAGCCAATAGAAGTTCAAATGCACAATGCAATCAAAGAAGAACGCTACGAAGATGTAATGAAACTTAGAGAAATAAAAGACCAAATACACGAATTAAAATTTTAGTAATCAATTAATCAATCATAATAAATCAAAATGGTAACAGTGAAAAAAGCCGTTAAATCGGCAAAGAAAGCTACTAAAGTAGTAAAGAAAGCAACAAAAAAAGTAGTTGCTAAAACAGTTAAAGCAAGCAAAAAAGCGGTTAAAGTTGCGGAAGAAGTGACTAAGAAAGTTTCTGCTAAAGCTAAAGAGGTTGCAAAACCAGCGTTAAAAGCTCCGTACATTTCAGGTAAAAATGTAGCTCCTAAAATTATTTCAGTTTCAGTAGAAGCACCTAAAGCAAAAGCTAAAAAAGTAGCTAAAGTGGTTGCTAAAAAAGCAACTAAGAAAGTAGCTGCAAAAAAAGTAGTTGCTAAAGTTAAAACTGCTAAAGCGAAAAAATAGTATGGCTACTCTAGGAGATTTTTTAGAACAAAAAATCAAGGCTTGTTTAGCAAGCGAAAACCTACCTGTAACCAAAGAAAATGTGAAAGTAGTCTATGATGGCTACTTTCACTCTTCAAACTCTTTGTCGGTAGAAAAATTAGTAAAAAGATTAAAAATAAAAGAAACAGTATAATCATGTACTTCCAAATCAAAATTAGTTACCTTACGCAATTGCCTAATGGTACTATCCAATCAATCAAAGGACAATTCCTAGTAAAAGATACAGGATTCATTGAAGCAGAAACACAATTAGCAGAAAAGCTAAAAGGGTTCATTGATGAGTATAAGATGGAATCAATTAGCCGTTCAAATGTAAACGATACTGTTATTGATGAAACGAAAGACTTCTACTACAAAGTAACTATCCAAACGGTATTTGCTGATACTGATAGTGGTAAGGAGAAGAAAGGAAAAGAAATTTTCTTGGTTCAAGCGAACGACATTGAAGAAACAATGAAGAAGATTAAAGACCGTTTTAGCGGTAGTGTTGTAAATTCAGAGGTTGTTGCAGTTGCTAAAGTGGCTTTAGATGATGTTTTCGAGAACTTGGAATTGAATAGTTCTGAAAAAGAAAATGAAGAGCAAAATAATTTAGAAGATAAAGCAAGAGAAGAGAAAATTTCTACTTTTGTTGGTGAAGAAGAACTTCCTTCAAATAATTTTGAATCTGATGAAAACTAAAAAGATAATTTTAATATCAATCATTACAGCACTACCAATATTAATTGTTATTGAGATGATTCTTTTCAATCAAATGACAGAACTTATTAATCAACCGAGTGATGTTGCTTTTTTAGCAGGTATTGCATTGCTTAGTGTATTGATAGGAGGAAATATATTTTTAGGAGCGTATTTAGCCAAAAAATTAATTAAATAAAATTTAAAATAACAGTATGAAAAATCAATTATTAATTGCGATTATTTTTATCGCTACATTAGCATCATGTACAAGAGTAGATGCAGGTCATGAAGGAATCTTAGTTAAACAGTACGGAACTGATAAAGGAGTTCAGGATGTTAACTTGGTTACAGGTAGAGTTTGGTACAACCCGTGGACTGAAGATGTTTATGAAATACCTACTTTTGTTCAAACTTTAGATTACAACGCATTTGATGTAAACGCTAAAGACGGAAGTTCTTTCACCGTTGACCCAACTTTATCTTTTGCTGTAATAGCAGGACATTCACCTTCTATATTCAAGAAATACAGAAAAGATTTAGAGGAAGTGGCTCAAACCACATTGTTTAACTATGTGAAAGATGCTTTTAGGCTTCAGATGAATAAGTACACTACTGATGAAATAGTTAGTAATCGTGAGCAATTTGAAAACGATGTTCAAAAATCACTATCTAAAGCATTGGAGTTAGAAGGGTTTCACTTAGAGCAGTTGACCAGCGGTTTGAAATACCCGTCTACTATTGTAAATGCTATCAATGATAAAAACAAGGCGGTTCAGCAGGCTATGGAAAGCAGAAACAAACTTGTAAGAGATAGCATTGAGGCTCAAAGAACTATTATAGTAGCGAGAGCGCAGAAAGAAGCATATGAGCTAAAGATGCGCTCATTAACACCTTTACTCGTTCAGCAGCAATTTGTAGAAAAATGGGATGGTAAAACACCTTTATACGGTAATGCACCTGTTTTATTTAAACCTGTACAGTAATAGTTAAACCCCTGCAATCTAACCTTTGCAGGGGATTTAAAAAATAAATGGAAAACGAAACAACAGATACGATTAAACAGGCAATCCTTCAGCTATTGACAAAGAAAGGAATAGAACCGAATGTATTGAACATTCAATTTGTTTTCCTTCAATACTTAGCAGGACATAGCGACAAGCCTTTGATAGATTTAATTGAAGAACTTTTTTAATATGGAAAAATTGTTTGTGAATATAGATGTTGCTAAATTAGCAAAAAGCAAAAATTTTAATACTAGATGCTTAGGTTTTTATTTTAAAAGAGAAAGAGCTAGTATCATAGAGCGAAATACATTAGGTATATACCATTACGAGTTTATAGAAGGTAGAACTTGGGTTCTTGATTTTCCTGATGTAGTTAAAGAATGCGTCACGTTTGCCCCTACTCCACAGCAATTGATTGATTGGCTAGAAGAGAAACACAATATCCATGTTTCAAGAATATGGTACAATGATAGGGTAACGCCTACTCGTTGGGTTTATCATATTGATGGTGATTATGCAGGTTCAGATTTTGACGAAGCATTGATACAAGCACTAAACAGAATAAAGTAAGAATGGGCAATAATAAACACGAAAAAGGCATACATCCATTATCCATATCTGTAATAGAAGCTCTTACTAATAACAATTTTATGAGTGAGTATGATTTTGACTATGAATGTAATGACTGCGCTGAATTATTTAACTCAAATGAATCAATTCTAAGCTGCCCTGACTGTAAAAGTTTGAATATTAAAAAAAGAAGGTAATGAAAAAAGAAAGATGGGTTAGATTCTCTAAACAACACCCTCCATTAAATGAAAGAGTTCAAGTTATGCACCTTCCTGCAACTGCTGGTGCGCCTGAATCTGAACCTACTCAAAAAATAGTTACAACAGCTATTTATAGAGAAATTAACGGGAAAATATCTATGTCAATAAATTATGTGAAGGGAGTTGATTACAACACTACAATAACGCATTGGAAAAAAATACAAAAATAATTACCCCATGACAAACCAAGTTGAATATGTAAAAGATAGTTTTGAAGAGTATCTAGGAAAGAAAGACTACATTTCTGCTTCCGACATCAAGAACTTCCTTAAAAGCCCTAAGTATTATTTTAATAATAAGTATGGTGGAGAAGGGAAAGATGATGAAAAAGATAGAAGGCATTTAGCAGTAGGTAGTGCGTTCCACGAATTAGTTTTAGAGCCGAATCTTTTCCAAGACCATTACATGATAGTTCCTAAGTGCGACCAACGAACGGCAAAAGGACAAGCGCAGTATGCAGCGTATGAAAACTTAGCTAAGAGTACGGGTAAACAATTGGTATTTGATGATGAAGCAGCAATGATTATAAAGATGGCTGATAGCGCAAGGGTGAAAAAACCATTGGTTGAGTTAATGCGTGATTCCTTCAGAGAGGTATCTTGTTACAAGCAAGACGAAAAGACGGGATTGATGATGCGTATTCGCCCCGATATACTGCCAGAGAATAAAAGCACTATTGGCGACCTTAAAACTTGCTTAGACAGTGGTAAGAAAGAGTTTACTAAAAGCATTTACAGTTGGGGCTACGATATTAGTGTGCCATACTACTTAGATATGCTAGGTAGAGAGCATTATGTGTTTGTAGCTATTGAGAAGGCAGCACCATATCAAACATCAATGTATCAACTAGATGACGAGAAGGTAGATTACGGTAGAAAGAAGTATAGAATGGCGTTGGACTTGATTAAGTGGAGTAAGGATAATAATTTTTGGTGTGATTATAATGAGTTTGAAGTGTTAAAAGAGTGCTATGAATTGGAAAACCTCGACCAATTCTTTGATATTATTGAAAAAAGTGAGGGTATAATTTTAATTTAAGGTTCACTACGCATCAATAGCGAACTTTTTTAAAGTTTCTATTCCAAATTAGAAAAATTTTACTACCTTCGCCAATACCACTTCTTAAAAGAAATTCAGATGAAAAATATAAATCCCAACGGTTCAGTCGTTCTTTACTTGTACAGCGCAACAATATCTGAAGCAGGATTTGTTTTATTGTAAAACCGTTGGGATTTTTTAAATGGCGAAAAAAGTAAATAAAGTTAAGGCATCGGTATCTACGAAAGGTATTGGCTTTATTACAGATATAGTAGCAAGAAAGAAGAAGCAGTACCCAAATAGGAAGTTAGCAAGGGCTAAAGCAAGTGAACTACTAAAGATTTTCAGAGATAGGAATGAGTTGATTACCATAAAAGGGATTAACAAGTACCTAAAGACCACAACACCAACAAGGAAACCAAAGGAGGGAGTTAAGATACCTTTCATTGTTCCTACGATGTTTGAGATTAAGCCGTTCTATGACTTATCGCAATACTCACAGATGATTAGCGACTGCGCTAGTAATGTTACCTTTGTTTCAGATATATTTGACTATTCAGTACCAACACTAAAGGGAGGGGACTATGCCGACTACTCAACATACTTTAAGCCTTACGTAGATTACTGTAATGAATTTGTATCACAAGACCCTGAAGAGTATAACAGCAGTGATTGGGCAGGAGAAAATATGTGTGTTACTACCTTGCCTCCCGAACAAGATGCGAACGGTAGATGGATAGCGAAGATTATCGTGTGTGATGGAATGGGAACGCCAATAGAAGATATGTATGGCTTTGCTCCCGATGGTGAAAGTGATTTTGATAAGGGTGAAGCGCAAGTCCTTCCTGTTGAGAGAGGAAATAAAAAGAAAAATAAGGAGAAAAAGAAGAAGGAAGCAAAGGGTAAAAAAGGAAGTAGTGATAGTGTAGAGGAATTGAGGTTGAAAGCTAGTATTGAACAATCCAAAGCAGAGCAGGTGAAGGAGTACGCTCAACTTTTGAGAGAGGGGTTGATTACTAAAGCAGATTTCATAAAATTGATAAAATAAATAGCATGGAAAAGAAAGAATTACCATTTGTATTAATTTGCGATTGCGATAGCCGTGAACATCAAATAATCATTGAGCATGATGAAGAAGATAGTATTTCTTATTGCTCTATTCATTTAGTTAAATGCGGTTTTTGGAAAAGATTGAAGCACGGAATTAGATACATTTTCGGGTACAAGTGCAGGTATGGGCAATGGGATGCGTTTATATTCAAACCTGAACACGCTGAAAAACTTAGAGAATTATCGGAAATTTTGTCTAAACAAAACAATCAATAGCATGGAAGATTTTCTTTTAGACAGCAGAGCAGTACCATGCGAGCCAACGACATTCAAAGGTATTATCGAAAACAAGAAGGTTCAAAAGAAGCCCTTCGCAGTAGAGAAGTTCGGTAGCCGTAAATTCATTTTAGTTAATGGCAACTATGCTTATACAGAAAGGTCGGGAGAAGGAATTGAAACGGGATTACCAGCGAGAGAGTTCGTGGCTTTTATTAGTGGTTTTAAAAGAAGTCTTAATAGCCAACTGAAAAAGAATCCTATATTGTTAGACTTGAAAGTACCTTACAACGGTAGAGTATCACAGAAGTACAACATGACTTACGATGCTATGGTAGAAGGAGATAAGTTCTACAACATAGACCTTTCAAGTGCTTATTGGCAAATAGCGCATAGGCTTGGGTACATATCCACGAAGCTATTCAATAGGTATATGCCATTAGATACACACAAACACGCAAAGAGGCTTTGCATATCCTTCTTAGGTAGAAGGAGAGAAAAGACAACTTACGATATTGTCGATGGAGTTTACACAGAGAGAAAGGAAGTGCTATCTAAACGTGATGAACAGATTTTTATGAACATACGCCATGAACTTTACACCGTTATAAGTGGAATTGTTGAGCAGTTGGGGAGCAGCGTTTTGGAGTTTAACACCGATGGGATAAGCGTTTTACCAAATAAGAGAGAGCAGGTTGAAAATTATTTTACAGGATTGGGATTAATTTTTAAAGTAAATGTTTGTGTAAAACAGAATAATATTCAATACCTTCACAACACTAAATTGAGAAACTTTAAAATACAGCGTAATGACAGTGGCAGAGCTTATTAATCAACTGCAATCTTTAGAGAGAAACGCAATAGTAATGGTGGAGTTCAGCGATATTTTCTATAAGAAGGAAGATGATGTAAAGGACTTGATGGAATTGAATGAGATTCACGTAGTTAAATCACCAAGAGGTAAGTTGATAGTACTTGCTAACAGCGACAAAACACCGAAGTATTTATTGAATTAGAAAAAACCAAATTAAAATAACAGTATGATTAAATTTAAGTGCAATTGTTGTGGGGAAGAAACTTCTTCACATATAAAAGGGCAGAATGATGCTAGAATACCTTCGGCATGGATTACAATAGAAGGAGAGATATACAATGAACACTATGATAGAAAAATCATACACTGTGGGAAAACTCAAATTCATTTGTGTAGTAAGATGTGTGTAATTAAATTTTTCTTTAAAACAAATATGTTCACTGTTCAAGATATGTATCAAGCATTAAGCTATGGATACCACGCTAAAGTGGATGAAATAAATGGAATACCTTCTACTGGATATGCTGATAGATTCTTTGAAAAACACAATATTAAAATTTCTGATAATGACAGGGCTGATATTTAAAACGAGTTCTACTCTAACGAATAACACTTATGCAGATAAATTATTTTGTTTAGACATTGATAATCCTGATGTGCTTCATGGGGCTTGTGTAAGAAAAATAAGAATTTATTCTGATAATAACAAATGGCTTAAATCCCTCGTTGTTATAACTTTTCAAACAAAAAACAAAACCAAAACTCATTCAGATTACATTTCAATTCCTAAATCACAATATCAACAAGGTGTTTTGGATTATTCAGTGCCGTTAGAATTAGGAGATATTGATAATATAAATTGGAAAATATTTGTCGCAATACCCGATTTAACAAAAATTAGATACGATATATTTTTAAGCCATGCTACTATTTGAAATAGAAGAAAATAAGTCTTTCTTAACTTGCAATAGTTGCAAACATAGGCAGCGTTGGGAATGTGGTTCAAAGATAATACAGTACTGTGGAGTTAGAAAGAGTAATAGAACGGAAAACGGGTTATTGAAAATAAAATGTAATCTTAAATCTTGTGCGTTATATGAAGCTCATATTTAAAGATAAGAACGGAAAACAATTACAAAAGGGTGATATTATAAATTTGCATCAAACTGTAAATGGACAAAATTTATTTATAGCCATAAATATAAATCCATTGACAATGGTTTATTCTAATGACTTACTTAGAGAATATGAGTACGATGTCTTAGATATGTTAAGCCCATGTAGATTTAGCGGAGAAACTGATTGGGAGATTATTGAAAATATTGATAAAAATCAAATTAATAAATAGTATGAATAAGTCCGATAAAAAGCCAATGGATGATGTTTTAATGAATCTTGAATTGCAATATATTGAAAATCACGTCCGAGAAGGGAATATTTTGATAGGGTATAAAGAATCGACTTCGGAAGAAGCAACCAAATACGAGTGTAGAGGGAAAAATCCTTTATTTTTAGAAACTATATTTATTAAAGAGGATTTTAGATTGAAAGGATTGGGCAGTAAAGTTTTGAAATATGTAGATTCTATTGCTAAAAAAAATGGATATGATGCTATTTTTGGAGAAATCTCTGAAGAAATTGAATTTACTAAAGAAAATAGGGGTGTTTGCGTGGATGATGTAACATTTACTAAATTTTGGCTACATAGTAAAGGATATGCTGTGAACATGGATAATAATTATTTCCATAAAGTGATAAAAGAAAAACTAGAATTTAGAAAAATAGAAGATACATTTTACAAAGAGATAAAATGGGTAGCTAAAGGTAGTGGAGAGTGGGCGCAAGCTCCAAACTTTACGATACGTGAAAAAGACGGTTCTTTTGTTTTGACTTGCTATTACCAATTCAATTACATTGGAGAGCCTAAATTCAAAACATTAGGAGAGGCTATTGATGCAGCTAACCATATCGAAGAAATTGGGGAGCTAGAAACTCTAAAGAAGTACGGAAATGAAATAGCAGAGTTCAATTATTATCTTAGAAGAAAAAGCGATACGAAAATATGAACGACTTAGAGAAACATCAATTCAATGAACTAATAGCAGCATTGATTATTTTTGCAGCATTGACTATCTATTATTTCTTTCTACAATAGCCCTTAACAAATATTTTTCAATATCCAAAATATTTTGTAAATTCGCTTTTTTAGTGTTTTAATATGGCAAAAATCAAAGCAACAACAGACGGAAAGAAAGAAGAGGTTTGGAAATATATTCCTTTTTCTGATGGATGCTATATGTGTTCTAATTTAGGAAATGTTAAAAGTATCCCTAGAAATGGAACTATTAAGAGTGAAAGAATAATGAAAAAAACACTAAGTGTATTTGGATACAACACAGTAAAACTTAGAATATACGGTAAAGAAAAAAATTGGTTTGTTCATAAATTAGTAGCAATTACATTTTTAGAAAATAAGGAAAATAAGCCTGAAGTAAATCATATAAACGGAATTAAGACAGATAATAATCTTATTAATTTAGAGTGGGTTACACATTCTGAAAATATGATTCATTCGTATTATGTTTTAAACAATAAAGAACCACTTATTAAGGCTACCAAGAGAGCTTTAGAGTTGAATACTATATTTGATTCTGTTAAAATAGAAGAGGTAATAAGAATGAGAAAAAACAATTTGTCAGCGATAGAAATAGCTAAAGAATTCAATGTTAATAGAGGAACTATAACTAAAATTCTTAAAAAGAATAAGTTTAAATTTAATGATTTTGAAATAAATAATTTCAAAAGAAAGTCATATATTTCAGAAAAAAGGAAAAAAGAGATAAAGATTAATTTAATTGCTAAAAGAGGCAAAAAAATTACATCAATAAATTTATCTACTGGTGAAAAATCAAATTTTTTATCAAAAAGAGAAATGGCTAGAGTTTTGGGGTTAGATAGAAAATCTATAAATTCCGTTTTAAAAGGCGATTGCAGTCAACATAAAGGTTATATTTTTAGTTATGAAAATTAAAAGAAAAATACATACTAATAAGGGTTTAAAAGGAGGTTTAGTTGGTGGTAAATCTCATGCTGAAAATGGAACTAAAGCCATTATAATTGATGATAGCAATAAGCCAATTGAATTAGAAGCAGGCGAAGCCGTTGTAAAGAAAAGTGCATTAAAAGACAAAACGGTTAAAACATTAACGGGAACTAATGCTCAAATACTTAATTTGATTAATACAAGGGCAGGGGGTAATCCTATCTATGCACCAAGTGAGGTTAACATGAAGAACGGGGGTAGAGTTGGTAGTGATGACTTTTCAGACATTGAATCATTAATTAGCAAAGGAATTGTTGAAATAGAATACGAGAAGTCAACAGAAAAACACGCAAAAGAATATGGGCTACAATGTAAAAAACCATTATACCTTAAAAGAATATATGTACGAAAAGATTATAGGTTAAAGGGAGTAGGAAAAAGAGTGCTTAAATATTTAGATTTTATAGCGCAGAAAAATTCAAATGATTGTATTTTTGGATATGTTTCAAATAAAGTTATTTTCACAAAAGATAATAGGGATGTGAATTATAACGATGTTCAGTTGTTTAAATTTTGGCTACACGAAAACGGATATGCAATAAATGATGATAATAATGATTTTCACAAAGTTATTTCACTAAAAATGGCTAAAGGTGGTAGTGATGACTTTAAAGGTTCTACAATTTCAGACAAAACAATTAATGAAGAAACTGATTTTATAGCAGAATACTTAGAAGATAATGGTTTTTTTATACGAAGAGGAGCAAGAAGCCGAACTGACTTTGGAGAGAGTAATTATTTATACGCTCATAATAAAGTAGATGAAGGTGGGTTTCCTATGGGTGATGGCGTTAAAATTAGAATTTCAGACCATTCAGTATCTAATTTTGATAGGATGTATAACGAAATCCATGTAGGCATTACCGATACAAAAGAAAGTTGGGAAAAATCTGCTTTTTCAATTTTAATGCAATTACAGTGGCAGTATGACAAGAATAACAAGTATAGAAAGGAAGATGCTGTGGAGATTAAGAAAGTTACTATTGAAATACCTGAAAGTCAATTAAGAATAAATCCACCATACGCTGATAAGATACTATCTGAAAGAATTTCTAATAATGGTAAAAAGCTACTTACAGTAGAAAGGACTTATTCTAATTCTATTGAGAAGTGGTATCATAAAGAAAGTGGCACTTATTACACTACTATAAAACCCAACGTATTTGATAAAGGTGGTTCAATTGATAATGAAGACAACATTAAAAACAAATGGAAGTCAGTTGGCAAGATGGCTAAAGGTGGAAGCATTGAAGATAATTGCATATCATTCATAAAAAATTCAGAGGCTATAAAAAACAATGGCTATTTTCACTATTTTAAAAATATATCTATTTATGCTGACTTCGGAACAAAAGTACCGAAAGTAAAAAGTTTCTATTTATGCGCTTACAATTCAGGAGGTCAAAAAAATCTAAAAGTAACTGATACTTTAAACTTGGATTTAATTAATAAATTACAAGAAATTATTGACTGTGAAAAAAGCATTTGTAGAATAGTTGTAGATGAATTTTTTAGAAAAGCAAAAAGGATTGAATCTAATGATTTAAGTAGAATGACAGGTGAAAATATTATTGTTGTTGATAGATATAATATTGTTTGCGATAATATAAAGAATGAATTTTCTAGCGGAGGCAGCATCACTCCAAGTGCAATAAACAACATGACTAAAGCCGAACAAAAAGCATTTTATAAAACTAAAGAGGGGAAAGAGTTAGATAAGCAGACCCACGCTAAATGGAAGTCACTTGTTAACATGAGTAAGGGTGAACTAGAAAGTTTCTATAATTCAAAAGAAGGCAAAGAAGCTGGTTTAAGTGCAAGTGAAGCAAAAGCAGAGGGTATTGATAGCGGTAGAGAGAGCGCACGATGGATAATGAAGATGAAGGACATTCCTTATACAGAGTGGACAAGCAATATGTGGATATGGGCTAAGAAGCAAATTAGCTTTGTTTCTAGGATGAAGGGTATGAGAGGTGATTTGTACGATGACAAAGGTAATAAGACAAGAAAACACTTAGCTTTATTGATATGGGGGCATAACCCTAAAAAGATGGCTGAAGGTGGGGTAATTCCACAACAAGGAACATTGTTTACTAAAGACAAAAAAAACAAATTAGATTATAAAAAAGTTGGCAATGATTATGTGTTCAAAGTATATGATGTTGAAAGTAATCCTGTTGAAAACTACACACGCCATCAATGTAAAAAAAGGAATAATAATGAGGCTACAATGGATTATAATCAATTCATAAATTATCTTTATTCAGAACATTACATAGACGATAAGAAGATGGCTGAAGGGGGTGTTACGGGAGATGTTTTCTCTATTAAAGACCCAGAGCAATTCAAACAACTAATAACATTATATAATAAGTTTTCAGAAAAGTTTGATGTAGATAATTACTTTGTTGACGATAGCAGCGTGGTATTTTTAAGGAAAGTTAAATTTACAGATGCCGAATTAAAAGGAATGGCACAGTATATAGCTGATTTATCAAAAAATCAAAACTTTAGTATAATAAGCGATAAAAAACCTGAAATTTCAAATGGATATTTTAAATTCTTTTTAAAAGAGAGAGTTAGATATAAAGATGGTGGGAATGTGGGTAATGATTTTGATTATAACGAAGATATGAGTAACGAATCATTAATGTTTGAAGAAGGTGGTAATATCCCTTCTGAAACTAAAACGCCAGAACAAATGGCAAAAGAATTTCTAAATAACTTGTCGCAAGATGCTATTGAGGAATTGAAAAGCAAGTTAAAGGAAGCCCTTTCAGAACTTGTCGTAAGAGAGAAGAACGCATTAGATGTAATTAATGCCGAGATAGCGGATTTAGAAGCAAAGAAAGAATCACTAAAAGAAGATAGAAGTGATTATGCTTTAAGGAAAAGAAGTGATTACTACATGGAGATAAAAAAGCGACAAAAGGCTTTAATTCACCAAACTAACAGATACTACTCTGTGAAGAACGGTGGCTCACTATCTACATTCACAGATAAAAAGGGATTAGAACATGAATCTATACCTGACTTTACAAGTATTGGTTCTGAAGATATTTCATTTGACGAAGAGAATATTTTAACTCAAACACCACCGCAGTACATACCTATTATAAATGAAGAAGAGTTCAGGATTAAAGGGTATCTTTTTGATGCTATACGATACAGTTCTGATATTTACTTACTTGCGGTGAATGGATATAGAGAAACAATTTCTAAGGGTTGGGAAGATACAAAAGAACACCCTTCTGATGCTGAACAAGGATATGTCTTAGTTACTTTAGACCAGTTGATTTTAATTAACGACTACTACTATACTAAGGCTAAGGCTACGGAGCGAAAAAAAGCAGAGGAAACTAATAAACGAACAGAGGAAAGTTACGATAGAATACCTAGAGAGAGAAGGGAGAATCATTACGCTATGCGTTACTTCTATGAAGGTATGCCTGTTTCTGTTAAAAAGAAAGTTAGTAAAGATGCTTGGGAAGCCTTAACGCTAGAGCAAAAGGAGGCTATTTATAAACCAATTAAAGTAGTTCAAGGTAAAAGATTGGTATCTAAGTTGGAGGATGATAGGATGTGGGCTTCTTTCCATAATATGTATGAAAGATTCCTTAATCCTGAAGCAAAGATAAAAACAGAAAAAGGGGTGAAATACGGACACCCCGAAGTTTTCAGCTATTGGTATGCTTTCCGTGATATGATGAAATGGAAGTTGAAGGATATTAAGTTTCAACGCCAATTCCTTTCAGATATGCGCAAGACGGCATTGGAAACATCTTTCGGGATGTCTAATACCAATGAGCTTCTTTACGACAATATGGGTATCTTAATTAAAAGACAAAATGGTTCAAATATTAAGCCGATAGAGATAGAGCAAATTAGAAAGGGATGGATTAACGTGAACAATGTTTACGGTGGGCTTGTATCGCTTGCTAAAGAAGATGCAATGAAGATTTCTCATACAGGAACTACGTTGGTATTTGCTAGTAAGGCAGCAGGTGTTTATATACCTACTATGAAAACAATTGCTGTTTCTGCTAAGTATGGTGATGCAATGTTTGAAAGTATTCTTGCACACGAAGTAGCGCATTGGATAGATAATAAGATAGGTGAGCAGAAAAGATTACGCTGGGCAACCGACAATTACGAAGATACAGCAGGTATCATTGCATCCACCTTCAGAAATAAGATGAATAAAAAAAGTGATAGTGATTATATAAACGCTACTAAAGAGTGCTTCGCTAGAGCTTTAGAACAACATTTTTCAATTTCTATCTTCGGTGAAAATGCTACGGTATTCCCTGACCCATTGCACCCTGATTTATCAATGACTTATTTTCAATCTGAAAACTACGTGAACAAGGATGTTTATGAAAGTGCTATGAAGCCCTTGATTGATAAATTTTTTGAAGAGAATAAAGATTTCTTTAAATACGGTATAGAAACCAATGAGGCTGATGCTAATGTTTCAAAAGAAGTTGCGCCAATTATAACGCCAATGGAGGTGAAAACTGAAGTTGTAATGACTGAAGAGGAAAGATTGAGAAAAGAGTTTGATGATTTAGCTAAGGCTGATACCATGACCGATGCTCAAAAGGCAACTATTGAAAGGATGGCTGATAATTTAGCGGAAAGTTTGAAGTTGAAAAAACTTAAATTAACTAATAAAGCTATGAAAATGTTTGCTAATTCTCCTGCACAATTAGAGATTAGAAAAGAGATAGATGAAATTTCAAGTAAAATAGCTGAATTAGAAGAAAAAGCTGATGAATCAATGTCAAAAGAAAATTTATTAGCATCTTTGGAGGGAGCAAAAGTGGCAGTTGAGTTTTTAGAAGGGCAAAAAAAGCAGGATATGATTGACTACATAGGAGGTTTAGAAATATTAATCGAAATAGCGTAAAATGGAAACAATAAAAGAAAAAATAGCGAAATTAGAAAAGGCAATTGCTTCACCTGCTACGCCTGAAAATATTAAGATGTCAATGGAAAATGCTTTGGATGATTTAAAAGATAAATTAGCCGAAGAGATGTCGCCAACATTCACTTATTACAAGGGAGAGCAAATAATGTATGAGCCAACAAAGAATGAATATTTTGTTGTGGGTAATGATGAGAACATTTTCAATTCTTTAGAAGATGCTAAAAAGTTTATTGATAATCCTAAAGGGGCTATTAATACAGAGTACGCTAAGATGGCTGCTGCTGAAACAAAAGAATTTACTTTTTTAAAAAACAATCCGAAAGGGCAAGCTAGGGCTTTAACTTCATTGAGTAAGAAGTTTATGCGTGGTGGGAAAGTTATGACAGGCTACGAAATAATTGAAAGTTTACCCAAAGGATTAGAGATTAAAGTAATTAAACTTCATAGTAAGAAAAGCGAAAAAGGGTTTACTGAAAAGACCGTTATAGGTGACTTTATAGCAGATAGCAAAGCGGAAGTTGATTACTACAATTATTTAAGTGAAGGCGGTTATCCTTATTCTGGATTGCTAAAAGATAACGAGAAACAAAAAGAAATAGAAAAAGAAAAAAGGATAAAAGAATTACAAGAACAGGAAGCAAGAGATAGAGAAGTAATGGTCAATGAACATAAAAGAAAATTAGACCATATTAAATACATATTAGAAGGCGGTGAAACAACTATTGGAGCGAAACAATTAGAATTACTCAAAAGAATATACCATTTAGAAAATGGAGAGCTTGTTAAATCTAATGATTGGAAGGTAGGTGATGAAGTTTATGTGATAAGCGATAAAGATTCTACAAAAGAGATATTGACTAAAATAGTTGGTATTAAAGATGGTTCAGGTTACATGGATAGCGAACCAAGATACGTAGTAGAAAAGAAAGATGAAATTTACAATGCTTATAAAACTTACGAGCAATTGTTCCCTGCTACAAAAGAGGAAGTAAAAGAACTTCAAAAAGGAATCGAAGTAGAGCAAGAACACAAAGATACTTTAGAAGGTGTTGCTGCTGGTGAAATTACAGTGCTACAAGCAATAGAAGAAACTGCTAAAACACACATTGAAGAGAATCCTAAATACTATGATGAATTAGAAAAGATTGAGGTGGGTGATATAAGTAATGTTCAACAAGAAATGCAAGTTCAATTCGATTTAATTAAAGCAGAAATAGATAAGCAAAAATTAAAAAACAAAAGCGTTATTTCAGTTGCTAAGATGAGGATTGAAAAAATGTTAAAAGAGAATCCAAGTGCTTACCCTTTCTACGTTGAAAAGTATTTAGACTTACCGAAAAGTGTAAGAGATAGAATAAACCCTTTCGATATATGGTATAGTGGAGAAAAAAGACCTGTTATGGAATGGCTCAAAGAACAGAATAAAAATGTCTTTGATGTAGTTAAGGTTGAAGAGTATAGTTCACCAAAGACGAAAGTTATTCAGACTAAGCCTGATGATAAAAACTTCATGGATATTCATGCTGATTTTGTTGGTGATGATAACTTACGCCCTGTAATGCTAGGTACTCACTTTGAAGAAAACGCAATAGTAAGCACAAATGCACATATAATGCTGATTACCCCATATAGAGGTGATGCAGAAAAATTAGATGGTAACTTTTGCCACACTAAAAAATGTATTGAAGAGAACAAAGAGGGTTATAGGGGAAATAAGCCTGTTTCAGATGGTAGATTTCCTGCATGGAAGCAAGTTGTACCATTTAGCAATACGGAGTATAATATGAACACTGCTGCTGTTTACGACTTCATTAGAAATGCTAACAAGTATGAGTTAATGAATAAAATCACTAACACTTTAGTTTTCAAGTACGGTGAAGAAAAGATTGGTTTCAATGCTAATTTAATGCTTACTTGTATTCAAGGTATGAGTGAGTTAGGACATAAAGAATTATCAATTACTATTGGTACTTCAAATAGAGCTGCTTTAATTATTCCTAAAGGCAGAGCGGAAGATGTAAGAAATATTAAAACTGACTTTACTTTATTAATGCCAGTAATGCTTGGTGGAAATGATAAGTGGGGTAATAATGATAGCCCTTCAGAAGAAATAGGAATGACTTACTTCGGTGAATTTAACTTAGAAACTTCATGCTATACAGACCCTAACGAATTAACGTACTGCTTTGATGTAGAAAAGGTGAAAGTGAAAAAGGCAGAGAAAAAAGTCAAAGAACTTGAAAAGAAAATTGAAGAACTTACAAGTGCTATTGAGCCAATGATAAAAGAGAAAGAATTACCTTCTGCTGAAAAACATGGAATGTTTAAGGTTGTTAACGGTATCTTTGAGGGAACAGAGTTCTTTGGTAGAATTGATGGTGATAGAGTTATTAACGAAGATTCGATAGGTCAATCTTTTCCAATAGCTAACGTGAAAAGAATTGGTTATGAATTAGGTCAAGGATATAGTTCTGATTTTGATTTTGAAGGATTATTAAGAACAGCACTAAGAGCAAATACTTCTTGGGGTATAGAGGCACTTAAAAAGTTGCACTATTCTTTTGAAGATAATAACTATCATACACTTGGCAGACCTCTATGGGAGGCAGTTAAATCATTACAACTAGGCGCAGAGCCAAGCGCAAAACTTCATTTACACGAGTTTCAAGAAGCGGTTCAACAAGAATTGGAAGATTATTTAGCTCCTGAAGTAGATGAATCTAATATAGACCCGAATACTTTACAGCCGATAGCTAAAGAAGAAGGTAGTGTAGAACCTATTGATGCAGTAGAGGCTATTACAGATGCAATAGAAGATAATGAAAAAACATCATGGGAAGAGTTGAAAGAACTTGCTGAAACAATGATTCAAGTTTCTAAAGGAAAAGAGAAAAAAGAATGGGTAGAAACTAAAGAACTTGCTGAAGTGATGTTGGCAGATTAGAAATTATTAATTACATTTACAAAAATTTATTTTATGTCAAAGGAACTTATAGAAAAACTTAAAAAAGGTTTAAATAACAAACACCTTACTGCTGCTCAAAAAAAGAGTGTTCAAGCTAAGATTGATTCGTTAGAGAAGTTGGATAAAAAAAGTGAAAAGGCGAAACCTGTTAAGAAAGTTGCTGAACCTAAAAAAGAAGTTAAAGCCAAACCTGCTAAGAAAGAAAAAGTTTCTACTGCGGATAAAAAAGAATTTAATCGCCATAGAGTAGGTAGAAGTAAAGATGATTTAGCAAAAGATTCTAAACGTATCGCAATGAAAGGTGGTAAACGTATTTCTGCTAATGGTAATGTTTACTATGAAAAAAGACCGAATAGAAGTGATGTTAACCCACGTAAGAGATTTGAAGATGGTGGTAACGTTGATGCAGGAGATAAATACATTGTAGTTAACGAGAAAATGTTAGCTGTGACTATTCCTAGCCGATTCAACAACACTAAGGGTACTGATGAAGCTGAAGTAATAGCTATTGACCCTAAAGAAATTGGTTTTGGAGATAAGGTGGGTGACGTTATGTTTCTTAAAAACAAAAAAGTAAGACCTGCTACAAGTAAAGATTTTGATAAGTACCGTGTGGTAGAGCCTAAGTCTAGTAAAAAAGAATCTGATTACAAGATAGTAACAGGGCATGACCACAAAAATAACCATGCGCTTTACCATGTAGTAGGAATTGACAATGATTACGTTGGTGAGTGGCATAAGGATAAAAAAGATGCTGAAGATGAATTGAAAGATTTGAATGGCATTAGTGATTCTGTTTCTAAATTCGCTAAAGGCGGAACGTCAACTAAATTAGGACTAAAAGCTGACGATTTAGTTAAAGGGGAAGTTTACATATACAGCGTAGACCCGAAAATACCTCTTAAATTTACAGGGAAATTATATGAAGGTAACGAACAAATATTAGCTTACTTTGAGCCTGTAAAAACAGATGAGAATAAGAATTGGTATGATAAAAAATCTCCAATAACAATAGGTTTTGACTATTTTTTAGGCAACGACTATGTTAAGGTTAAAAAATCTGATAAATTTGAAAGTGGTGGAAATGTTTCGTCTATTAATTGGCAAAACTTCACTTTAAACGAATTGAGTGATTACATCAAAAATGAATACTCTTCTGATATTCAATTAAACACATTTTCTCCTTTAAAAGAGGTTAAAACAAACAGTGGAACTGAATTTAAGCAAGATGATTTTATTTCAATAGGTAAAATTAGTAAAAAAGATAAAGACGAATCTTTATCAATAGGCTATGCAAAACAAATTGAAGCAACTTCTGGTTCTGAAAATGTTTATTTGAATATTGTTGTTTATAGAAATGATTCTGATAAACCTTTTATGCTATCTATTTACACTAAAGAAGATAAAAAAGGAATAAAAGAGTTGGCTAATGAGATTATAGAGAAATTCGAGGAAGGTGGTAATGTAACAAACAGTAAACAAAGAGAGGTTCTTTATAAATCTGAAAAAGAAAGAAAAGAATTACTAAAAGAAGATTCTTTATTTAAGAGAGTTATAGAAGGTTCTCCTACTCTTAAACCTAATAATGAAACAGGAGTAGTTAAGGTTTATTCAAGAATGTATCTTTTGTCACCTGTTAAAGTTGTAGAAGCTATTGAAGAAATTCGTAAAGAAAATGGCTATAAAACGTACACTAAAAAATTCGAGGACGGTGGAAACATTGAAGAAGAAGATTTATTTGAAAACTATGATGAATTACCTGTTAATATTCAAGATGTATTAAGTAGCTACCAAGATGAAGATGGTGATTACGCAGATTTAGAGGAAATGCAAAAGGAATTGAAGCCTTTAGGATATACTTTTGATTACGGTTTAGATGCAGTGCCATTCAATTTGAGAAAGATAGATAAAATGGCTAAAGGTGGTGTTGTTAAAAGCATTGATAAAGTTAGAGCTAATTTAGGTGAAGAAACTTTTAAGTATATAGGTTCTTTAAATAAAACAGAACTTGAAAAACAATTATATAATTTACGCCACGAATTAAATAGGATTAAAGAAAATAAAGATTCGAGATACTATAAATTAAAAGATGAAGAGTGGTTTATCTTATACAGATTAGAAAAGTCTGATGAATTTGAATACGCTAAAGGCGGTGTTGTTGACAAAGAATTAATAAATACAAGTGCTAAAACATTACACGATAGAAACGGCATGATGTATTTAAGAAACATTTTTTTACAAGCAGCTAAAGCTGATGAAAATTCTGGGGATAAAGCAACAGCAGAATACAGAAGAAAAGTAGTTGCTGAATACCAATCTAAAGAACCTAAGATTTTTGAAAAAGGTGGTTCAATAGCTAAATGCCCAGTTGGAACTAAAATTCAAACTATCATTTTCTCTAAAGAATTTTTCAATAAGACTAAAGCGGTGAAATGGTTGGATAAAAACAACTACAAAGGAACTATTGCTGATGATAAATCAACTACTGTTCGTTTTAGACAAGTATCTCCCGATAAGTTTGAAGATGATTCTTTCAGAACTATTGAACTTACTAAAGGTATTAAAGCAGTAATCGGTTGCCCTAAGAAAAAATAACAACATAAAATAAAAAACAGAATGGAATTACAGTACAAAAATCTACTAACTAAGTACAAGGTAAATGAAAGTCAATTACCTGAAGATGCTAAGGATGGTATCAACGACATTAACAGCGTTATAAGAGGTATTAATTTACTTCAAAAGAAAGCTGAAAAAGCAGGTAAGCAATACAAGGTGAGAGCCGATGTAACACGTAGACTTGCTCGGTTAGACCGTTGGGTATGCGGAGAGATTGTAGATTACATTAACGATACCGACAATAATGCTGATGAAGCACCTGAAACAGCAGAAGAGATTCTAACTGATGCAGAGAAGGATGCAGCTACGAAAGATAAACCTGAAGTTAATGATACACCTACTGCCGATGCAAGAGGTTTAAAGGTTGACAAAGAACTGAAAGCGTTATTCGATGCAGGTAAAACATTATTAACAGCAGAAGATATTAGAGATAATGCTCGCAATACATTTGAAATTATCTTTGATACCTACGAGAAAGGCGGAGAGAATGGAGTAGTGACGACACACTATTCATTAATTGAGAACGCAGAAGGAAATTTTATATTAACTAAAAAATAAGAGTATGGCTATCACAACATTAAACACACAAGTACCAAATACACCCGAAGGTGGAAGCGGTGGAACATTGAAAACTATCTTAATCATTGCTACGATAGTGGGTATTGGTTATTTAGGATATAAACATTGGTATAAACCACGATTCGTGGATAAACCACAAGACAACGTACAAGATTAAAAATAATTGAAGGTTCAAGTAGATGATTTGACTATCTGTCTACTAACTAGGAGAACTCTGACAAACGCTATTAGGGGTAGTAGCTATGTTGGGGTTCTTTTTTTGCTCTATACTCAAAATATTATTGTTAAAAATTTGCTAAAAGTTTTTTGTTTTAGTGAATATTTGTATGTTTGCAATAACCAATAGATAGAAAATGCAAAAATTAAAAGTTTTAGAAATTAAAGAGAATGAAATAATCTTTGAGAATGGTTATAAGTTGGCTTCCGAGCATAGACAAGATTGCTGCGAAGAACATTACCTATATTTTAAAGACTTAACCTTAAATGATTTTGAAGGGTTGGAATTTGATTTAACAGGAGAAAATTTCTTTAGAAGGATTACTGACTACGGAATAGAGTTAATTCCTTTAGTGGGTCATTCAGTTAAAATACCTTCTTACTCTGACAATAATGGTTATTACTCATCTGACTTGTCATTAGTGATAATAGGAGATAAGTATAAGGCTACATACGATATATCTGATTGCCAAGAGTGTAAATAAATATTAATAATTAAAAAACAACAGTATGAAAGTTTGGAACAACTACCTAAAAAATGAATTGATTATACTTGCGCCTATCATGGTAATCTCGTTAATAATAAACGAAAACAGTGAATCAATTTTTTGGAATAACCTAAGCTATTGGATTAGTAATATAGCATTTTACCTTCTATTAGCCTTAGTTGCACTTAGAACATTCATTGCTTTCAGAAATTGGTACAAAAGCAGTAAGAAGTAATAGTATGGAAAAGAAAGTAAGTAAGTGCTTTGATTGCCCCTTTTGCCATGAACTTATGTCAGATTACTATTGTAAGATAGAAGATAAAGCATTGAGCCGTAGTGATATTTATAAGGACTGGAAAGGTAGGTTAAGCGGTGGCGGTTCGCCTGAATGGTGTCCTCTTAAAAAGGATAAGGTGGTGATTAGTTTTGGGGAGTAGTAACTTGTAACAAAAGTTGAATATTTTTGTTACAAAAAATTTAAAATAACAGAATGAAAAAATACACAATATTAAAAGGGCTTCACTACTCTAACCATTGGGTTAAGCCTATCCTTTTCCCTAGCAGAATGGAGTTTGATTTCATACTAACAGATAAGAGCGCATATAGACCAAGTAAGCATCGTGACGAGGCAAGTGTAAAGCAGTTGAAGTACCAAGTGAATAAGATAGGTGGAATGACCTTAGATTTTATTGGTAAAAATAGCGTTCGTTTGGGCTACCGATACAATTGGGAGAAAGATACATTTGAGGTGCTACCATACTACCATTTAAACGGTAGAAGAGTGTGGCACGATGAAAAGGCTACGGCTATTGACAAGGGCTTTAAGTACACTTGTGTAATAAAGAAAACAGATGGGCAGGTACACATCAAAGTTTTTAGGAAGGATTTGCCAGCTAAATTAGTGATTAGTGATAGGGTGTGGTTTCCTATTGAAAAGTCTTTCATTGGCTTCAGGCAATACCCTTACTTTGGTGGTAGTGGAATAGGCTCTAAAGCACCTAATAACATTCAAATATTAATTGACTTTAAGTGATGGATAGCAAATACAAAGGAATAGATAGCAGGGATATTAAATGCTGCTGTACTGATGCCAATTGCACTGAAGGTGGAATTTCGATTGAAGAAGATTGGTTGTTTTTTCACTTCATGGATTCAATAGGAATTGGTGATAAAAGAATTTTTTGCCAAACATCAAAGGCTATGATTCTAAATAGAGAAACAAGAGATGAATTAGTTAAACAATTAAAAGCAATTAAATTTTAAAATATGATACATATAGAAACAATAAAATTTGGTGATAAATTTTACGGCTTATCTGAATCAAAGGAAGCTACTGATTTCACTTACATATCAAAGCACCCTAATAGAGATACTTCACATATTATTTTAAATATGTATTCTAATCCAATTATAATTAGTGAGTATGATTTAAGGCGTATTTTAGATATGTGTTGCAAAAATTACGAGGATGCTGCGAAACTAGAATTGAAAGAAATGAAGAAAAAAATAGAGTCGTTAAAATTTAGGTTGAAATAATGGAAAAGGAAAAATACGTTGTAATAAAGCAAACATACTCCGTTTATGGAGGAAAAAATTGCGTAGAAAGTATTGTGAATTATTTAAGCTATAAAAATGCTTTTGGTGGAGAAATATGGAAACCAAACATTAATGATGCGGTGAGAATTCCAATGGAAGTTTGTAAATTTTATGGATTTGAAGATGGTAAAGAGAAAGTTATGGATGATAGAGAATACGGACTAAGTGTATGTATTCAAACCATTGAAGAAGCTGAATACAATAAAACAAAACACAGATTGATATGAGTGATTTAATAACTATACGTAGGTGGTGTATTCCGTTCTCATCCTCTTCACCTAAACACATCTGTTTCTTGTGCGAAAAGATTAATGGCGATTCTTCATTAAAAGATGTTGTTTATTATATGTACTTATCCGAAATTTATTTTTGCTGTACCCACATGAAAGAAATTGAAACTGATTCCATTGAAGGCAACATAGAAAATCTAAAAAAAATCAAAGAAAAATACAATCTCTAAAACTCCCTCTCTAGCCCTAATAAATTAGCTGTGGTATAATATTTTTCATTCTTAAATGAAGAACTCACAAAAAATAGTGCGGTAACTCTATCGCCTACCTTAGCATTGATACTCTCTAGTACTTGCTGAACTCTTTCTGCTTTATTGCACAGATTGAGTTTTCTTATTTTATCGTGACCTAGACTTAAAGTAACTGACCAATAACGATTTTCAGCATTGTTGTTAATCTCAACTATCTCTCCCTTGACGTTATTGTAATTCTTTTGCTTATCGTGCGCTATGATGTTGTTCATGTTGTTGTTTTTACAATTTGCTAATATAATGTTAAAAACTAATGCCTTATATATTTTATTGACTATGCGTTTTTATTTACTTTAGATGCCTTGAATACTAAAATAAAAGCATGAGCGAAACGAAGAAAATTGAACAGTTATTCGAGAACATACAGAAGGGGGTTAAGATTCTTGGTGTTGATGCTATGAATAAAAGTATAAGCAATATCTTATACGCAGATTATAAGCAAGACGATATTATTGAATATATTTTTCAGTGCATTTGTGATGAATACCGAATATCGAGAAATACTTTAATAAGGGGTACTGGTAGGGGTGAACAAGCGGAAGCTAGAAGGATTGCGTGGTGCTTACTCTATAACATATTGAACTTGAAACTAAGTTTTATTAGTAAACGAATATTCTTTTATAGCGACCACATGGCGGTTTATAGGGCTATTGGTAGATTAAAGAGAATTGATACGAAGATTAAAACAGAGAGAGAGTTTTTAGAGAAGTACGAAAAGATTAAATGCAAAGTAGAAAATAAAATAGCTGAATTACAAAACAAAAAACAGGATTAGACTATGGAAGTGTATAAGGGGATAAAAGGTGCTTTGAACTACAAAGACAAAAAGATGGCTGATTCACTAAGAGCAGCAGTTGAAAAGAAGATGCAACAAAACCCTTCTTTTGCTAATACATTTGTGCCAGCATCGAGTAGAGAGGAATTGAGATTGCTTCATAACGAGTATTGCACAGACGATGCTATTATTACAGAGGAATATGTAAATCCTAAAAAAGATAATAATTCAGAAACTATTGAGGTGGATAGTGATTCAAATACTATCAATGCTAAGAAGGATAGCGAAAGTATAAATGTGAAAGCCGATTCAAGCGGACAAATGAATTTTATTGATGAGTTTGATGACGAGATTGCAGATTCTTATGAGGCAGACCCCTTGAAAACGGGGAATAGAATTAAGCGTGACTATGTATTAGATGATGGCTATGTCGAAAATGCTATTAAAGATGGTTCAGAAGAGGGTAGAACAAGTTTTGAAGAGCCAACAAGTGCAGAGCAAGCGTTTGAGATTAAGAAACCTATTGATAGCGGTTCACCATTCACCACAGATGATAAAGGACAAGCTAAGAGAAAGGAAGAGCCTTTTAACCCTTCGTTCAAGGATATGGATGGAGCTAAAAAAAGAAAGCAGACTACGAGAATGGCTAAAACTATTGTGAAGGCTGTTTGCACCTTAGCTGAAAGAGGCTTTATCTGGTACGCCACGAAGGATATTAATGATGGTAAGTTGGCAGAGTATGAAATGTCAGGTGAAGTAAACCTAAACATTCTACTTACTTTGGAAGGCGACCAAAAAGCTACGGTTAAAACCTTCTTTCAAAATATGTGTGTTCAAGCGGAGCAACTAGCGAAGATTGATAAAGAAGCACAGGAAGAGTTGGGTGATGCCCTAGCTGAAGTACTTTTAGAAAAAGGTATTGCCCCTACGGCTATGCAGAATTTAATTCTTGTTTCTATTCAAACTTTTGTTTTAGATAAAGGATTACAGTTGATGGCACACAAAGCACAAACAAGTTCAGTGTTAAATCAATTGAAAGCTATGAATCAAAGCGGAACGCAAGACCAATATGCAACATCTAAAGATTATACAGCACCACACGAAACATTTGCTGATAATGCACCTCCCGTACAAGGCACTTCAACACAATCTTCTGGAGTAACACAGATGAACGATGAAGATTTCTTTGATGGTGACGGTGGAAATTCTAACTTTGTGGAGAAAGGTTTATCAATTTTAGATAGTCAACAATAATTATGGCAGAAGGAAAAAAAAGAGAAATACCCGAAAGGGAAGCTGGTATGTCAGTAGCAGTAGGTTCACAAGGTGTAGGTAAATCTTGGAAAACCAAAATGCTAATATTCGATATGGTGAAAGGTGATATGGCTTTAGGTACAAAAGGTTCTAAGGTTATAGTTATGGACACGAACGGTGAGTACACAGATACCGAGTTCGATAAGATGGGTATGAAGGGATTCACCTCTAGGAAGATTGCTTTAGATGATGTTCAGTCATGGTGTTTAAGTCCTTTGGTTGAGTGTAGGAGGATTGATGCGAAAAGTTTATCAATGGATAAGAAACTTGAAACATTGGAGTACTTGATTAAGGTGTGCAGGGATGTGGTTCTAATCATAGATGATATTAATACCTACGTTCTTAACGTAACGCACTTACGAGAGATTGTAGGGGGCTTAGTAAATCTTCGCCATCGTGCTTGCGATGTTATTGTAAGCTACCAATCATTGAGAGCCGTAGAGCCTAGAATGATTGCTAATTGCCGTTGGGTTCGTATGCACTATCAATCGGATGATGTATATGATGTTAAGGGTAAGTTGGGCGGTCACTTAGAACTTTTTAAGATTGCACAGATTTTGGTTAATGCTAAATATTTTGGTGGCGACAAAAGGTTTTATGTTCATGTAATGAAAGCGGACAACAAGGTGAAAGGAAAGTTTTCTAAAAAGGAATTTGCCGAAGCGTGTTTTAAGTATTTGAAAGGTAACAATAAAATTGTAAAGCAGTTTCAAAAAGAAAATGCAATGAAAGAAGATGAAGCAATGAAAGCGAAAGTTTATCATTTAGTAGAAATGTATTACGGGAACGGGAATTAATTAAAAATAAATAGTATGAGTATCGAAACAAAAAAAGCAGAATTAGATTTGTCAAAATATCCATTTTTGGCTGCAAAGAAAAAAGCAATTGAAACGAGAGAGAAAATGGTTCGTTTGCTAAATAACAGAAAGGAATTGCTAACAGCAAAAATGAATAGTCAAATTGGTTATGAGTTGAACGAGAGCAAAATTCTAATTTTGAAAACAGATGATGAACTTGCTAAGATTCACACGGGGTTAATCCAAGCTAAACAACAATACGAAGGATTCTACCTTAGCTGCCAGTTAACTACTGAAGAGATGGACAATAAATATCAAGGTTTAGTAAGTGAGGCAACAGATAAAAGAAAATACTCAAAAGAGATTGACGAGGTTTTTAGCACCGTTGATTTCGATGAGATGGCTGCGGACTACGATAAAAAAATATCGTTTTACCTTAAACTAAAAGCATTGCTATATCCACAGGAAGAGAAAAAAGACGAAAAACAATTGGAAGTTGTTAAATAATGAGGGAAATGGAATTGATGATAAAGGAGGTAGGCAGAAAAAATGCTTACCTTCTTTTGCTTAAAAGAAAATTATTTATACTTAGCACCAAAAGTAGTGATGATGAATTGACTTCTATCAACAATGAAATTGAATCGCATGAAATTGTAGATAAAGTGAATACTACAATAAGCAAAGTAAATAGATTAAAAAAAGATATTGAAATAGAACGAAAATGCAGAATATTATTGAACAAGGAGCAACAAAAATAGATATTACTTTTATCATTGAGCCGTCTGAAACAATAAGTTTCAGAGATAATATTTTCGATATTGTAAATAGGCTTGTTTCTACCATTCAAGAAAACACTATCATTAACTATGAATTACTTGCTATAACGAATACCTATGCTTGGGATGAATCGGACAACGAGAAACTAAAAGAGTTGTTAGTGGTTAAAGGTGAGAAAAAAGCAGATTACCAAAACATACCATTCGAGGTTATTACCTACAATTCATTTGATTTAAAAGAAAATAGTAATGACTATGCTAAGTACTACAATATTTTATGCAAGGCAGCTAAAGGTGATTACATTTGCATAGTTAGCCCTTACGATTACCTACCACACAATTTCTCAATTCATCTACTTAATAAGTACGCCACTATTCACCATAGCGGTATAGTTGGAATATCTGATATAAGTATGGAATACAATAACACTTCATTTTCGGTACTACAAGATGAAACAAGCGAAAGATTTGAAGTTGTTTTACTACCAAAAGATTCTGTTATTAATCAAACTTGTTTCTTTTCTAAAGATGTATTTCATATAGTCGGTGCATTTGATGAAAATAGATTCCTTTCTCATTCAGCTATTAAACAGTATTGCCTACGTGCTAACTACATGGGGCTTCATAACTACTACCTACCAGACTTAACTAAAACAACTATCTTTAATGACACATATAAACCTCTTATTCAATTAGAATTAGGCTTAGAAGATATGTTTGCAAAAAGAAACTTCCACATTCCTCTTTTGTACTAAAATTTAAAATCTAAAAATGCTATTTCTATAATAGCGTATAGTATTGAATACCTTGTAAAATCTAATGGTATTTAGATTTTAATAAAAATTCACCCTTATTTTAATTACATATTTTCGCTTCAATCAATTTATTGTTTAATATAAATTTAATGAAATGAAAAAGGAAGACTTGAAATTAGCTGGTATCGTGCTTGTAACTGTAATGGTTGCTTTAGCTGTTCACCAAAAATTCGTTGCTCCTAGACTTGCGCCAAAGGCTAAAGTTTAGTATCACGATATATATAAAAAGGGATAGGTTATAATTCCTTAAAAGTATTTGCTGCTATTACATAATAGTTCGCTTTGAAAATAGAAAAGCACTTGTGCTACATTAACTACAATTAACTAATTAATAACAAAAAAATTCAATTTTTATGAACGCAAAAGAAAAAGAACTTTTCTCTGCTATCAATAGTACAGAAAGAATGTCAGGATTTGATTCTTATGATTCAATGGATGGCGAATCTTACTTTGATGGTGATGATATGTCATTCGCTGATGGTGATGATATGTCTTACGCTTCTGGTAGTGCAAACGTACCAGTGTCTGACCCTTATGTTATCCAATTCGCTAACGCTTTAACGTCTAACGTTACCGCTTATATGTTTGGTTATAACAGTTTTTGGGGTTCTACTAACTATGGTAACAACGCTTCTGTAACTATTACCAACTTACAAGGTAGTACTTACGCTGCTTTATTAGCACAGTCTAACAACAAACCTTTTAAAATTGGTAAGTTAAGATTCCAATCTTCTACTTCTAGCCAATTAACACAAACAGTTAGTATCTTCCACGTAGATGCGAACGGTAAACAATATTCAACTCCGTTGAACCTTTCTATCATGAAAGATGCTTACCAATTCCAATCTGATATTTTGGATATTAACAAAATCATCACAATTGATGGTAACACTTACTTAGCTTTCACTTTGATTGCAAGTGCTACTTTGGTGATTTCTGTGTTCCCAGTACAAATCGTTTCTGCTAAAGCGGAATTGAACGGTGGTAAAGCATTGAACAATGCTAAAGCTCCTAGATTGTCTGGTAAAAATGCTGCTCCTGTAATCATCCAAACTACCCAAGCGGTAAGTGGTGTTGCTAAGTAGTAATAATAGGTAATCCATATTAAAGGGGGCGAGGCTAATGCTTCCCCCCTTTTTTTTTAAAAAATCAATTGCAATGGCTAAAAACAAAAAGAAATATTCAGAGAAACAAAGACAAGGTGCTACACTATTGAGTGCCTTAGCTAATGGCTCTACTGACCAAGCAAGAGATATTATCAAGAATCGTTTAGGCACTGATGCAAGAGATTCAAAAGATTTACAATTAAAACTTGCTCAATTATATTCTACTACTACTGATAAGGTAGAATTAGAAAAAGAATTTGCAAATATACATCCACATAAGGATTTTATATTAAAATATTTTACTCCTGTTAAAACAGAGGTTATTGCTCCTAACAATGAAGTGAAAGCACTTCCTATTAGTAATGAGCAAATTAAAGAGATAGAAAAAGAGGCTAAGTCAAACTGCAATGGAGATGATAAATGCGTTGAGTGTGCCGAAAAATCATATAATGCTTCAGGTAATGAAGTATCAAGTTTAAATGTATTAAATCCTAATATAGTGGTCGTAGGTGTTATTGGTGTTGTTGGATTGATTGCCTTAGGAATGATTGTAATAAGTAAACAACAAAAATAAATAATAGTATGAAGTGCGAAGTAATTGAAGATGCAATTGTAAAACTTCCTAACAAGGAACATAAAAATTTTACAGATAGCAAAGAGGTGATTGCCAAAGGAACTATAATAGATGGTAATCCTTTTTTAGTGAAGGGTAAAAGAGGTAAAGAAGATTTCAATTACAAACTATTTAGAACAAAAGAAGGACAATTAATATTCATCAATAAAGTAAAACCTATGGAAAACGTAGAAGTAACATTAAATGCTGATGGCGCAGCAACTGTGGTAAAAATGCCAAATGAACAAAAAATGACTTTAATCATTGCGAGTACAACTGCTGTTGGTGCTTTAGGTGGTTTTATGTTTGCTCGTAAGAAAAAATACGAAACTAAAAAACAACTTTTAGCTGTTGCTGTTGGTGGTGTTTTAGGATATATCGCAGGCAGACTTATCGAAAAAAACAAAGGTGTATCAATCACTAAAAAATAATTACTATGGACTTTAGAGTAATAAATACAGAGCAACAAGAAGATATGTACGGTGATGCGGAAGCAACCGTAGTTAAACTTGCTCCCAATCAAGGTGTAGTTTCTGTTTCATTTGATGAGGCTTTTGGTGAGTACTCTGAAGCGAGAGGCGATAGACGTAAAAGAAGATACGCTAGAAAAATGGAGCGTGTTCAAATGAAACGTGATTTGCGTAAAGCTAAGGGTGAAGCAAAAGGCGAAAGACAGATGGATAGACAAGGGAGAAGAACGAATAGAACCGTTGCCCGTCAAGAAAGAAAATCTTTACGCTCTGAAAGCAGACAAGGTAGAAAAACTTCAAGAACTGCTGCTCGTCAAGAAAGAAGAGGGTTGAGAGCCACAGGTAGATTTGAAAGAAAACAACTTTCTGATTCTTACAAAGAGCCTGAATCGTCAGAAGAAGAAAATTCTACTGAAGAGCAAGGCTACGCACAAGAAAGCAATGCTGGTCAACTTCCACAAGGGAACTACTCCGATGAAACACAAGATGAAGGTGGTAATTCATACACAGAGGAAGGTGGTGATAGATATAACAATGAAGATGATTCTTTAGTTGAAGATGAAGGTGGTGAAGAAGGAAATTATGATGAAGATTCTTCTAATGAACAAGATGAATACATCGGTAATGAGGCAGGCGATGACAGTTCTTTCAATGGAGAGGCTTCTGGTGATGCTTCAATAGACCCTCGTGTTAATGCTGCTGCTATGCGTGTTGAATGGCATAGACATCAAATCGAGAAATTGAGAAGAGCAATTGATGGTATGCGTGTTACTAATGGAACAGGTCAAATGAAAAGACTTCAAATGATGAGAGAAATTGGTAAGCATAACCAATCAATGCAAAATATCAATAGCGGTTTAGATGAGTATGCTTTTAGCGGTGCTAATGGAGAAAACAGAGGGAGAATGGTAAATGCTGCTAGAAAAAAGGCATATAAGACAAGGATGGCTTACAAAAGACTTAAAAAAATGGTTACGCCAGTTCAAGGTAGCTTGTCTGCTTTAATTTCTAAAAATAGAATTGTTGTTCCTGCTAGTACTTCTTCTGCTGATGGTACTGTTAATGTTAGTGATTTAAACATGAATGATGGTGAAGTAGGTTTAACCGAAAAAACAGGAATGATTGCTTTAGATTCTACAAATGATTTTGGTGCGCCTGAAACAAAAGTTATTGATGTAAACTACTCAAACGCTAGTGGTGATGGTAAAGGCGGTAACATGGCTCTTAAAGTAGTTGTTGGTATTGCTGCTGGTGTTGCTGCTATCTATTTAATTAAAAAATATAAATTGATTAAGTAATGAAAATTACAGAAAGCGAAATAAAGAAAATAGCTGTAATAGTAGGTGTTATATCTGCTGTTACGGCTGTAATCGTTTACTTGGATAACAAGAAATGGAGAAGGATGAACGCTGACGTAGTTAAGTTAGATAAAGAAATAAAAACTTTAGAGTTAGCAAAACTTAAAAAACAAGTGTAATGGAAACAGATGAAGATTTTTATACGAACCTTATAGATTCTATTAAATCGAAAGATGCCAATAGAGCTAATGAAGTTGTTATGCTAGAACTTGGAAAAGCCATAGGTAGCGACAAAGAAGGTTTTATCACTGTTTTAACTAATGCAGAAGTTGAAGTAGATGAAGATGCAGGCGATATTGAGTTAGTAAATGAGTTTGTTAAAAATGCAAGCGAAAATGATGAACTTCTCTTAGGTGCTTCTTTATTTGTAAATCACAAAAACTTAGTTCTAAATGCTGATGGAACTGAAGGGGTAAGCGATGTAGGTGTTAAGGCTTGTCATAAGGTAATGAGTTCTTATTTTTGCGGTTATTCAAATGCAGGAGGCGACCCCGTTAGTGCTATTGCAACGGCTGTTGGTCAATTAGGGCAAGCGGCTGGTACAATTACAAAAGGTTCGCAAGACTTAAAGATGCAAAGAAAGTACGGTACTCAAATGGCTTTTGATAAGCAAAGAGATGCACGTAACCAATTGATACAAGGTATTCAAGCGAGTAAGCAAGCTGCTTTAGAAAATAAGACAAAGGGCAAAGAGCAAAAGTCTAAAAATATTAGAACTGCTTTGCTTATTGGTGGTGGGGTTGTTTTATTACTTGGCACAATAGGATTAGTAATTTATTTAAAAAAGAGAAAGTAATATGGATGACAAATTTAAAAAGATATTGATTTACACTGCCGTTATAGGTATCGGTGTATATGCTTTCATGGAATACAAAAAAATTAGAAATAAACAAAAAAAAGTAACTATTAATAAATAATCTACTATGCAATATGTAGCTACTTGTGATTTTAGTGTGCCTTATGTACTTAGTACAGGAAGGGCGGTAAATCCTATTATTCAAAAAACAAAAAGAATTAAAAAAGGCGAAGTTCTTAAAGGTGTTTTAAAAAGCGCAAACGGCAGACCTGCTTTCCTTTTATTGAAAAATCCTGAAGGTGCAGCTATTGTTGTGCCTGCTGAATATTTGAAAGAGGTTAAGTTGACTGAACTAAACTCTAATGCTAGTGGTGGTTCGGTAGAGCAAAAGACTCTCGCTCCAATTAGTGTAGATGTAAAAAACAACAAAGTAAGATACATGGATGCTATTTTAGTGGGCGGTGTTATCGGTGCTTTAGGTGTTTATTTTGCCGAGAAAAAAGGGTGGTTAAAAACGCCAAGCCATAAAAACAAATTAATTGGTGCAGGTGTAGGTGCTGCTTTAGCTTTCTACGCAATGTACAGATTCAAAGGTGCTAAAGTGAAAAAATAATTAAAATTTAAAACTATGAAAGTAATTACAACAAATAGAGAAATCATTTATTCAAACGCTTGCGGTTGTTCGGGTGCTGATGGAGAATTGACATCAAATTTTAGTGCTGAAGAAAAAAGAGCAATGTTTCAAAGATGGTACAACGTGAATAAGTTGGATAGAAACGTAGTTTTAGAAAAAGGTGTTTTTGGTGCTGGTGGATTAAGGACTGACGGGGCGAAAGACGAGAAAACTACTAATGCTTACAAAAAGTTTGGAGAAGAGTTTGAAAAAATGTTAGAGGATAGAATGAAAGCAGCTCCTAAGAGCAACCCTCCTCCTAAAATTAAAAATCCTTTTCCTAAAAAAGATGAGCCTAAAAACAAAGGTATCGGAGGTATGTTAGATACTATGACAGGACTTTTAACTAAAGATGAAACTAATCCTCCCGTTAGTGCTACTAAACCTCCTGAAGATGCGAAGGCTGCTAAAAAGAAAAAGATGATTAAGATAGCTTTAATTGGTGGCGGATTAATAGCATTAGGGGCAATAATAATTGCAATTTCAAAACGTAAAAAATAAAATTATGAAAGTAATTACAACAAATAGAGATGTTATTTATTCAAGTGCTAATGGAGATTACTATTATAATACAGAAGGTCCAGATAGCACGGCTAAACAAGTTTTAGCATCACAAAAACAAGATACAACTAAGAGAAAAATTGATTGGACAAAGGCTAAAGAAAACGCTTTGAAGTTCGGTACTTTTTTAAAAGATAGTGGTGCTTTAAATATTGGTCAACAAATACTTGCTGATAAATACGGTGTTAAAAAACCAACGCCTAGCGGATTAGCTGCTGACAATACAACTACTACCGTAACCGTAGCAGAAAATAAGCCTATGAGTACGGGGGTGAAAGTAGCTATTGGTGTAGGTATAGCTGCCGTATTGGGATTTGTGATTTATAAAGTAACAAAAAGAAAATAATGAAAAGTTTTTTTTGGGAATCAAACAACAATAAAACTTGCCTTAGTGCTAACATCAAATGCGATGGTAAGCAAAAGATTAGGATTATAGCGGAGGAATCGGATAAGCCTAATAGCAAATACTGCGATAGGGTGGTAGAAGTTGTTGGGAACAAAGATATTTTTTTATCTTTTCCTGTTTCTCCAAAAGCCGTGATTGTAAAGACTTATAATCTTAACTCTCCTAGTCAAGATTATTATGACATTAAGTTTGCTGAATCACCTCTCAAAATGTACAATATTTGGCAAGATGAAGAAACTTTATGCTTTTTACAGTTTGCTTTAAACTTTTGTCAAACTTCTGGATTTGCTAAAAATCAACCAACAGCACAAGGAAATGTTTATAAATCAGATTGTGGAAGATTCACTATTAACTATGTACCTATAATTAGAGATGTAACGAGTGGTTCTGTATTGAACACGCCTTCTCGTATTGGTCACAAAACAGGGAGGATAGATGTTAGTGCTAAACACTTTAATACTTATACTATTCCTGCAAGGCTATGTATCTTATTGCATGAGTATTCACACAAATATAAAAACCCAAAAATAAAACTGAATATCAGCGATGAGTTTGGGGCTGACATCAATTCATTGTATTACTATTTAGGTAATGGATTCTCTAAGATTGATGCTATCTATGTTTATGCACAAGTTTTTTTAAAAACACAAAGCGACCAAAACATAATGAGAATGAGAAAAATTAGAGATTATATTTATAGATTTGAGCAAGGACAATTTGCACAAATCTTAAAGTAATTTTCGTTTTTTTTATTATCTTTGTTTCTAGCATTATGGCAAAAAAAAGAAACATATTATCGGAGGGGGAAGCGATGCAAGAGCTGCGTGATTATATCACAGGCAACGAAGGCACAAAACCATTTATAGAACCTAAAGAAGAATTTAGAAGTAATGCAGACGGTAACATTGATTTTGTTGACTTGAATTACGATTATAATGACTTCAATGGATTAGATGAAGATGAGGCAGATAATGCCAGTGAATATAGTTTCCAAGATTTAGTGAACGATATAGACTTTTCGGAGTTTAGAGGTGATTTCAAATCTTCTCTTAAAAAAGTAACTAAAAGAGTAAAAAAGGATAAGCACAAAGTAATAATTCCTAACGATAGGAAGGTTATTATAGAGGGTAGAAAACCGATGCTTACCGATGCTCAAAAGTTCGCTAAGAGAGGTCATAAAAAAATACATACAAAACAACACGTAAATTCTTCTCGTAACAATAGAAGAAGAAATATGAGGGATTCTATTGATGTTCCCGTAGATTATTCCGCTAGAATTAATGGACAAGGTAAAACGAAGAGAATAATAATTCCTACGGACAAAGAAATAATCATAGAGGGCGTAGATAAGTTTATGCTATCTAAAGAACGTGCTGCTGATTCAGTTAAAAGCATTTGTTGGCATAAAGGAAAAAGATTGAAGGAGCTTGTTTTGCTTATAGATAATACAGATAGTGAGGTTGATTTCACATTAGAACTATTCAATCCAACAGACCCATTGAACTACCTATATAGTAATTCATTGAACTTAGATGACAAAGTTTCTGTTAGTGGTTCGCAAGTTGCATATTCAGAGGTTTTGGCTTATATATTGGCTAACCCTACGCATATCGTAAATGCACAATTTCAATTTAATGGTGCTACTATTAGCAGGCAATTAAGTGAAGCGTTATTTTTTAGAAACAAGGCTATTACGGGTGAATTGAAAATAGACCCCGTTCAGCCACAATTGATGTTAGATATATATCAAACTCAATCTAATCAAGTTTGCTTTAATTTATTTGAACAGTTAAACGCTCCATTTATTCCCGATGGTATGCACGCTATAAGATATACCGTTCTTGCTGGTAACAGTGCCTCTTTAGCATTTTACTACGAGCAAGTCGTATTAAAGAAATTCTTTTACGAAGAGGCAGACAAAAGCAAAGTATTACTATAAGATTTAATAAATGGCAACTACATTACCATCAATGAAATATCAAAACAATCACCGAACCGTAACGGGAACAATCACCGTTAAGGAAAACGATGTTGTTTTAAATTGTGATACTAGTGTAGGTGCTGTTATAATTAATTTACTTACAATACCTGATGATTATTGGAGTACTCAATATAAGATATACATTGTAGATAGCGGTAATAACGCTGCTACAAACAATATTACTATCAACGCAGGCACAGGGCAAACTATTGATAACGCTGCAACAAAGGTTATATCAACTTCAGGAGATAGAGTAGTTATATCTGTTTCATCAAATAGTTCGTACATTACAGCCGATGCTCAAAAAGCAAGTATAAACTCTTTAACAGAGGTAGTGGTTTACAACACGGTTTATGTAATGAAAAACGGAAGTGATTCCACAGGCTTAGTACAAAGGTTTGATAAGCCGTTTTTAACTATTGGTGCTGCTAGAACTGCTGCTTTAGCTTATTTCACTTCACGAACACAAGATGCGAGAGTAAGGATAGTTGTTGAGAGTGGCTACTATCAAGAATCAATATACATTGATGACTTTATAGACTATGATTTAGGGAATAGTGTTATAAGCGGAATTGCAGGAACGCCAACAATTTACGCTCCGCAAATTTCATATACTGCTACAACTAATGGAGTGCCTAACTGTGTGATTTATGGAAGTGCTATAATATATAATTCTTTTGCTAATACAGCATCCTTAGAAACCAGAGGTGATAATTTATATTTAGTGCTTAATTGCAATACTTTGTACGGTGAACTTTACGAAGCTATCTTAATGCGGACAAGTAATGTTCTCGTTATAGCTAATACGATAGCTATGAATATTCCAAGCGATACGCTTAGGCAATGTATTAATTTAGCTACCAACAATACCTTTAGTCAGCCTCCTGTTTTGGAGATAAGAAATGCTAAAATATTTACGCTACAAAGCGGTAGTGCCAATAGTGTTATTGAAATTTATAATGGTGAATTGGGAACTAATTTACAAACTTCTTATTGTAAAATAACTTTAGTTAATTGCGAAGTGGGTAGTTGGTCAACAGCGAGAGCTGCTATTGAATGTCCTAATCAATCTTCAGGGACTTCAAACTCTAGGGGCTATTGTGATTTGACACTTATTAATACTATAATTTACTCAAATGCAGCGTATTCATCTACCAGAGGATGTATCAATGATTACTATTCAGTTAGCGATAGAGGTGCTATAAAAGTATATTCTTATGGTGCTTATTCTAATAGAAATTACAGTTTAACTAATCCTTTAAGCAGCATGAATGTAGGAAACATATTGATTGATTCTAATGTGAAATTTAATAATGGAGTAACTATTTAAGGCATGGACTATAACATAATACAAGGTGCTTGCACTTTAACTAATAGCGGTGATAATTTTGTAGGTACTTTGCCTATAAATATTCCATCTTATGTAAATAATGGATTGTATTTAGTTCGTGCGCCAATAACCAATACAACAGCTACCCCCACATTAAACTTAAATGGATTGGGTGCAGTAACAATAACAACAAACACTGGTGCGCCTTTAGCAATAGGGCAAATTCTTGATAGCGGTTGGTATATTTTAATGTATAGTTCATCAAACAGATTTTTATTGTTAGATAATAATAATGATACCAATTTTATAAAAGGAAACATTGTTTTGTTTAATAATACAACGGAAGATAGCTTTACAACAACGGCTAGTTACCAAACATTCTCAAATAAATCATTTACTGTCCCTGCTAATACTTTAGTGCAAAACGGTGATAAGTTAAATATTAGAACCATCATTGATAAACAGTCATCTTCAAGCGCACCTGATGTATATCCAATGATATTTATTGACGGTCAACCTGCATACGACAACTCGATAGTAAACGCTACGCTTACTATGGGTGTTTCTAGTTGTTTATTAGATGTTGAATTTACTAGGACTTCTAACACTACGGCATTTGTATCTATGACATTTTATCTATTCGGAACAAATTACTCAACGCAAGGGGGTTCTTCATACTACTTCTACTCTAGGCTAACTTCATTTGATTTTTCTTCGCCATTTAACATATCGGCACAAGCAAAAGATACTGGTGTTTTTTCGGGAACTATCTACTGTGAGCAATTACGGATAGAAAGATTTATGGTATAATGAACTATAATCATCCATACCTAAATGATGATGTATGCTATGAAAGACTATTTAGTGAATACAAAATGTATAATCGTAGGCTAATTATCGCCTTTAATTTCGATAATACAATTTATGATATTCATAAAAAAGGGTATGACTTTAGTGAGATTATTGATTTATTGAGAGAGTGCAAAAGTAGAGGAATGTACCTTATCTGTATTAGTGATGAACATTCAGAGCAATTAGCTTCAGAGTATTTGGATAAAAAAGAAATTCCATTTGATTCTATAAACAAAAATAATCCATATTTTACCCCTAAAAGTGGAAGGTTATATTATAATTTATTGTTAGACGATAGAGCAGGTTTATTATCTTCGTTTCATGTTCTTAAAAAAATTATTGAAAACACTACTGTTGGTGTAAATTAATCAATAAATTTATTTGTCCAAAGAGGCTAAAATCTATAAAAGTTCATAGACGATAAATAAACAAACCTTATTTTCATTTTTTGTATTTTTACCCCATATTTTTATTATATGGGGAAGGCATCTACATACTATACAGGATTACCAAGTTGGGCTAAAGGAGTTTTAGCTGTTTCGGTTGTTGCCGCTATTGGAGGTCTTGTATATGTAATATACAAAAAATCTAAGGATGTAAAAGAGGACAAGCCTATCAAGGCTGTTACTGATGCTGTTACTGATGAAATAAAACAATATGAAAAAGAAGGCTTAAAATTAAGTTTTCCTCCTTCTTATTACGCTAGTGTTTCAAACCAAGTCGCTAATTTATTGGAGGGAGCAGAAACCCCTTTAAGTGAATATAGAGTTGCTCATTCGGTGGCTACTGCGGTGAGAAATAAATTAGATTGGGCGCAATTAGTTAAGTCGTTTGGACAAAGAGATATTTCCGATGCTTTCAGTTTAGGACTTTCTAAAACTAAATACAGTTTACCAGAACTATTAAAAGAACAATTAGATACTAGGCTTATAACACCCACTTCATTTAAAGTAGGTTCATTTAATAAAACGTATTACGGAGGTGATACGTGGGCAAATGCACTTTCAGATTATTTGAGTACAAAAGGAGCTAGTTTATAAAAATATTAAAGACTATTTATTAACCGTTAAATTTTAACATCATGGACATCAAAAAACAAGTTTCAAAAATCACTGCAAATCCACTAGGATTAGTTGCAGGTGCAGGCGTAGCATACATGGCTACAAAAAAATTCTACAAAGGTGGTAACAAGTTTGTTCTTATCGGAGCTACTATTGCTGGTGGTCTTGCAGGTGCTTTGGCACAGGCTGCTTACAAAGCAAAAAAAGGTGCTGTTACGGCAACCACTGTTAAGAAGTAGTGTACACTAACTACCTCTGCAAATCGGGGAAGTAAAGCGTGTGGAGAAGTAACTGCGATAAGTCGTTTTCTTTTTTGAAGCATGAAGTTATTTGCATTTTTTTTAAAATATTATAAGTTCTCAATATGAAGAGTAATAAAAAAGCATTGATAGTTGTTAGCTCACTTGTAATTTTAGGCGTAGGTGGATATTTTCTTTATACATATATGAAGAAAAAGAAACTTGAAAAAGATGCTAAGATACAAGCCGATTTAGATGCTGCTAAAAGTGAAGGTCAAAAATTAGCTGAAGAGGCTAAAGCAAATGCTGCCGTTGAAGTTGCAAAAGCGAAAGGTGCTAGTGAACTAGATATGGCTAACATTTGGATTAGGACTGCAAAGGGAGAAAATTCGCCTATGTTGAGTTTTGATGATGGATTTAAAATTGCTCTTTGGAAGGCTAACACTTCAAACGCAACAACTTTTAATTATAAAGGTAAAACTTATACTAAAGGAGGTTCTGTTTATGTTCCTCTTTACAAAGGCAAAGAAGCTATTGGTAGAGTGGCTACTACCCAAGACGTTAAGTTTTTGAAATTAAGAAGTTCTGCAAAAGAAATTGACAACAATATTATAGGGTTTCTACAATATCCTAAAGTTAAACTAGGTCAAGTTATTGATTATGTTGACGGATGGTATAAAGTAAGATTAAATATGCCTACAATGGTTACTAGAAATAACGCTGCTCCATACGATATAAGTAAGAATTTCTCTGATGCTTGGGTTAAGGATTACTATGTGAACGTAAAATAAATTTAACTATGGCAGCAAAAACATATACAAGAAAAGAGTTTGTGGAAGTATTTAGTCCTTATGTAAATACAATTACTAAAGGAACTGGCATTTTTGCAGGCACATTATTTTCACAAGCCGTGCTTGAAAGTTCTGGTAATTACAACACTAATAAAGAATGGAAGGTTGGTGGTAGTAGATTAGCGCAGGAAGCAAACAATTTTTTTGGTATAAAAGCCGATAAAGGATGGAATGGCGCAAGATACAATATAAAAACGAGAGAGGTTTATGGAGGGAAAGATACCTTTGTGAAAGATGATTTTAGAAAATATGATTCTGTAAAAGACAGCATGAAGGATTATGTAAACTTTTTGCTTAATAATAAAAGATACAGAGATGCAGGGGTTTTTAATGCTAAAACAGTAGAAGAGCAAGCTGCTGCACTTAAAAAAGCAGGATATGCAACAGACCCCAATTACGCAAAAGTAGTTACGGATGTCTATAGAAGTTTAAAGGATAGTATATCTGATAAATTTGAAGATGTTGTAACGGTAGCAAAAAAAGCTACCGACGAAGTAAAAAAAAACCCTTGTTGACAATAGTGTTACTCGCTAGTTTAACTGTTGCTTCGTGGGTATTATATACGGCAATTAAGAAAAATAAATAAAAATTAAGATTATGAAAGTAATAACACAAAAGCCCATAGAGTTTCAAAGTTCAGCAAGTGGATTAGTGAACTATGTAGCTACGGAAGGAAACCAAAACATAGGTGCTAACTATGATGAGTTTTCGCCTGAAGATGATTTTTTATCTAACATTGATGGTGAAGATTTAGAAAGTGAGTTCTCTAATGCTATTGGTGATGCTCGTCGTGCTAGAAGAGCAAGAAAAAATTCTAAAAGAAAATCAAAAGATGAAGCAAGAATTTTAAAGGCACAAGCGAAATTAGAAGAACAAAAAGCTAAAACAACAATGGCTAAGGAAGGGGCTAAGGGTGATATTGCAATGGCAAAAGCATTAGCTACGCCTGCTCCAACCAAAGGAAGTAAAAAACCAATGAGTAAGGGAGTTAAAATCGGTATTGCAGTAGGTATTGTTGCCTTAGTAGTAGGTGTTGGATTAGTAGTTTACAAAATGAAGAAACGTAAATAATGAAGATTCAAAAGAAACATATTGTTGCAGGTTCAATTGCGCTCGTTACTTTAACGGGTGCTTTTATATATATGCAATACAAGAAATTAATGGAATACACTTTAGGCTTCAAAAACATGAAGGTAAAGAAAGTTTCATTGAACGAAGTGGTGTTAGATGTTTTCTTGATGTTCAATAACCCATCTAAGCTAAAATTCGATATTACAGAGCAAGAGTATAAAGTGTTTATTAATAACCAATTTGTATCTGATGCGGTGAACTATTCAACTAATGCTATTGAGCCTAAGTCAAGTTCGGTGTTGGGAGTAAATATAAAATTTAACCCTTCTACGGTTCTTAAAGTTTTAAAAATGAATTGGGCTGATATTCTTTTAAGTCCAGAGCAAAGTAAGATTAAAATTGAAATGAAGTTCAAGGTTAAGTTATACTTAATACCTATAACGATACCTTATGTTTATGAATTTACTTTCAAAGAATTAGTGCAGTACATGAAAAGTTAGTTTTTTGTTTGCAAAAACAAGGTATTAACTTTACTTTAGTGCTATATTAATCAATAAAAAATAATAGTATGTTTAAAATTTTAGGTAGTATGTTCAATGCGGAAGAAAAAGTAAATGATACTTTAAAAAATACCATTGAAGATTTAGCTGATTCGTTAAATTGTGATGCGAAACAAATATCAATTTTAATAGATGCTTCAGAGCCACAGAAAGACGAAAAAGGAAATGAGATTAAATATTCTTTTACTTGTTTGGTTTATAAAAAAGACAATGAAGGAAGGAAGAAAAAAATACGAGAGATAACATTAAAAGAAATATTAGGAGATGAGTAATTTAGTAAGTAGCCCTAAAAATGTAGTTTATGTCAACGGTGGACAAACTTATAATGTGTCCGCAGCAGATGATGTAATTAATGTAAATTCTAATTTAGGGGCTACTGAAATTGTATTGCCGAATATAGTAAATCAAGGTTTAGATTTTTATCCTAAAAAATTCACCGTTAATGATACGGGTGGTGTAGCAGGAACAAATCCAATCACTATTAGTGCCGTTGGTAACATTGTTAATTCAGGTACATCATTCCTATTGAATAGAAATAATGTTTCTTCTGAAATAGTTATTGTATCTAAAACAGAATATTTAGTAAATACAGATAACGGTGGTTCAACAGGTGTTTTTGGTAGTGGGGTGGCAGGTCAATTGGCTTACTTTTCCGCATCTACCGTTTTAGGTAGTTTAACTAATGCACAAGTTACAGTTCTTATAGACCCTATGGTGGGTGATAGCGGTAGTGGAGGGTTGAAAGGATTAGTACCTGCTCCTGCTGCTGGCGATGCTGCTGCAAATAAATACCTAAAAGCCGATGGCACTTGGAACGCAATATCGTTCGCTGGGTATCTAAAGGCTGATGGTACTGTGCCTCTAACCGCTAATTGGGATGTTGGAGCGTTTGAAGTAACAGCGCAAAGTTTAAAAGTAGATGGAACGGCAGGCGCAGGTCACTTTCATTTACGTTACCAATCTACTATTCCTACGGGCGCAGCTAACAATAGTAAATTATTTTCAGGTGCTACGGGAGAATTAGGATGGGTTGTAGATAGTAATGCTTATGCCTTCTACTTAGATATGACTGGTAACACAGCAAGTAGAACTCTTACTGTACCTAATGCTAGTGGTACTATTGCACTTACTACTGATATTGTAAATTTAGGTAATTCCGATTTAACCTCTACGGACAACGCAAGGTACTTTAAATTAAATGGCACTACATCGTCAAACTTTCTAAAGTTTAGAAATTCAAGCGACATTTCAATATTATCATTATTTGGCGATAAGTCTATTGTGTTTGGTAATTCAGGTAATCCCGTATCTATTAACTTCAATATAGATGCTTCGGATGCAACGGGCGATACGTGGTATAGAAATTCTGGTGGCTTAATGACAAGGTTAGGCATCGGTACTTCGGGACAAGTGTTAACGGTTGCTGCTGGTTTACCTTCTTGGGCTACTTTAACAGTAAACAATTTAGGTAATTCTAACTTAACCTCAACAGACGATGCAAGAACATTCACACTTAAAAGTGGCACAACCGCAACACAAAATTTGCAATTCTTAAATAGTGCTGGTAAAAAAGGCTTTTATTTTGATGGTAGGGGAAAAGTAGGTTTTTTAACTTCTACTTTTGATGGAACTTACGGTGGTGAGTCTACAAATATAAATTTTGGTGATTCAACCAATAAAGTAGCAGTAGGAATACATTTAGACAATGTTTCAGGTAGTCAATATTATGCGTTTAGAATGTTTAGTGGTGCAAATGTATTGCAGAATGTTGATGCACGTGGAGTTATAGAATGGTATAACCAAACAAATAATGCAAATATAGATATTAGATTTGGTTTAAGTGGAAATGGTGCAAGAATAACCACCAATTCACCTTCTACTTCCTTATGGCAAGTTGGATATGGACATTATTATAACGGTACACCTCAAGTACAAATAGCGACAGACAATTCTACAAACGGCTATCTTACTGTTCATAAATCAGATGGAAGCGTAACTAATATTATATCAGGGAATAGACCATATGAAGCTACGTGGTTTGCACAAGGAATAGTTTTAGGAGGGGCAAGATATAGGGCAGCAACACCTTTCTTTGATGTAATGGGCAGCGGCTCAACATCAGCAACAACAACGGCATTATTTCAAAATAGTTCATCGGTAAATACTTTATCTTTGCGAGATGATGGAGTTGTACAATTAGGCGTTAATGGGGCAACTGGCATAAGATTTGACCCATACGGAAGGACAAGTTTTGCGATGCTGCAATATTTAGCAGCAGGAAGTACTTATGCTTCTCTTATTTACGATTCGTTAAATCGACAAATTTTTCAGATAAATTCAGGTGGTCAAGTTTCTGCATCTGTTCCAAGTGGCGGAACTGCTATTTTAAATCTAAATAGTACGATAAATTTTGAGGCAGTAGCCGTAGGAGATAATTTCGCATACACGTCTAAAAATTCTTTAGGTAATTACACAATGTACTTGAGAAATCAGGGAAATGTAGGCACTTTTGAATTAATGAATAGTGCAGGAGTTAATCAGTTGTATTTAGCAGGAGCAAATGGCTCTTACATACTTAATAATTTAGCGATAGGAAAAAACACTTCGGCTACATCGGGAGTTATGTTAGAAGTTGTAGGCGTTATAAATGCCCCACAAATAACAAATACACCTGCCACTATTACGGTAGCAGCCAACGCTGGAACGGTTACACGAGCAAATAGAATTAATAATTTCACAAATAGCAGTGCTGCTACAATGACTATTACAATGTCAACAACATCAGCGTTAGATGCTGATTTAGTGCAAGTTCGTATATATGATTTTAGTGGTTCTGCCCAAACAATAACATGGGTTAACACAGAAAATAGTAGTGTTGCTGTACCAGCTACATCAAATGGTTCAACAACTTTACCTTTAACCGTAGGTTTTCAATACAATAGTGCAACAAGTAAATGGAGATGTATAGGTTCAGTATAGTATATGGAAGAATATAAATACATAGTAAGCAAATTTGAACTGTTTAATGGTGAACTACTTGAAACTTCATTAGGTTATTTAATTGATGTGAATCAAGCCAATCAAGTAAATGTCGGCTATGCAAACTATTGCACTTGGGTAGGCAATAACAAAATAGATTTAGAAACCAACGTAAAAACAATAGCAGAATATTTTAATACTATTCCTGTGTTTTATGGATATACTACTATCTCTACAAATGTTGATGAATTGACAGAAATAACTGATATTACTCCTTACATATAATGGCATTAACTAAAGGAAATACAACATCGGACAGGAGAGTACCTTCAGCAAGTACCTATTCTTTTAGTCATAACCAAAATGGTGGTGCTGACGGTTATTTATTTGTTGTTATTGCTTGTCCTGCTACTACGGTTTCATCTGTCACTTACAATAGTGTTGGAATGACTTTAGTACAAAGGCAATCTACGGGTTACTCAACTGATTGGACTGTTTGGAGATTAGCTGCGCCTCTAACTGGGGTTAATACAGTCTTAGTTACAATGGCTGGGGCTAACTTTAATGGTGTTTCTACATTTGTAGTATCATTTCTTGGTTGTGCTGGAGTTGGTAATACTGCTTACAATGGTACGGCTGCTAATCCTATTACTACTTCGGTTACTATATCTGCTAATTCAATGATAATTGGTGCTGCAATAGGGGGTAATAACACGACAGCTTATATAGAAATTCCACAAGGCACAAGAAGAACGCTTGAGTGGAACGATAATATTAACAATTTTACTTGGGGTGCGGTGTCACCAAGTTTGACATCAGGAAGTAAAACCTGTAAAGTCGGTAGTACAGCAACTAATATTATAATGTTGACCGAAGTAAAAGAAGTTGCAGAAATAGTAAATACGCAAGGATTATTAATGTTTTTTTAAGAACAACTTATAAAAAATAATTAACTTTAAAAAAAAATAAACGATTAAATATTAAGTAAACAATTAAATTATGATACAATTTACAAAAGACAACACAATGGTATTAACCGCTACTAGCGGATTAGAAATACCCAACGGAACATTAGTTAAAGGAAAAGTAACGCCTTACGGCTCATTAACAGGTGTAGTGAACTATGACATCGAATGGAGTATTAATGACTTCGTAGATTTGATTCAATTTAAAGAGTTACCTGCTAGTATGTTCAGCTCTATTCCTTGCTTCAATGCAGATGGAACACAGATTTACACATTTAAAGTATTGATGGATAACAACTCACCAATATATTCTGCTATCTATATATCAACACAAATTTTAGTTCAATATATCTATGATACCGAACCTGAATTTGAAGGTAAGATAAGCATTGTTGGTGTGCCTTTAAATTAATTTTATTACATTTGTTATTACAAACTTTAAAAAAAACAATATGCAAAAAGAAAATGTACAAAAAGAAGAACAATCTTTAGAGAACGAACCTAAAGTAATGACTATTAAAACGCCATTTGATGCGGTAGAATTTTTATACTACCAAGCTAAAAAATCAAGTGATGGCATTGTGTACGATAGCAATATTTTACAATGCGCTAGTTTTGCTTCATCTTCATTAGATTCAATGATGAAAGAAATTGAAAAGTTGAACGGTGAATTAGAGGCTTTTAAATTATCGAATAGTGTTCCTACATTAAATATTGTTGAAGAAGTTGTAAGTGAAGAAATAAAATAAACAAAAAAGTATGCTCACTAAACCTAACCATAATATGAATATTTTTTTCGACCCATTCAAGGAGTTTCTAAACATTATTGCTTTAACCTGTGGCGTGTTGGCTACATTCTTTGGTGATTTTCCTAAGTATTCATATAGTTTACTTCGTTCAAGAACAGCAGAGATTTTATTTATTGATGTAAATGCTGAAACTTTAACGAAAGCGGATTTGATAGTTAGTATGGGTATGCGAATTATAGTTGGTTTTGGTACATTAATTATAGCTTATCACTTAGGTAGGAAAAAACAAAAGAGGGATGAGCAGTAGAACCAGAAGGTACGTTATAATAATTTTAAAAATGCTTAAAAGCGGTTTTGGGGTAGCAGCAGGTGCAACAGCATTTGCTGAAGGCTACCCTATATTAACTATAATTCTGATGGCAATCGCAACAGCAGCCAACGAAGCTATTCCTTATTTTGAGCCAAAAAAATATAATAAAAATGAAAATGATTAAGGACTGGATTCATGATTTTGTCGCTATTATATTTTCTTCAATATATTTGCTGATAATATTTTTCACATTTATTTTCGTAGCTTTTTTATTGGTTTTTGAGCAAATAGATTTATATTTTTTAAATAGAAAAAAGAAAAATGCAAGAGCCAAAAGATAGAGAGGTAATTTATTACAGAGTAGGCATTGTAGTTTTACTACTTATATTGTTGGTCATGTTTGTTTCGGAGCAAGTTAGGAATAACTTATTGCTTAAAAAGACAGAAGAGATTTCAGCATTAAGCAAAGAAGTGAGCCTTTACAAAGATGAGAATGGTGATTTAGTTCAGTACGGCAAAGCGGTAAAATCTGAAAGAGATATTCTACTATCAAGTAGAGCCGATTTAAGAGAACAGCTAGAAAGGCTTAAACTTAAAAACCCAGATGCTATTATTAAATACACAACTACATTTCAAACGGACAGCATACTCGTTAAATTCACAGAGAAACTACCGTGCGACCCATTCGATAGAGAGTTTAAGGTAGATAGCCCTTATTACAACTTCTCCGTGAAGATTACAGATTCTACTTTTTACCATTCACCTCTTACTGTTTACGATACTGCTTCATTCATCATTGCTGAAAAGAAAGATAAGTGGTATAAGTCATCGGAGTACAGCGTAGTATTCGACAACAAAAATAAAGCAATTAAGCTAACAACATTGGAAGGACATACTTTGAAGCCTAAGCCTAAATTCTATAACACAATACCATTTAAAGGTGCATTGGTTGTTGGTGGGATTATAGTAGGTTTTTTGATTGCAAAGTAGAAGGTATCTAAACAATCGAAGTTGCTGCAATGAGATTGTGCCACAGGTAGACAGAAATTGACAATTTATTGTTCATGCACTAACCTACTATTTGGCTTTTCACACTAAGGGAGCAACCTATGCGCATAGCCTTAGTGTTTCTCGACATATTAATCCAATAGCCTCTCATTGAAGCTCACTATTTGGATTCTTTTCAGGATTGTTGCAAAACGGTCAGAGGTAGTGATAGAAATATCGCTACCTTTTTTTTTGTAAAATATTTTGTTAAAAATTTGGTGAAAAGAATTTTTTATTTAACTTAGCATAACCAAATATAAAATACCCCATTATGGAAACAAAACAAAAAATCAAAGTGCTTGAAAACGCTATTTCAATTTTGGAAGGAATCCAAACTTTTGAAAGATTAAAAGAATCAAATTTAGAAAACAGGTATGGCATTTATTCTCCATTTCCCTCATTAACAACTAAATCAATTCATCAAGACGAGATATACGAAATGTGTATCATTCGACTAAATGAAAGGCTAAAGAAACAAATAGAGGTGGTTGATAGTTATTCTTTTGTAGAAAATGAGGATGATAAAAAATACCAATTCTCTTTCCATGAAGAGGTTATGTCAGGATTAAATTCATTTTAAAAATATTGAATATGAAACTAATAGATAGACTTGCAGAAGCATTAAAAAAAGCGGATATACCATTCGAGCGTGATGGTTGGACAGAAAGAATAGGCTATAAAAAGCCGACTAGAGAAGGGTGGATTGATATTGAACTACCAACAAACGGATTAAACACTATTACAGTTCACTTATTCTTTAAAGATGGTGAAAAAGTGTTGTCTGATGTTGAAGTTTTTGAAAATAAAAAAGCTGTGTGCCACATAGGAACTAATAAACTAAGCAAAGACAAATGATTTCATTTAGAAAAAGAGTAAAAGAATCCTTTACCTTAAACGAGATTGATTCAGTAGATAAAGAACTTCGAGATAAAGATTTTAGTAGAATACAAACTATCATTCGCTCTGTAATTACTGATGAGCAACTAGAGCCATTATTAACTCTAATTAGCAAATTTAGGGATAAGCACTTAGACGATTCACTTTGCGACATTCTACTAAAGGAGTTCAGAGAGAAGAGGGAGTTTTTGGATTCGCAATTCGCAAATTACAAAGTTTACAATTGAAACGGCATAGCATGAAAATTTATATTTTTATCATCCTTATACTTCATGTAATGGATGCAGGAAGGAAACTTTTTAAGTCAACCAATAAAGAAGATGAATCTTTTTACGCCTTGTCTTTTTTATTGCACTTTATATCTATAATAATTTTATTTAACCTATGATTTTTAAATCTTTTTTAACATGAAAAACTTAGAAACGATATATATCTGGAAGATTAACGGTGATAAAAAGATGCTGTATCATGTTAGCTCTTCTAGTAGCCAAGCATCAATACTAATGCGCCAAGAGTTCAATTTAACAAGGTCTTTTATTGTAAACCAATACTTAGATAAGCCAATACCTTTCAACAACACTTACTTCTTCACAACGGACTTGAAATACCCTTCGGAGGAATTTATCGAGCAAATGAAATTCCTTAAAAAAAATAATTAACTTTACAAAAATAAAAGAATGGAAAAACAATATAAAATACTTGCTAAACTACCAACGAGAAGCAGACCTGAAATATTCTTGAAAGTTCTAAATGAATACCACGCTATGTGCATGAACTTAGCCGATACTTTCTTTCTAATTAGTTGCGATAATGACGATGAAACAATGACCGATGAAGTTATTGCTAAAGCAGAGGCTATATCACCAATTGGTAATATCAAAGTATGTAGGGGCGATTCACAAACTAAGATTGAGGCTGTTAACGCTGACTTCGATAAGATTCCTGAAAGATTCCAAGATTGGGATATTGTGTTCGTGATTAGTGACGACATGGATATTAAGTTGATGGCTTGGGATGAAAGAATTAGATGTGATATGAGAGAAACTTACCGTACCCTTGATGGAAATTTATGGTACTTTGACGGGCATCAAAAAAGAATAAGCACTATTAGTTGCATGGGTAGAGTTTACTATGACAGATTTGGGTATATTTATCATCCACAGTATAAGAGCCTTTGGTGTGACAACGAATATAGCGAAGTTGCTCAAATACTAGGTAAAATAAAGTTTTTTGATACTGTTATATGCTCTCACGAGCATTATTTATGGGGAGCTGGTAGAGCCAATGATGCTCTATACATAAGAAATGAAGCTCTTTGGAGTTATGACGAAAAAGTTTATAACGAAAGGAAAGCAATTAATTTTGGATTACCGTTTTAATTTTAAAAGTAATGGCATACCACAGAATAGAAGCGCACCAAACCAGATACAATTGGTTTAGCGATAGAGTAGGTAAAACACTTTTTAGGATTAAGGGTAGTTGTAAATGTGATGTGTGTGCAGAATCCTACGAAAATGGAGTATTTGTTTTAGATACAGACCATGCAAGCTACCTACACGATTGCGAGAACGAATTAGGATTGAGATACTTCGATACCAAAGAAGAAAGAGATGAATATGAAAAATAGCATGAACCAACAACCCTTCCCTATGGACTTCGGTAAGCATAAAGGCACTTGTATAAGTGAACTACCTGCTGACTACCTACTATGGCTGCTATTTGAAAAGAAAACAATGTTCAGTAGGGTGAGTAGGTACATCATTGAGCGAAAGGAAGAACTAATTGCTAAAAGCAGTAAGCCAGACTATTGGAAAAAAATGTTGTATTAATTGCTCTATTTCTGAAAAATAATTTATCTTAGCAACAAAATAAAAGTATGATTCTCTCAATTCTCATTTGTACCATAGATTCACGTAAAGAACAATTCGACAAGCTATTCGACTTCGTTAACAAGCAAAGGTTAATTAATGATACCGTTGCCCGTTTTGTAGAGATTCTATTTGAGTGCGATAACAAGGAAATGTCTATTGGTGCTAAAAGACAAAAGCTACTTGAAAGAGCTACGGGTGAGTTCGTGGTATTCATTGATGATGATGACTTCGTAAGTGAAAGATACGTTTCAAGTATTCTTAAAGCTACTCGCTCTAAACCTGACTGCATTGGATTCTTAATTGAGTGCGATATGCAAGGTAAAATAGAAACAGCAATAACTTCTAATAGGTACGATAAATGGACTGAAGGACAAGATGGATTTACTCATAATAGAACTATTTACCATAAGTCACCAATAAGAAGGACTATTGCCTTACAGATAGGGTTTAAAAACATTCGCTATTCTGAAGATTCAGATTTTTCAAAAAGACTAAAAGATAGTGGGCTACTTGTACACGAAGAGTTTATAAATGATGTAATGTATTATTATAGATACAGGGAGGAAGATTATCACACTAAATACGGATTTGATAAAAATTAAGAAAATGGAATCACACATTAAGCATTGTGTAATTAATTGTGGTATTGGTGGGTGGTATCCTGCTGGTGGGCGAAGATTAAAAGAATCATTGATATATCATGGATGTACGGCAGATATATTTGTGTGGAATGAATGGGCAAATGATAACTACGATAAGAATTGTCTTTACAACGTAAAGGCTGCTGCTTTTGAAGAGGCTATTAAAATGGGATATACGAATATCTTATGGCTAGACAGTTCAGTGTGGTGCTTGAAAAATCCTACGCCAATTTTTGATTTAATCGAAGGCGAAGGACATTACGCTTGGCGTAGTGGTTATAATTGCGCTCAAACAGGAAGTGATAGAGTTTTGAACTATCATGGAATTACGAGGGATGATGCAGAGTTAATGCAAGATTGTAGCTCTAGTATGTTGGGAGTTAACATTAATAATCCTAAGTCAAGAGAATTTATAGAAAGATGGATTAAGTCCGCTAAGGATAATATGTGGAATGGTTCTAGGCTTCATGCTAACCAAAGTCAAGACCCACGCTATTTACATGACCGCCAAGACCAAATTAACGCCTCTATTTTGCTTAATAAGTTAGATATGAAAATGTACGACCCTTCTATTTACAGTATTTATTATCAAGAACAAATGCCTGAAAGTGTATTACTGACTATGAGGGGAATGTAATTATGATAGAACAACACGGACACGAATTATTTTTGAAATACGCACCTGAAGGTGGAAGTGTTTTAGAGTTGGGCGACCAAATAATGAACTTAGAGTTCGTTCAAAATATTTCAGCAAAGGATTATTATACTTCACTTGGGTATAAACATAGTAGCGTAGATATTAATGGTAAGCATGGCGCATTGGCTATTGACTTAAACTACCCAAGTAAGAGTATTGGTCAATTCGATATTGTTACTGATTTTGGGACTGGTGAACATCTTAGTAATCTTTATCAATTTTTGAGTAATACTTTTATGTATTGTTCAACAGATGGTGTAATGATTCACAAAAACCCTAAGACGGGCAGTTTTCCTTTTCATTGCTACCACTATTTTACTATGCAGTTTTGGGTGGAGTATGCGAGGTTATGCAACTTAGATATTATTGAGGTGTACGAACACGCTATCTACGGGAACATTACGGATGGTTGGGAAGTTATTGTTGTTTTGAGAAAGAAAGTAGATTCATGTCCTTTACTTCATAGCGAATGGGGAAGTATTGAATATTTAATTAAAAGCGAATAGTATGTTTATTAAAAATTTATTTAGATTAAAGGAAATTAAGGTAAATCGGAAGGATTATATTCTTAGCTACTTCTTTGGAGGTTTGTTGTGGAAGAGTAAGTTACATAGATGGTTTGAAGGTGGTACGTGGTATAAGTATTTAACTTTTGATAGAGGTGGAAATAATATCTATTTTTGGAGCAGAATTGCCGATTTGGAAAAAAATGAGTTTGGAGTAACAATTTTAGTAAAAACAGAAAAATATAATTGATATGAAAAAGTATAGCCAGAACGATGAGGATTTTATCCTATCAAATTATTTCAAAGGATTCAAAGGAAACCTATTATCAATAGGGGAGAATGACGGTAGAACGCTATCTAACTCTCTAAGACTAATTGAAGAGGGGTGGAACGCAGTTTTATTTGAGCCTTCAGAGGAAGCATTTAGAAGATTGAGCGACTTGCATAAGGACAATAATAATGTATTGTGCCTTAAATACGGTTTAGCAGGACAAACGGGTACTTACAAGTTTTACGAGAGTGGAAGCCATTTAAAGAATGGTGATGTATCTTTGCTATCTACGCTAGTAGAAACTGAAACGGATAAGTGGGAGGAAGCAGGTGAAGAGTTCACGGAAAAGAGTATTGAGTGTTTGAGTTTTGAGGATGCTTTAACAAGGATTAGGAATACTTGGAAGGAATTGCCTTTTGACTTTATTACTATTGATGCAGAAGCGGTTGATGTGATTATCTTAAAGCAAATAGATTTGAGTAACGTGAAGGCACTATGTATAGAGTACAATAAGGATGAAGCGGTGAAGGCAGAGATTATGGAGTATTGTGCTAAGTTCGGTATGAATACTATCATTTACCAAAGCTATGAGAACTTGGTTATTACTAAAAATGTTACTTTAGAGGTAGAGCCATTAGAAGTTGTTGAAAGCAGTAATGCAGAAGAGTTCGTGGTAAAAGAAGTTAGTGAACTAAGTTTAACATCTGAAGAGGAACATGAATTATACGGTGATGCTACTTTTGTAGAAAGTAAAGTTAGTGCATACCAAGTAGTGAACAATGCGGTTAGAGATAATGCTTTGTTCAATGCTGCTAATCTTAGAACTTATTCTATTAACTGGGATTTGATTCAAAACAACATGGATATGATGCGTATTTTAAAGGCTATCAATCCACAGTTCACGAAGGAAGCAGCAGTGAGAGAAGGAATTACACAATATTTAAAATAAAAAAATTATGAAAAAAGAAGGAGAAGAAGTTACTATTATTTACAATAATAAAATTGTAAAAGGAATTGTTTTAGAAGTTCTTAAAGGAGAGAAATTCAGTGATGATATTTATCGTGATATTTGTTGTTATAAAGTCAAAACATCTGATGGATTTATGGTTAATAAAATTAAATTAGATAGTGTTGGCAGACCTTATTATAGCGATGAGTTAATTAATGAAGTGTGGGTTAATCATTCTGATTTATTGTTAACCTACAAGGAGAAAATGAGTATGTATAAAAATCCTGAAAATTAAAGATATGTTACAAAATTTTTACTACATATTCGGAATAACAACAACTTGCCTTGTATGGGTATCAGCTATTGTGGTTGGTATAGTTAAGTACAGAAAAATTGCTAAAAGAAAAAAGGAACAAGAGCAACTTGATGAAGAACTTTCTAGGGAGAGTGAAGATGATTCTAAGTGGGAGTACAGATACTTTGATGTTGATTTTGACAATACAACTAACATGAGTAGCGAGATTAATGAGAAATGCTCAAATGGTAGCGAGCTTGTTCAGATTGTTCAGACTAATAAAGGATTTAAGGGAATTTTCAGAATACTAATTAAAATGGAGAAATAATAGTATGGTACACGAATTAGTTAAAAATTTTATTGATGAAAGGATTCAGTTTTGCTCTATTATCGAAAGAGTAGATGCGAAAGATTTGAATAATTTTGATGTAATTAAGTTTGAAGCTGGATTGAAAACTTTAAGGGCTATCAAAAGTGAGATTGATACAGTAGGTGTAATTTCAATTGAGAATAGAAAATGGTTGGTTGATTTTGTGGAAGGGTGCTTGTCTTTGAATATAAAGCAGCAGAAAATAATGGGGAGCTTTTTTCCCGAAAATCCTAGTGGGCTAGAAAGACACAAGGAAACGCAAGCTAGATTGATTAATGATGAGCAGTTATTTAAAGTAATAATGATACATATTTAGTATGGAAAAACTAGACCTACACTATATCAATCTTGACCACCGTACAGATAGAAACGAACTAATGATTAAGAATTGGGAGGGTAAAGTAATTCTTAACAGAGTACAAGGCACTATATTCCCCGAAGATTCTTGGGGCGCAAGGGGTTGTTTTGAAAGCCACAGGAAGGTTCTTAAAATGATTTCAATAGATAGTGCCACCAACAAAGAGTTGTGCATCATAGCAGAGGATGACATTATACCTTCAGAATCTTTCAATGATAAGTTAGAAGTAATACTTTCAGAGATTCCCGAAGATTGGGATATACTCATGCTTGGTTACTCTATTTCAGAGAGAAGTAAATACCATAGGGTAAGCAACAACATAGCTAAAGCTACCCAGCACGTTCTTTCAGGCACTTGCTACATGGTTAATCCTAAATTCTATGAGTTGATGCTTGAAGAGTATAAGAAAGTAGCGTACGGTAGTGATTTAGATGCTATGCTTATGGTAATTCAAAAGAAGTTTAATGTGTACATGGCTATACCTAGCCTATGCTACCAATATCAAAGCTACTCGGATAATTCCAAGATGATTTTGGATAATACTGAAATGACAAAGGCTTTTTTTAGGGGGTAGGTTCAGGTTTATTGAGTTTATCAATCTCTCTAATCAAGTCAGCTACTTGAATACACTTAGCTTTTATTATTTCAGCATTTTCTTGGTTGCTACATTGAACTCCAATAAAAACTCGTTTATCATTTAGCCCTACCTCCGAATACATGATATTATCTGAAATAATTTCAATTTCGTTTTTAGTAGTGATTGAGTAAGGGCATTTTATTGTGTAAGTGTCTACCATACTACTTTGTATTTTGCATTAATCCTAAAAGTTCATATACTGCCTTTTCACGTTCTTGTTGAGCGTATTCCCTCATTGCCTTGTGAAAGTAAAGTATATACTTTTCGGATACCTTTTCGTTATGCGTTTCAAAACATTCTTTAAAATGCTTGTTCATTATTTCTTCTGCTGTTTTCATATTATTGTTTTAAAATTTTATCTTCCATTTTGGGGTTGTTTATTTAGTTCAACACTTATTTTATTAGCTTCTTTCAATGCCTCCTCCGCTCTATCAGTCAGAAGAACTTTAGATAGTTCGTCTGCTGCTTTTAGATGTGCGTAGTAGCTTGATTGAAGTATCTGCTGCTTAATGGTCATACTCATCAATTTATACCGACTAGCGGTGGTTAATACTGTTTTAAAAAAGCATTGGTGACCGTCACTATTGCAGACTTATTGTGCCACCAATGCCGTAAAATAAACGTGGATAGCGTCAATCCGTTTCTTTAAAAACTGCACCATTCACTGACTTTACAGTGTTGTGGGGCTTAGTCACGTTTATATCTTAAAGAACATTACCTAACTATTTACTGGCTCAATGTTTAATTTCACTTCCTGTATTGAAATTGCTCGTTTATGATGCTCTCTTGCATCTTCCATAGAATAATACTGCGAAAAGAATTTATAAGGAATATCTGTTTTTTGGCTCAATGTTTCAATCATAAAAGTTTTCCACGTTACCTCTTCTTGTGGGGCGGTGTAAGGTAGCCAGTTTTCATTCACTAATCTATTGCTTAGAAGCCCACCGCTTTCTCTCATCCATAAATACTTATCATAAATACAAAGTAATGTGTACACATAGTTGCAACTTTCTTCATATTCATCATTTACTACTCTATACTTCTTCCCCACCTCTAAAATTGTTCCGTTGTTTAGTTTTACTGTTTTCATGTTGTTTTGTGTTTAAAGTGCATTAATATTTTCTCCAAAGAATCCTAAAGCTGTAAAATAAGCTTCTTGTAGCTTACTTAACTCTTGACTTAAAATAAACTGATACCAAATACCTGGTTGAGCACGTTTTAAGACGTTTATATCAACTTTCTCACCTTTAAGTACCCAAATATACTGCTCAATCTTACAAAAAGAAAAAGTTATTATTGCCCCGATAGCTAAAGGTGTTAAGTTATCTTTAATATACTGCTTCATGTTACTTGGGTTTAGTTTGTTTCTCTTTAAGTTTCTCCAAATATTTTATTATTTTCTTTTTGCTAATAAAAATCGGTTTATTGGCTTTAATTACCTTTTGAAAGTAATCTCTTTCTTTGCTCATAATTTACTTTTTTTCTTTTTTGCTTTAACCACTTGAAGAATATAAGTTTCTCCATCAATTGCAGATGTGAATTGCATCGCTTTATTTGTAATTAAAATACTTGAAGCGACAGCGTTTAAAGCCTCGTTTGTTACGTTCTGTTTACCTGCTCTCCACATTGTGCCATTAGCAATTAGTTTTCCTGCGAATATTTCTCCCGTGAGCGGCGAGCATCCTACGTGTGTTTTGTTTTTCATATCCTATTTTTTTAATTGTATTTATATCAATTGCTATCCTCTATCTCCTACTTCAATCGCTTTCACTTCTACTTTGTATTGAGTACTCCATTTTGTAGACTCTTTTTCTGCATCATTTCTTGTAGCATATATTTTAAGAAGTTTACCGCCTGAGTAGCATCCATATAATCTGTTTTCTTTTATCCATTCATCCATGTACTTCTCAATACTCGTTTTATACCAAACAGGGCTATGGCTATACGCAGCCACTGTTGCTTCTGTTATGCTTATAATTTCGTCTTTTGTTTTCATTGTTTAATTTACTTTGTTTACTGTTTATTTTGTGGGTGTTTGTGATATTGGCATCCAATGAGTAACTTCAAAATATTTACTTCTATCAAAATTATGTAATTCCCATAAAGGATAAGTTCTAACAACATAACTTATAGATGCTCCATAGCAATCTGTTAACTCGCTATCACCGTATTCATAATATCTGCATCTACCAATAATTATACTGCCATCGTTTAATAAAAAATTACACAGCTGCAAGTGTTTAGGTAAAGAATCTTTCTTAGAAATCCACTTTGGATAGTTGTAGCCTGATTTGAAGCCATTTATAAAACCTGCTCTTTCGTTTACTTGCCAAGAAATAGAGCCATAATAACCCCATGCTTCCTCCCATGCTATTTTGTCTAACTGTTCGTTGTTCATACTTTCAATTTTTAGTTAATACTTTGTTTTAAAACATTGGTGGATTACATTTCTTTTCATCCATCTCCCGAAAGGCTAAACGGCTTTCTATTGTGGGTGTTCTGTCAAGTTAAACTAACCAATGTCTAATTAAAGTGAGAAATGTTAAATGTATTTATATTGCAGGTTTGATTTATTACTCCGACTACGGAACCTGTAAGTGATTGCAATTAACTATTCCCCACCAATGCTATACTTTACTTCTCTCGTATGTCTAACAACTTAATAACCTCGCTACCGTAACTATTCTTAGTTAGTTCAATAAATTGTTTAACGGTGAATTTATCCGTATCAATATTAATTCCTTTATCGCTACAAAATGATTTTCTACCCATTTCACAACTACCAGTTAAAAAGAAGTGCCATTCGTAAAAATCCTTAGCTTTATACTTCTTCTTATCGCTATTGAATTTCTCCTTAAACTTATCAACTCTTTTTTCTATTGGTAGGTTGTTGAGTAGTTTTTTCTGCAATGAATCAACCGCCTCTTTAATAGTTGAACCATGAGCAAAAATATTCTCTCCTTTAGCAATGTAACACGGTGTTAAAGAAAGGCCTGAATTAACAATAGTGCCTTTCGCTATATTTCCTTTAACAGAATCTATTAAGGTTTGTACGCCATCTACAGAATATACATTTTGTCCATTAAAAGTCTTTAGGCCATAGCCAGAGCCAGAGCCATCGCCATAGCCAGAGCCATAGCTATAGCCAGAGCCATCGCCATAGCCATCGCCAGAGCCATCGCTATAGCCATAGCCATCGCTATAGCCATAGCCATAGCCATCGCCAGAGCCATCGCCATAGCCATAGCCAGAGCCAGAGCCATAGCCATAGCCATAGCCAGAGCCAGAGCCATCGCCAGAGCCAGAGCCATCGCCAGAGCCATCGCCAGAGCCAGAGCCATCGCCAGAGCCATCGCCAGAGCCATCGCCAGAGCCAGTATTTACCTTTAAAAACTCTTTTATTTTTTCCATGGCTCTACATTTTCAATTTTTTCAATCGCTTTTTTTGTACATGGAAGAATTTGAAGCACGTTTAGTATTGTTATTTCCTCAACTACAACGGTGAATCTGCATTCTGTTGGTTTACTTGTTCCGTCTACTGCTAACTGTTCAACAGCACAAGCGCCATCCCAATAGTGTAATTTTCTTACGTCAGTTAATTGAACTTCATTCCCTTCTTTTGCTGACAGTGTTCCAAAGAATACCCCTGCGCCGTTTGCTCTTACGATTACTTTTTTTCCGATTTGTGTTTTCATTTTACTGTTTGTTTTAATTGTTACTATTTACTGGTTTTATGTCTATCTCGACTTCAGTGATTTTTACGTTTGAGCCGCCAAAATGATGCTGAGCGTCTTCCATAGATTTGAATTGATGAAAAATTCTTTGAGATACTGGATATTGTTCTATCTCAATCAAAAAAGTTTTCCACTTAACCTCTTCTTGCGGGGCGGTGTAAGGTAACCAGTTAGAATCAATTACAAATCCTTCCTCGCTTGTGCCTAAAAAACCTTTTAATTGTCTTGTTCCAATTAATAATCTATCGCCTAGAACTTTTATTTCTACAAATTCAACGTGAGTGTAATCATCACACTTATACTTCTTCCCCACCTCTAAAACAGTTCCGTTGTTCAATGTTACTTTTTTACTTTCCATGTTGCTCATATTAATTGTTATTATATCATCTTTTAGTTTAAATATTTCTTCTCCTTTTGAATTGGCAACAAGAATCTTTGTTGTCCCCATTGAATTACCGCTTCCTATAACTTCTTTTCGTTTCATACTATATTTAATAATTTTTACTTCCTGTATTGATATTACTATATTCCTTCTCCGAAGAGAGTTTTCTGCGTGAAATCTTTTTCTTTTCTTTTTTCCTCCCCTCAAAAGTAATACCCTCAAGCATTTTGATTTTAGTTTCTCCTTTATAATCTCGTTTCAAGTAATATACTGCACTTGGAAATCCAAATGGGAAACCTGCCATACTTGAAGGAACTGTATGTATTTCAGCAAATCCACCATAATTAAATATAGCTTGTAAAGTTCCCATACTCTTAAACATTTTAGCCACAGGCACAAGCAATACAATATTGTCTGCCAATGCAAATGAATGTTCTAAAAATCTATTGTAATCAGAGTATGGTGGGTTTGTTACAATCCAATCCACTTTCTCATTATAATCATAGTAGTTTTTACCATCTGCAATTTCGCACCAATCTGTATTTTCAGGCAAGTATTTTAAAAATGCTCCTTCGCCTTTGCAGGGTTCTAATACTTTGCCTTTAATGTCAAACATTCCGCAAATCTGTTTTGCTAACCAATCAGGCGTAAAAACTACATCATTCTGGTTAATGTGTGCATATCTACCTTCAAGGTATGGATTATGCTTTTGTCCTTTTATACTTCCCATTTATTTATTTGGATTGTTTACTGGTTCAATGTTTAACTTCACTTCTATAATTGATATTGCTCTTTTATGATGTTCTCTTGCATCTTCTACAGAATAATACTGCGAAAAGAATCTATAAGGAATATCTGTTTTTTGGCTTAATGTTTCAATCATAAAAGTTTTCCACTCTTTTTGTGTAGTTGGTTCGGTGTAAAGAGCCATATTGTGGTTAGTATTTATGATATTACTATATTCGCTCCCATCGTCTTTATAAAAGAAGTGAGTATCTCCTATGTGTAATATTTTTATCTTTTCTTTACTTCCATCTAAATCCCATACGTACGAATTACCAGATTCTAGCACCGTTCCGTTATTCAATGTTACTTTTTTAGTTTCCATGTTGTTTTGTGTTTTAAATTCTACTTCTTTACCATGCACAAATATTTTACCGTCATCTTGAAATCTAATAATCTCATTTCTTTCAGTCTCTTTAAATTCTAGCACTTTATTTTGTGTTTTATCTTCTGTGGTAGCTATCATCCAATCTTGAACTATGTATCTTTTTTCTATACACCACTCAACACTTTTACCAATCATTTTAAAATAAATACCTGAAGGACTATCAAATTTTGGATGAAACCACCATTGACCTTCTTGTATTGAATAAAAATAATTACTTTTTAATTCTTCTTCATTCCAAATGCGTTGCATAGTTGTTTTATTTAGTTAAAGAGTGATACAAAATATTTAAAACAATAGCAGGTATAATAATTATAGCCCACCATTCCCAATCATTGATTTTAAAACCAAAGAAACTGGCTATTAAAGATGTCATAATACCTAAAATAATTGAGAATAACATAGATTTTTTCATACTTTAATTATTTAGGTTGTTCAATTTTAGTATTATTAATCCATAAGAAGAAAGCTACGAAAACAATCGGAGCTATAATGAGTAAATCTTTCATTGTGTTGGGGTATTAGTGTATGATTATTATTTTAATGCGTTATTTTTTCGCTCTATCGCCAAAAATTAATTGGTATGACACGTTCCCAAAATCATCAAAAACTTGTTTTTCGTCAATAGCCAAATATTTATCGAATCCTACTAATGTATAGTAATTTCCGTCTGTGCTTCCTTGATATATTTTCCAATTACTCCAATTAGGGTTCGTGAATGGATTCTTTATTAGTTCCATAGGGGTATAAAATTTAATGTTACTTGTTTTCTATTTTTTGGTTGAGTTGTTTTGTTGAACTCATGTAGCAAATATACGGAGGTTTTTTGTTCCACCAAATTTTTTGGAGAAAAAAGTGTTAATAAAATTGATTTATCTTGTAAGTGGTTGATAGTGAAGGGAATTAATTTAACAGATGTTCTGTTGTTTTTCTTTGTGTTGGTTCTTTTTTGGTTCTTTTCTTTTCAAAATCCACCTACTCACTTTGGGGGCTTTCGGTGGATTTATACCAAATATAGAATTGAAAAGAAGCCCGAAGGCTGAAGTGTAAAGGTAGTTAAAATGGGTGTAACTACAAAGGGAAGGGGGAGGAATTTACAATCAAATTAAGGTGAACGTAAAATCTAACAAAAGGTGGTACTGAAAAAAGGGCAATAATTTTCAGTAGGTGATTATTTGGAATTGTGGAAGTTTTCTATACGAAAAATAAATGACATAAAAAATGGGGCGTACTTTTTTTATTAAAAAAAAGATGTAAGAAAATGACTCGGTGATGAATTGGCGCAAATGGCGCAAAAAAAATGCGCTAATCATCGGAAACGATTCCCCATTGGAAACGTTTTCTTAAAAAAAGGGGTTGAAAATGCAAATGAAAACATGACTGTAAAAAGGTAAAAACACGATTTTGGGAACGTTTTTGGGAGTTCAAAAAAAGTGCTTCACTTAACTATTTGATTCTCAACTACTTTCAAAAATGCTCAACGGAACGATGGAAACGTTTTTTCGTTTCCGAGTACCAAAATGAAAACCACGAAAAAAAATGCAAAAAAATAAAAAAGTTGAACGCATTTAACGCTTTTTAACATTTGCAAAACCTCTCAAAACATTAGTAAAATTAAGCCTTACAGAAGAATCACCTATCCAAAAAAGTTTAAAAAAAATCGTGTTTTTTTAGTGTTAAAAAGTGTTAAAAAACACCGTTTCCAACACCTCTAAAAGCAAAAACGCTGTTTCATAAAAACGCCATTTGTTTTTCTCATTTATTTTATAATGTACTACCAATGCACCTTTGCAAAGGAAACGTTTTGTTTTAGGCTCGTCTAACTGAAAATTTAGGCTCGTCTAAATCTCCAAAAATGAAATTGTGAAAGAAAATCTACACGCACCATCAAAACAAAAAAGAGGGTTGATTCTATTGGCTTTCAGAGTTTGTAAAAAAATGCAAAATGCACAATTCACTATTTAAAAAACACCAAAAAAAACAGTTCAAAATATTTATTTTACTTATACGTTTTGGTTAGTGAGAATAAGCCTTTCAGGAAAAAAAACACGATTTTAAAAAAAACACTTTGTACTGCTGACGTGGCTTGCACGTAGATATAAGGGTTTCAGAACAAAGTTTTAAACAGAAAACGGCACTTTTAGGAAGTCTAAAACACCCCTATTTTACCCCCTAAAACACCCTTATTTCACCCCCTGCTCTGGTATCAAAAACACCCCTCCTATGGTATCAAAACAAGACATCCTTACGGTATCAAAACCACCCCTAAATCAAATACTCATTTTATGAAAAATTCATGCAAATAACCCCCTCAAAATACCCACTTAAAACCACCCCCTAATTCATACCCTAAACCACCTCCTCAAAATACCCTCATAAGAGTATATCAAATCACCCCATCAAAATACCCCTATAAAAATATATCAAACCACCAAAACTAAAATGGGCGACAAAACTCTCCGCCCATTCCGCCCAAAATAAACCTTGCTTATATGAAATAATATACAATACCCCAATAAAACCTTTACCTTATACTCTATAATGCACCACAGAGCCTCTAAATAGCCTACACAACCATAAACCAAACCTTGCTTAACACCTATTAAACCTTCCTTAATCCATCTTTAGCCCTTTCAAAAAACACTTTACTATTGAAAATCAACTACTTATCTATTTTAAAGCAATGTTCCTTAGCTCTAACTGAATGTTCCTTAGCCCTTTCCTTATATGCAATAACATACAAACTACACAGGGGAAAAAGCCGACACAAACCCCACCCATATACAACCAATGCAGCAGAATCCATACATTAACCCCAGTAACCATAAGTACTGAATGATATATAATACAACACTAATAGTAAAGCAATGGCTGTACAATAGCCCTAAGTAAGTAAAGCGATGGCTTCACTACTGCTCCCAAATGGCTTCACTTCTGAACCCATCACCAACAATATGTTGTACAAAGAATGTCTAAGGAATGTCTAAGAAATGTCTAAACAATGGCTAAGAATGTCTAAAGTATATCTAATTCTGTCATAAATTTCTCATAAATTTCTGACAAAACGGTCAAGGCATCAAAAATACAGATACTTGAAAATCAATGTTTTAGT